>Ga0079224_100009534_pt1 | contig 13249 bp, 15 predicted proteins | sample Stecom2015_FD_80414 | JGI IMG/M metagenome (GOLD analysis project Ga0079224, IMG submission 80414) | Agricultural soil microbial communities from Utah to study Nitrogen management - Steer compost 2015 | ecosystem: Environmental > Terrestrial > Soil > Agricultural land | place: USA: Utah... | reverse complement strand
GAGCCCAGAGCCCAGAGCCGCGAAGCTAGCGTTCCGCGCCCCATTTGAGTAAGATCCGCCCCCTTTTCCGGGAGGGTGTCCTTCCGGCGATCCGGTATTGCGCAGCGAATTCGAGGCTTTAGCAGCATGGTTACGATTCGGCTCACCCGCCGCGGGGCGAAAAAGCAGCCCTTCTACCACGTCGTGGTTACCGACAGCCGCAACCGCCAAGGCGGAGCGATCCTGGAGCAGGTGGGCTTCTACAACCCGATTTCTGCAGGAAAACAGCGCGAGCTCGAATTGAAGCTCGACCGCGTCGACTACTGGGTGAGCAAAGGTGCGAGCCTTTCCGAGCGCGTCGCGAGCCTCGTGAAGAAGCACCGAAAGCAGGCTGCTGCGGCCGCATAGCATCGTCTCGCAAGGCGCTCGCGGCGCCTTGTGTGCATTCTGGGGTTTTGGCTTGAGCGACGAGTCGGCGAACGTTCCCGAGCCGGCTCGCGATGAGCGGACGAGCGATCGCATCGTCACGCTGGGCAAGATTGCGGGAACGTTCGGGGTGCGGGGTTGGATCAAGGTTCGATCCTTTACGGATCCGACCGCAAACATCTTGGACTACGCTCGCTGGCGCATTCGCCGAGGCGGCGAGTGGTCGCCGGTAACGGTCGAGGAGGGACGTCTCACCGGAAAGGGGGTGCTTGCGAAGCTCGCTGGTATCGAGACGCCGGAGGAGGCGAGGCTGTACGTCGGCGCTGAAATAGGCGTCCTACGCAGCGAAATGCCGGAACCCGCGCCCGGCGAGTACTACTGGAGCGATCTCGAAGGACTCGAGGCGCGCGGCCGCGACGGCGAAGTGCTCGGACGAGTCGATCACTTCCGCACGACGCCCGCCGGAGACATCGTCGTCGTCCGCGGCGAGCGAGAGCACTGGATTCCGTTCGTCAAGGATCGGATCGTGAAAGTCGACCTCGCTGTCGGGCGCATCGTTTTCGATTGGGCAGCGGATTGGTGAGGCGAGCACGGGTATGCGCATCGAGGTGGTGACGCTGTTTCCCGAGTTCGTCGCGAGTGCGGTCAAGGTTGGCGTGCTTGGACGCGCGCTCGAACGCGGTCAGGTCAGCGTCAATGCGACGAGCCCCCGCGACTTCGCCACCGACGCGCATCGCACGGTGGACGACCGCCCGTATGGCGGCGGCCCCGGAATGGTGTTGAAAGTCGAGCCGACGCGAAGCGCGATCCTCGCGGCGAAAGCGCGACTACCGAGCGGCAGTCGGGCCATCTATCTCGCGGCCGATGGCCTGCGTTTGACGCAGGCGAAGGCTCGCGAGTTGGCGGATTTGCCCGGGTTGATGCTGCTCGCGGGGCGGTACGAAGGCGTCGACGAGCGGCTGATCGAGCTCGAGATCGACGAAAGCATCTCGATCGGCGATTACGTGCTTTCGGGCGGTGAGCTGCCCGCGCTAGTGGTGATCGATGCGGTCGTGAGGCTCTTGCCTGGCGTGCTGGGCGACGACGCTTCGGCACAGCAGGACTCCTTTTCGGAGGGACTGCTCGATTGGCCGCACTACACGCGGCCCGAAGAGTTCGAAGGGCTCGAGGTGCCGCAGGTGCTCGTCGGTGGCAACCACGCTGCGATTCGCCGTTGGCGACTCAAGCAGGCCCTCGGACGCACGTGGGCGAGGCGGCCGGACTTGATCGACGCGGCGACGCTGAGCTCGGAGCAGCGCGAGCTGCTGGATGAATACGTGACGGAGCATCGCGCGAGCGAGAAGCCGTCTTGAGCACGGTGAAGGCGCCACTTGTCTTTGCCAGGTTTGAATGGATGGTGACCCATGAACATCATTGAGAAGCTCGAAAGCGAAGCGCTGAACAAGAAGATTCCGGATTTCTCGCCGGGCGACACCGTCGTCGTGGAAGTGAAAGTGAAGGAAGGCGATCGCGAACGTGCCCAGGCTTACGAAGGTGTCGTGATCGCGCGGCGCAATCGCGGCCTCAACTCCTCGTTTACCGTACGCAAGATCTCGCACGGCGAAGGCGTCGAGCGCGTGTTCCAGACATACAGCCCGACGATCGGTTCGATCACGGTCAAGCGTCGCGGCAACGTGCGCCGCGCGAAGCTCTACTACCTGCGCGAGCGCACGGGCAAGGCCGCCCGTATCGAAGAGAAGGTTTGAGCGACTACGGACTGGCGCGAGCGTTCAGTCCGATCCGTTGAGCGCGCCTGCCATTCGATCGCAGGCGCGCTTTTCTCCGCGTAGCCGCTGGGGAGCGGCCGCGGTTACACTGCTCCTCTTTCTGCCGCTTCGCGCCGGTGCGACAAAGGAGTAGTGAATGCGCAATCTCGCCTCGCTAGGCATCGCGATATTCCTTGCGTTCGGTTCGCTAACCGCCGGAGCCAGTCCCGCAACCGATAAGGTGCTGGCGAACCTCAAGACGCCTCCAGGCTTCAAAGTCGAACTGTTCGCCGACGACGTCCCCGGCGCACGCTCCCTCGCGATCGGTGCGAAGGGTACGATCTTCGTCGGCACGCGCAAGGACCGGGTCTATGCGGTGAACGGCACGCCCGGCTCGGGCGCGAAGCCGACCGTGCGCGTGATCGCCGAACGATTGAACATGCCGAACGGCGTCGCGTTTCGAGACGGCGCGCTCTACGTTGCCGAAATCAACCGCATCCTGCGCTTCGATGGCATCGAAGCGACGCTCGAGCGACCTGAAGCGCCGAAAGTCGTGCGGGATGACTTGCCGAGAGACCGGCACCACGGCTGGAAGTACATCGCCTTCGGTCCGGACGGCAAGCTATACGTTCCGATCGGCGCTCCCTGCAACGTCTGCAATGAGCTCAACTATGGCGTCATCACGCGCATGAACGCGGATGGCAGCGGGCATGAAGTCTTCGCCCGCGGCGTGCGAAACACGGTGGGTTTCACCTGGCACCCGCTCACGAAGCAGCTCTGGTTTACCGACAACGGACGCGACTATCTCGGCGATGACGTGCCGCCCTGCGAGCTCAATCTCGCGCCGCGCGCCGGGCTCGACTTCGGGTTCCCATATTGTCACGGCAAGGACATCAAGGATCCGGAGTTCGGCCATCTCGGCGACTGCGCAAAAAGCACGCCGCCCGTGCAGGCACTCGGCGCGCATGTCGCACCGCTCGGGCTGAAGTTCTACACGGGCGATGCGTTTCCGCCCGTCTATCGCAATCAGCTATTCATCGCCGAGCACGGCTCCTGGAATCGCAGCGAGAAGAGCGGCTATCGGATCGTGCGCGTGAAGCTCGACGGCGATCGAGCGATTGCCTACGAACCCTTCGTCGTCGGCTTCAAGCGTGGGGACGAAGTACTGGGTCGCCCTGTCGACCTGCTCGTGCTCGAAGACGGTTCGATATTGATCTCCGACGATCACGCGGGCGCGATTTACCGGCTCACGTATGCTGAAGCGCCGATGTCCTGAGCGCGCCATCGTCGAGTGACTGATCATCGTCCATTGAAGAGACACTTATGAAACCCGTCGTTCGGTTCTTCAAGTTCACGTGGCAAGCGCTCGATGCGACACGTAAGGTTCTGCACCTCATTCTGCTGTTATTCGTCTTCTTGATCCTGCTCGTCGCACTCTCACCCAAGGTACCGCCGATTCCGGCGACGGCTGCGCTCGTCGTCGCACCGCAGGGCTATTTCGTCGAGCAGCTCTCCGGCGACCCGCTCGAACGCGCGATCGCCGAAGTGTACGGCCGGGAGCGGCCGGAGACGCTCGTGCGCGATGTCGTCGATGCGATCGAGGCGGCGAAGACGGACCAGCGAATTCAAGTGCTCGTGCTCGACTTGAGCGCGATGGCGGGCGGCGGAATAGCGAAGCTCGAAGAGGTGGCCGCGGCGATTCGGGACTTCAAGACGAGCGGCAAGAAAGTCATTTGCTATGGCGAGATGTTCGATCAATCGCAGTACTACCTTGCGGCGAACGCGGACGAGATCTATCTCGACCCGCAAGGCTTGGTGCTGATCCAGGGGTACGGCTATTACCGAACGTTCTTGAAAGGGATCATCGACAAGCTTGCGATCGACGTGAACGTGTTCCGCGCCGGCGAGTTCAAGTCGTACACCGAGCAGTTCACCCGCACGGACATGTCGGAAGAGGACCGGAGCGCGGCGCTCGCGTGGCTCAACGCGCTCTGGGAGCAGTATCAAGCGGGCGTCGGCCGCTCGCGCGGCGACGCAGAGGAGGGGACGGCGATCGCACGTTATGCATCCGAGTTCCCCGCCGCGGTCAAAGCCAAGCGCGGTGACTTCGCCGCGGTGGCGTTGGAGCGTGGGCTCATTACCGGTTTGAAGACGCGTCGTGAAGTCGAAGATCAGTTGAAGGCGATCGTAGGCGAGGACGAGAAGCGGCACACGTTCAAGCACGTCGTGCACTGGGACTATGTCGCGACCGTTCGCGCGGCGAACGTCATCAAGGCGCGGGATCGCGTGGGCGTCGTCGTCTTGGCGGGGGAGATCCTCGATGGCGAACATGCGCCGGGGACGATTGGCTCGAAATCCGCCGCACGGCTATTGCGCAAGGCACTCGATGACGATCGGATCAAGGCCGTCGTGCTGCGCATCGACAGCCCTGGCGGCAGCATGTTCGCGTCGGAGGTGATTCGGCGCGAGATCGGGGCGCTACGTGCCGCCGGAAAGCCAGTCATCGCCTCCATGAGCAGCATCGCAGCGTCCGGAGGCTATTACATCGCCATGGACGCTGACGAGATCTGGGCGAGCCCCGCGACGCTGACCGGCTCGATCGGTGTGTTCGGCGTATTCCCGACGATCGAACGTTCACTGGAGAAGATCGGCATCACGGTGGACGGCGTAGGCACGACCCCGCTGGCCGATGCCTTGCGGATCGATCGCACGTTGGAGCCCGAGGCGCGGGACGTGCTGCAGTTATCCGTTGAGCACGCCTACAACGTGTTCGTCAATCACGTTGCCGCTGCGCGCGAGAAGTCGTTCGAAGACGTCGATGCGGTTGCGCAAGGGCGAGTGTGGGCCGGCGTCGATGCCGCAGAGAAGGGTCTCGTCGACAAATTGGGGTCGTATCAGGATGCGGTGAACGCCGCAGCGGAGCGCGCCGGACTGAAGGAAGGCGAATACGACCTCGAATACATCGAGGCCCCGCTCGGATGGCGTCAGGCGCTCGCGGTGAAGGCGCAAACGTTCGCTGCGAACTTCACGAAGCATCTCATCCCCGACGAACCGCTCTTCGCGAGCACCCGCAAGTTCCTTGCACCGGTCGAGCGCGAGCTCACGCGTTTCTCGCGCCTGACGGATCCGAAGCAGCTCTACTACTACTGCCCGTGTCGGGTGGAGTAGATCGCCGCTGAACCAGCTGCAATTTCGAACGTTGCAGGGGCTCTGCAGCGTTCTAAAGATAACGCTCGCAGAGACGCGGAGACGCAGAGATCAGAATAGGAATTTTGTTCTTATCTCTGCGTCTCCGCGTCTCTGCGAGAGTATCTCTTCTCGCGCGTAGTGGCTCAAACGCGTGTCTGCTCCCAGTCCATCACGACCTTGGCTGCTTGTCCGCGGCCCATGATGTCGAAGGCATGCTGGAAGTCCGTGTAAGCGACGCGATGCGTGATGACGGGACGAACGTCGAGGCCGCTTTGCAGCAGCGCGGCCATTTTGTACCAGGTTTCGAACATCTGTCGGCCGTAGATGCCCTTGATCGTGAGTCCTTTCAGGATGACTTCGTTCCAATCGATCGCGACTTCGTTGGGCGGGATGCCGAGCATCGCGATGCTGCCGCCATGATGCAGCGTTCGTAGCATGTCGCGCAGCGCAGTGGCGTTGCCCGACATCTCCAAACCGACATCGAATCCTTCGCGCATGCCGAGTTGATTCATCGCGTCATCGAGCGAGTCGCGCGTGACGTTCAGCGCCAGCGTCGCGCCCATCTTGCGGGCGAGATCGAGGCGGAAGTCGTTGACGTCGGTGACCACGATATTGCGTGCCCCGATGAAGCGGACAATCGCCGTTGCCATGATGCCGATCGGTCCGGCACCCGTGATCAAGACGTCTTCGCCCACGACATCGAAGGCGAGCGCGGTATGAACGGCATTGCCGAGCGGATCCAAGATCGCCGCGATCTCATCGTCGATCGCATCGGGAAGCTTGAACGCATTGAAGGCCGGAATCGCGACGAACTCCGCGAACGCGCCCGGTCGATTGACCCCGACGCCTTGCGTGTTGCGGCAGAGGTGGCGCCTCCCGGCGCGACAGTTGCGGCAATACCCGCATGTGATGTGCCCTTCACCTGCGACGCGATCGCCGATCGCAAATCCGGTCACCTCGGAGCCGGTCTCGACGATCTCGCCGCAATACTCGTGGCCGATCGCCATCGGCACCGGAATCGTCTTCTGCGCCCATGGATCCCAATTGTAGATGTGCATGTCGGTTCCGCAGATCGCCGTGCGTTTGACGCGGATCAATACGTCGTTGTGGCCGACCGTGGGCTTCGGTATCTCCGCCAGCTCGATGCCGGGCGCGGGATGCTGTTTGACGAGTGCGTGCATGTTGGTGTGACGTGTGGAGGTGTGGACGTGCGGACGTAAGAAGGGGTAGGCACTCGGTTCTGACGTCTACACGTCCGTACGATTGCTCTCAGCCATCGATGACCCCGAGCTCTCTACCTACCTCACCGAACGCAGCGACCGCTCTATCCAGATGTTCTCGTCTATGCGCTGCGGACATCTGCGTGCGGATGCGCGCCTTGCCGTGCGGTACGACGGGATAGGAGAAGCCGATGACGTATACGCCGTGTGCGAGGAGGCGTTGCGCGAACTCGGAGGCGAGCTTCGCGTCGCCGAGCATGACCGGCACGATCGGATGTTCGCCGGGTACGAGATCGAATCCGGCTGCGGTCATTCGTTCCCGGAAGTACGCCGTGTTCTCCCACAAGCGCGTCCGCAAGTCATCGCTCGCCTCGAGAATGTCGAGAACGCGCACGGCTGCCGCGGCCAGGAAGGGCGGGATGCTGTTCGAGAACAAATAGGGACGGGAGCGTTGGCGCAACCATGCGACGATTTCCTTGCGACCGGACGTATAGCCACCGCTTCCGCCGCCGAGCGCCTTGCCGAGCGTGCCCGTGAGAATGTCTACGCGGCCGAGGACATCGCGGAATTCGTGAGTGCCGCGGCCCTTCGCGCCGACGAACCCGGTCGCGTGAGAATCGTCGACCATCACGAGGGCATCGTAGCGATCGGCGAGATCACAAATCTCTTGCAAGCGTGCTATGACGCCGTCCATGGAGAATACCCCGTCGGTCGCGATGAGACGGACTCGAGACCCGCTCGCTTCCTTGAGGCGCGTTTCGAGCTCATCCATGTCGTTGTTCGCATAGCGCAAACGCCGCGCTTTGCACAAGCGGATGCCGTCGATGATGCTCGCGTGATTGAGCGTGTCGCTGATCACGGCGTCTTCCTCGCCGAGCAGCGCCTCGAACAGGCCGCCGTTCGCGTCGAAGCAAGAGGAATAGAGGATCGTATCCTCCGTGCCGAGAAAGCGCGTCAACCGCTCTTCGAGATCCTTATGGATGGAGTGCGTGCCGCAGATGAAACGCACCGATGCCATGCCGTAGCCGTAGCGATCCAATCCGAGGCGCGCCGCTTCGCGCACGCCGGGGTGATTGGCAAGACCGAGATAGTTGTTCGCGCAGAGATTGATCGCCTCCGAGCCATCGGTCATGCGCACGACGGCCTGCTGCGGCGAGCCGAGCACACGCTCGGGCTTATAGAGGCCCTGCTCCTTGAGTTGTTCGAGGTCGCCCGCGAGCCGGGCCAAGAAGTCGCGTTTCACGTCAATCTCTCGCTGAGACACCGACCTCACATTGTGCATCAGGCGCGCAGCGCTAGCGGTAGGAAAAATGCGAGCAGATATTGCATACAAGCCCTACAGCCCGATCGGTCGTGCAACGTTTTGAGGTGCGACTAGCGCGAAGGCGCGGCGAGGAAGGATGCTACGTCGGGTGCCGTGTCGCCGTCAGAAGTGGGAGAAGACTCTGCTTGCCGGCAACGTCAACGCTAAGGATCAACCAGACATGTATTCGCGCAATCGCTGCTGCTCGTCGTCCGCGAGGTGCAGGCCGAGCTTCGTACGACGCCAAAGCACGTCTTCAGCGCTTTGCGCCCATTCGCGCGAGCGCAAGTACTCCACTTCCGCCTCTGTCAATCCAGCGCCGAAATGCTCGCCCAAATCGCCCATCGATCGGCTCTGCCCGAGCACTTGCTCCACGCATGTGCCGTACGCGCGCGCCAGTCGGCTGCACGTGGCTTCCGGGAGGAAAGGCCACCGACCTGCGATGTCTCTCGCGAACCGCGCGATATCACCCTCTGGAATATCCCCGCCCGGAAGGGCTGCGCTCGATGTCCACGCCGGATGACGCCCTTGGAGCTCGTTCAGTATCGAATCGGTCGCGGCTTCGGCCAACCGACGATATGTCGTGATCTTGCCGCCGAAGATGGATAGGAGCGGCGCACCGCTCATGGTTCTCGTCAGCTCGATACGGTAGTCGCGCGTGATCTTCGACATATCCATGTGCGCGTCATCGAGCAGAGGCCGTACGCCCGCATACGTCCAGCGTACGTCGGCGGGCGTGATGCGCGTGCGGAAGTAGCGGCTCGCGCTCTCGCATAGATAGGAGATCTCGGCCGGAGTGATTTCGACCTTGGACGGGTCGCCGTCGAAGGCGACGTCGGTCGTCCCGATGAGGGTGTATGCCCGTTCGAACGGGATCGCGAAGATGACGCGATTGTCAGGGTGCTGTAGCAGGAATGCGGCATCGCCGTCGTAGATGCGCGGTACGACGACGTGGCTGCCTTTGACGAGTCGAATGTTCGAGGCGATCGCGACGTCGGGCACGTGATCGAGAACTTGCTCTACCCAAGGCCCGGCGCCGTTCACGAGTGCGCGCGCCCGCACCTCGAAGCGATGGTGCGATCGCTGGTCCTGGCACGAGGCGTGCCACAGGCCGTCCTGCGCGTGTGCCTGCAGGAACTTCGTGCGCGTGAGGATCGTAGCACCGCGCTGCGCCGCGTCGACGGCATTCACGATGACGAGTCTGCTGTCGTCCACGACGCAGTCGGAATAGACGAACCCGCGTGCAAGATCCTCGCGCAATACGCTCGCGTAGGGCGAGTGCGTCAGATCGATGGATCGCGAAGCCGGGAGCTGCTTGCGGCCGCCGATGTGATCGTAGAGAAAAAGTCCGAGGCGAATCTGCCAATACGGGCGCAGACCGGGCGTGTGCGGCAAGACGAACGTCATCGGGGAGATGATGTGAGGCGCCAACGCTAACAAGCGCTCGCGCTCTTGGAGCGACTCGCGCACGAGTCTGAATTCGTAGAGCTCGAGATAGCGCAGGCCGCCGTGAATCAGCTTCGTGCTCGCGGATGAGGTACCCGAGGCGAGATCCGCTTGTTCGACGAGCATGACGCTCAATCCGCGGCCGATCGCGTCCCGCGCGATGCCGACGCCATTGATCCCGCCGCCGATGATGAGCAGATCGACGCAGGCAGGATCCGACAAGGGCGCTCCTCGGAGGGTGGGAATGCCACGATGGTAAAGGAATGAACGAGCGTGATGAAGGTGCTGCACACGCCGACGGCGAGGGGAGGCCAGCGGACTCGATTGCGCGGTAGAATCGGCCGCGATCGAGCTCGCGCCGCTGAAGCTCGAACGAGGTCTACGCTTGTCTACATCACGAGTACAGTCGCCATCGCTTCCATGCCAGTCGCTGCGCATCGATAAGTGGCTCTGGTGTGCACGCTTTTTCAAGAGCCGCTCTCAAGCGACGGCTGCCGTCGCGGGCGGGCTCGTCCACGTAAACGACGAGCGCGTGAAGCCATCGCGCGAAGTGCGCATCGAGGATCGCATTCGCATCACGCGGGATGAGGCTCGGATCGAGCTCATCGTACTGGGTATCCCGGTGCGCCGCGGACCTGCGCCGGAAGCTCGCACCCACTACGTGGAGACCGAGGAAAGCATCGCCGCGCGCGAACGGCGTCGCGCGCTGCAGCGTCTCGCGGCGCCTGCGCCGATGACCCGGCCGGACAAACATGCCCGACGCGCGCTGAGGGAGCTCAAAGGCGGGAAGTGAGCAAAGACAGCTCGCGCAAGCTCGCCAAGACAAGAATCAAGAGAAATACTCCTAATTCGGGATATGTTCTTACCTTCGCGAGCTTGGCGTGCTTCGCGAGAGCCCTCTTTGAACTTGCATGGCCGCGTCCTCGACCACATGCAAGGCGGCGCTGGTCTGGCTTCCGGCGGTGAGCGAGAACGAACGGCCGGCGCGTCCGGTTTGCACCGCCTGAATTTCCGCGACGATCGAGAGTGCGATCGACTCCGGCGTGCTCGCCCCGATATCGAGGCCGACCGGACCGTACAGTCTGCCTTCGAGCGCGGAGGCGAGCTCCCCGAGCGCGTGCATCAACCGCGCCCGCCGACGCGCCGGGCCGAGAAGACCCACGTATGAAACGTCGCTCTCGGCGAGCGCACGGAGGTAGTGCTCGTCGGATGGCAAGTGATGGCTCATCACGACCGCGGCGTCGTAGCGCGCGCAGCCGAGCTCTTCGGTAAGCGCTTCGGCGGGGCGCACCGCAACGCGCTTCGCGCGCGCGAAGCGCTCCGCAGATGCGTATGCGGGCCGATGATCGAGCACGGTCACATGCCAATCGAGCAATCCGGCCATCTCGACGAGGGGCATCGCATCCGGAGCGGCGCCGAGCACGAGGAGCCGCGTCGGCATCGCGACGGGGATGACGAGGAACGTGGCGCCCTCGCAATCGACCAGCGAGAACTCGAGCTTCCCGCAGCCCGGAACCGTCACGAGGCGTTCGAAAGCGAGCTCGACGTCCCTCGGAAGGTCGGTTGCCTGCTCGCTCGTGTAGCTCTTGCCCAGTGGAAAGCTTTCGTTACCCGAAGAGATGACGATCGCAATGGCGCCGCGGCGATCCGCATCTCTACAGCGCGCCGCGAAAGCGTACGGCTCGTATCCATTCTCCGGCCCGAGCCGAGTGAGGACGATGCGCATCGCGCCCTCGCAACCGAGTCCGAGGCCCCAGATCACATCGTTCGGGCCGCGTGAGTCATAGTCGACGACGGCTGCTCGGCCTGTCTTCATGACCGACATAGCACGCTCGAGCAAATCGGATTCGAGACACCCTCCGCTCAGAAGCCCGGCGCTTTGGCCGTCGCTGGCGATCAACATCTGCGCGCCCGGTTTGCGGTACGTCGACCCGATCGTCGTCGCCACCGTCGCGAGCACCAACGGGGCATGTTGGCGTGCGTAGCGCGTGAAGAACTCGTCGAGGGATTGACCGCTCTGAATCATGCGTGCCCGTCGCGTTGTCTGGGTATTTTCCTAGTTTGACCCGGACCGATGGTACCTTACGATATCTTCGGGCCACGACTCGTCTTGGTAAACTTTCGTCCCATCGATTCGTCGAGACTCAACCGATGCTCAACTCCAAACGGCTTTCGATTCTTGCTGCCGCAGCCTTGTTCGTCCATACGCCTCCGGCGCTTCCGGCGCAGGCGGACGTCAAATGCGAAATGACCTTTTCGATGAAGGGATGGTCCGCGTTTTACAAGACTGCCAAGGGCACCGGCACCGTCAAGTGCAGCAACGGGCAGACGAGCACGGTCACGCTGCGCGCGAAGGGCGGCGGTCTCACCGTCGGCAAGTCGTCGATCGAAGACGGTCGCGGCGAATTCTCCGCGGTGCACAGCATCGATGAGATCTTCGGCTCCTATGCGGCCGCCGAAGCGCATGCGGGTGCAGTGAAATCCGCGAAGGCCCAAGTGATGACGAAGGGAGAGGTTTCGCTTGCGTTGAGCGGCAAGGGGCGCGGCTGGGATCTCGGCATCGCCTTCGGGAAGCTGACGATTTCGCGCTGAGGAAAAGGCTGGCGGTGGGGCCGCTCGCGCGCATCCATGCGCTCCGCGCCATTTGCACAATCCATGTGCAGCAGGCTGGCGGCTGGAGCCAGAACAGGATGCGCCCGCGTATGCGCGATCTCCTCGTCTTTGGTCGTTGTCTTTGTCGTTCTCTGGCTCCAGCCTCCAGCCATTCTTCCTGTGCTCCATTCCTCACCATCGGACGATCGTGCGCAAACGGGCGCTCGATTGTGACCCATCGCACAACCGTCATTTCGATCACTCGTTTACGGTAGCGCCCACAGTGCGAGGGAGCTCGATTATGACAATAGAGCGCGAAAAGGATCCGGATGCGACCGTGAAAATGCCGGTGCCGTTGCCGCGCGTAGACAGCGACGCAGAAGACTTCGATCCGGAGAAGACGCTGGTACGCGAAGATTGGGAAAGCGTTCGGAAAGACAACTTACACGGCGATCAGTTTTGAGCGGCCGCATCTTCGCTGTCGTCAACTCTTCCAAGAGACTTGCATCTTCTGCCCGACCTGCAGCGTTTCGCCGGACCCTGCGATGAGAATCGCATTCTGTCCGAACAGTACTCCCTTCAGTTTCCTGTCGAACCGATAGGCCTTGAGCGCACGTAGCGGCTGATCGCTCTTGCGCTCGGCCGTTTCCTGATCCGTTGTCGGGATCGCACATCGCGTGCACGGCTTGACGATGCGCAAGACGACGTTTCCTGCTTGCAGCTCGTGCGCGCGATCCTCCGCATATGGCGACACGTCGCCGAGGACGATGTTCGGGCGGAAGCGGTTCATCGGCAGCGCTTCCGGGAGGCGCGCGTTGAGGTCGTCGAGCGACGCTTGCGAGATCACGAGCCACGGAAACGCGTCCGCGAAGCGAGTGAGCGCCTCGATGTCGCCGGTCCACTCCCGACTGCTCACGCGTTTTCTGCGCCGATCGAAGCGCACGAGGCGCACGGGCTTGCCGAGATGCTCGCTCAACCACGCGGACGCGGCAGTGCCGAGATCGAAGGCAGCGCAACGATCTTTCCAGATGACCACTTCGACCGACTCGCCCTCTTCGTCGAGTCCTACACGAAGCGGGCCGCGTCCTGGTGCCGCAAGCTCCAATGCCTCGCGCGTGAGCGAAGGTACGATGAGCGCAAGGCGCGGTTCCTCACGCTGCGTGATGAAGCGATAGTTGGTATCGACGATCAGCCATTCTCGATCGCGATGGAAGCCCATCGGTGTGACGGTTGCGGTATCCACCGCGATGCCGCGACACGACTTGACCGGGTAAATGTTGAGTGCCTGGATGGTCGCCATCCGTTATTCCTTGGTGACTCGTGACCCTTGGTTCGTGATTCGTGATTCG
>Ga0079224_100009533_pt1 | contig 13249 bp, 12 predicted proteins | sample Stecom2015_FD_80414 | JGI IMG/M metagenome (GOLD analysis project Ga0079224, IMG submission 80414) | Agricultural soil microbial communities from Utah to study Nitrogen management - Steer compost 2015 | ecosystem: Environmental > Terrestrial > Soil > Agricultural land | place: USA: Utah... | reverse complement strand
GGTTGCTGGCAGGGTCGCCGCGCTGGGCATCGGGAAGCCGCAGCGGACGATGCTCGCCGCGCGCACGCGCCTGCGCCAGGTGTGCTGCGATCCCCAGCTGCTCGGGCTCCCCGAAGGCGCCCCCATTCCGCCCTCGGCGAGGCTCGAAGCGTTCCGGGAGCTCGTCGCCGACGCGGTCGGTTCGGGTCGCAAGTGCCTCGTGTTCTCGCAGTTCGTCGAGATGCAGAAGATCCTCGGCCAAGCGCTCGACGAGCTCCGCATCCCCTACCTGTGGCTGCACGGCGGCACGAAGAACCGCGAAGAGCTCGTCCAGCAGTTCCAGCAGAAGGACGGACCGCCCGTGTTCCTCATCAGCCTCAAGGCGGGCGGCAGCGGCTTGACGCTGACCGAGGCGGATACGGTCATCCACTACGACCCGTGGTGGAACCCGGCGGTCGAGGACCAGGCCACCGACCGCGCGCACCGTATCGGCCAGGACAAGCCGGTGATGGTGTATCGCCTCGTGATCGAGGACACCGTCGAACAGAAGATGGTCGAGCTCGGGCAGCGCAAACGCGAAGTCGCCGAGTCGGCGCTCGGCCGCGACATCGCGGCGGGCAAGCGCCTCACGATGGAGGACATCGAGGAGCTCCTCGCCACGCCGGCGATCAACCCCTGGGACAACGTCTGAGCGCGCCGCCGCTCGCTGCACCGCTGCCGGGGCGGCGCCAGCGGCGAGCCCTCGCGCGGCGAGGGACGACCTCCGACGCAAAATTCGCGGGGCCCCCGCAAGATCCGTGCCCCGCCCCCGTTTTCGCCGCTCTTCGTCGCCAGCTCGGTTGTGCTAGAAGACGGCGGAACTCATGAAACGCATCGGTTTGGTTGGTTGGCGAGGGATGGTCGGTTCGGTGCTGCTCGAGCGGATGCACGCCGAGAACGACTTCACCCATGTCGAGAGCGTGTTCTTTTCGACCTCCCAGGCGGGGGGCGACGCGCCGAAGGTCGTGAACGCCGACCCCAAGCTGCACGACGCGTTCGACATCGACGCGCTCGAGTCCCTGGACGCGATCATCAGCTGCCAAGGCGGGGACTACACCTCGCGCGTGCACCCGGAGCTGCGCGCCAGCGGCTGGCGCGGCTACTGGATCGACGCCGCGTCGACCCTCCGGATGCGTGACGACGCGGTCATCATCCTCGACCCGATCAACCGCGCCGCGATCGATCGAGCCGTCGCCGGCGGCACCCTCGACTACGTCGGGGGCAACTGCACCGTGAGCCTGATGCTGATGGCCGTGGGCGCGCTGTTCCAGCGCGGTTGGGTGGAATGGATGAACTCGTCCACCTACCAGGCCGCGTCGGGAGCCGGCGCCAAGAACATGCGTGAGCTCGTCGCGCAGATGCAGACGATCGGCCGAGCCTGCGGTGCGGAGCTGGCGAACCCCGCCTCCGCGATCCTCGACCTCGATCGCAAGGTGCAAGCCACCCTGGAGAGCGCCGCGTACCCGACCGAAGCCTTCGGTGCTCCGCTCGCAGCGAGCCTCATCCCGTGGATCGACAAGCCGATGGACGACGGCCGCACCCGCGAAGAGTGGAAGGGCGAGACCGAGACGAACAAGATCCTCGGCACGGAGCGCACGATCCCGGTCGACGGGCTGTGCGTGCGCGTGGGCGCGATGCGGTCCCACAGCCAGGCGCTGACGATCAAGCTCACGCGGGACGTCCCGCTCGACGAGATCGAAGCCGCCATCGCGGGGAGCAACGATTGGGTGCAGGTCGTGCCCAACGAGAAGGAAGCCACGCTCGCCCGCCTCTCGCCCGCGGCGGTCTCCGGCACGCTGAACGTGCGAATCGGCCGCATGCGGAAGCTCCGGATGGGCCCCGAGTACCTCGCGGCGTTCACCGTCGGCGACCAGCTCCTGTGGGGCGCCGCCGAGCCGCTCCGTCGCATGCTTCGCATCCTGCTCGAGCGCTGAGCCGAGGATCGCCCACCTGCGCCGCGCCTTCGCTCACGTCGAGGCCGCGGCGCGGGCGAGGCGAGCGACGCCTTCCTCGAGCTCGTCGGGCTCGTAGAACGAGAACGACAGCCGAACGAACGACGACGCGCCGGGCTGCACGTGGCAACGTTCGCCCGGCGTGAACGACACGCCATGGCGATCGCGCGCCGTCTCGAGCAACGCGGCCGTGTCCCTGCCGAGGTCGACCCAGACGAAGTATCCGCCTTCCGGCGCGGTGAAGCGCGCTCGCGGACAATGACGCTGGAGCGCATCGGCAATCGCGAGCCCCCGCGTGCGCAACGCGTCGCGCAGAGCGTCGACGTGCTGGTCCATGAATCCGCTGCGCAGCAGCTCCTCGGCGACGGCGGCCCCGAGCGGGTTCCAGCCGCCACCGCTGCGGAGGATCCCGCCCTCGGCGAGCCGCGCCAGCACGCGAGGTTCGGCGTGCGCCCACCCCAGCCGCAACCCGGGACCGAGGATCTTCGAGAACGAACCCAAGGCGACGACGCGCCCGCGTCCGCGATCGTAGCGCATCATGCTCGGCGGGGCCCGCTCGGCGAAGTGCAGGAGCGGGTACGGCTCGTCGGCGACCACGAAGAAATCGTGCGCCTCGGCGAGGTCGACGAGACGTTCCGCGCGTGCGGCCGAGAGCGTGGTCGCGCAGGGGTTGTGGAAGCTGGGAATGCAGTAGACGAAGGCGGGTCGCAGTCCCGCGCGGAGGTCGTGCTCCAAGCGTTCGACGCATAGCCCGTCCGCGTCGACGGGCACTCCGTGCAGGCGGAGGCCCGCGTCGCGGAAGATGCCGTGCGCGAGGAAGTACGTCGGATCGCCGCAGGCCACCGCGTCTCCCGGGCGTGCCAGGGTCGTACTCACCCAGGCGAGCGACGCCGAGACCCCCGGGCTCGCGAACAAGTGCTCCGCATCGACGGGCATCCCGAGGCGACCGGAAAGGAACCTGGCGAGCGCTTCGCGGAACCCTGCGTGGCCCGCGGCGACGCCATACTGCAGCAGCAACGGATCGGTTTCCCGCTGCAAGCGTCGCGTCGCCGCGTCGGCGAACGCCTGCAGCGGCAGCAACGACGGCGAGGGTTGCCCGAGACCCAGGTGGATGACGTCCGCCGGCGCGTGCGTCTGCGGATACGGGCCTCCCTGGATCGTGCGCGGCATCATGCCTCGAATCTTGCGCCCTTTCCCGCGCTCGGTCAGCAGCGCGGCTCGAGCAAGCGCTGCAGCATGTCGAGGTAGAGGTCCACCACACCCTCGAACGGGTTCTGAACCACGGGTTCCCGCCCCAAGAGATCGGCATCCATCACGCCGAAAATGGCGGACGTGAGGCTCGCCAACAAGCGCACGTCGAGGTCGGTTCGCACGGCGCCCGCGCGCTGGCCGAGATGCAACGCCTCGGCGATCCACCCGGCGAGCGTCGCTTCGAGCTCGCGTTCGAGCTCTTGCAGCTTGCCCGACGCCCGCGCGACCACGAACCCGCGCGAGAGCGCCATGAAGCGCGGATGCTCGGCGGCGAACTCCACCGCGTCTTCCAACCACTGCCGGACGCAACACCAGAACGACCGCGCATCGCTGGGGGCGGGCGGCGCAGGCAAACGTTCGACGACGTGCTGGACCTCGCGCCGCAAGACCTCGGCGTAGAGGTCGGCTTTGCCCTCGAACGTGTAGTACGCGCTGCCTTTCGACAATCCGACGTCTTCGAGGATCTGATTGTAGGACGCGCCTTCGTAGCCGTGCTCGGCGAAGGCCTGCGCCGCGACCTCGACGATCTCGTGCTGGCGTTCAGGCGTGAGCCGTTGGAATCGAGGGCGCGGCATGGGGCTGGGGCGCCAAGGGTAGCCGAGCCGGCCCCAACGCGCGACGACGCCACTGTTGCCATAGGCCGATGGCCTTGTCCGCATGGACGAGCTGGCGCGGGTGGCCCTCGCCTTCGGGCACGGTGGTGCGGAGCAGGCGGTGGTCGTCGACCTGCACGAGGCGGCACTCCACCGTGACCGCGATCTCGGCGACGAGCCGAGCGATCCACGGCACGCGTTGCTCCGCGCGATAGCGTATCGAGATCCACGTCCGTGTGTCGTCGATGGGACAGCACGCCACGACGCCGCCCACGCTCTTCGAACGGCGCTCGCCGAACTTCACGGACACGATGGACGGCGGCGCCACGTCGAGGACGAAGTCCCATCCGCGCTTCTCTGAAGACTCCGATCGCAAGCGCCCCTCGCTGCGCAGGATGCCGCGTTCGTCGAAGCGCGCATCGTAAGGATCGAGCCGCGTCATGGAGCGCGGGACGTAGCGGCCATGAGCGAACGGAGCATGGTGAAGGTCCATCATGCCTTCCATGGCGCGCGAGAACGGGACATTCCACTCCATCTCTCGGGTGGCGACGCGCGTCGACGGCTCCGGCAAACCATCGATCCACGGCCGCGACGATGGCGGTTCGCTCGGCTCTGCGTCGCGACAGTAGAGCCAGATGAAGCCGTGCTCCTCCACCGCGGTCTCGAGCTCGAGGCGCAAGCGCGGCGGGATGCGAGCGTCGGGTCCTTCGCAGGGCACGGCCGTGCATGCGCCCGTGCCCGAGAAGCGAAACCCGTGATAGGGGCATTGCAGCTCGCCGCCGACGACCTTCCCGAGCGCGAGGTCGGCCCCGCGATGCGGGCATCCGCGCTGTGCGACGCGTGCCGTCCCCGCGGCGTCGCGCCAGAGCACGAGCTCCTCACCGAGGCGGCGCACGCCGATTGGGCGCCCATGGCGCAGTCGCTCTGAACGAAAGATCGGGAACCACTGACGCGGAATTCGCTCGGCCATGCCGATATTGTACCGGTGGTCTAGTCGATGTCTAGACCACCGGTACAATTTCATCGTCGGTGCACCGAGGGGCGCGCCGCGGTGAACCCGACCTGCGCTCCGCCGTCGCTCCGATTGCGCGCCCACGCTTCGCCGCCGTGCGCCAACGCGATACGTCGCACCAACGACAGGCCGAGCCCCAGCGAGCCGGCGCGCCCCTGCCCTCGCCGGAACGACTCGAAGCAGCGCCCGAGGTCGGCCGCCGCGAACCCAGGCCCACGATCCTCGACGCAGAACTGCACGCAGCTCGCATCGACGTCGATGCGCAACGTCTCGACACCGCCACCGTGCTCGACGGCGTTGCGCAGCAGATTCGCCAAAGCCGCGAGGATCGATGCGGCGTCGCCCGAGAATCGCGTATCGGCGTCGCACACGTCGAGGATGGTGGGATCGAGGCCCGCGCGTTCGACCGCCGTGACCGCGAGGTCGGCCGCGACGAGGGGCCGCATCTCGAGCGTGCCGAAGTCGACGCGGGAGCTCGCGAGGAGCTGCCCGACCAACGCGTCGATCGCCAGGATCTCGTCTTCGATCTCGGTCAACACGGGGCGCGACGCCTGTCCGCGCTCGTGCGCCATCTCGAGCAGGACGCGGAGGTGCGCGAGCGGTGTGCGGATCTCGTGCGACACGGCGGCCAGCAGCTCGCGTTGATCGTGGATCTGCTTTTCGATGCGCGAGGCCATGTCGTTGACGGCGTTGGCCAACAGCGCGAGGTCGCCACGACCGAAGCGACCGAGTCGCAACCGCGCGGCCAGGTTGCCGCGCCCGAGCTCTCGCGCGACGGCGATGAGCTCGACGAGCGGCCGGGTGAGCCAGCGCGCGATGAAGCGCGATCCGGTCCACAGCACCACCACCATGACGAACATCGCGAGCAGCATGTAGTGTTCGTCGACCGCGTACGCGTCGCCGCAGGCGTCGACGAAGCCGAGGACACGGCCATCGCGGCGGATCGCCAAGCGATGCGGACGGCTGCGACACGCGGATCCGTGCCGTTCGAACGCGTTGCCCTGGGCATCGCGCAACACCAGTGGTACCGCGAGATCGCCGGCGATGGCCCGCGCCAAGGCGGTGCGCCGCGGCGGGGACGTCCAGACCTCGGCGAAGCGATCGCCCGCGAAGCGCTCGAGCCCCTCGACGCGCTCCTGCCAACGCCCCTGCGGCGAACCGATGAACCACACGATCGTCGCCGCCAGGGCGCTGCTGAGCACGATCGTCGCGCCGAACCACATGAACAGGCGCCGGTGCATGCGCGCCCGCATGTAGTCGAACACGGTGGAGGTTTCACGATGACGATGGCGCCAAGACATATCCCACCCCGCGAACGGTCCGGATCTTCGTGGGGCGACGAGGGTCGTCGCCGAGTTTCTTGCGGAGCTTGGAGATATGCACGTCGACGGTGCGCTCACCGACCGAGGTGTCGCCGCGACCGGCCTCGTCGAGCAGCACCTGACGCGGCACGACTCGACCCGCGCGGCGCATCAGCGCGACGAGGAGGTCGAACTCGAGCCCCGTCAGATCGACGTCTTGGTCGTCGACGCGGACCGTCCGCGCTGCGACGTCGACGTCGATGCCCCCGGCACAGAGGCGTTCGGCGTTGGCATCGGGGCGCAGGCGCCGAAGCACGGCCCGCAGCCGCGCGAGCAGCTCGCGCGGACTGAACGGTTTGGGGATGTAGTCGTCGGCGCCCATCTCCAGGCCGACCACGCGATCGCTCTCGTCCCCGCGCGCGGTGAGCATGAGGATCGGCACGTGACTGCGCTGGCGAATGCGTTTGAGCGTCTCGAGCCCGTCCAGCCCCGGCATCATCACGTCGAGCAGGAGGGCGTCGAACGACTGCCGACCCAGCGAAGCCAGGCCGGCGGCGCCGCTCGGCGCGTGCGAAAGCTGGATGCCTTGCGGCGACAAGTAGCCGTGCAGCAACTCGAACAGCCGCTCGTCGTCATCGATGAGGAGCACCTGGAGGGGCACGGCGTGCCTACCTTGCCACGGAGTTCACACGCCGGCATCCAGGAACGAGGCGAGCCGACGTCGTTGGCGTTCGTCGAGGGCGTCGTGGATCTTCGCCAACGCTCCGACGAGCGCCTCGCGGACGCTCCGGATGCCATCGTCTTGGCGCGAGAACGTGTGCCCCATCAGCTCGGCGTCGAAGTGTTCGGCACGCAACGCCGTGGCGATGTCCCCTCCCGAGAGTCGCATCTCCCGGCGCAGCTCGGTCACGACCGAGGAGAACTGCTCGAGCTCGTCGCGAATCACGCGACGTTGCTCGGGGCTCGCGTCGAGCCGGAGCGCCAGCCAATCGGCGATGCGCTCGGGGTGACCGCGGTGCCATGAGCGATAGGCCCCGAATGGGCCGCCCCCCCAGGATCCGCCGCCGTGGCGCGCCCAGTGACCCATCCCGAAGGTGCCGTATCGACGCCGCCGCATGAACGTGAACAGACCCGCGGCCACGGCCGCCATGAGAAAGAAACAGTGCATCTTCGATCTCCTGCAATGACGTTAGCGCGCGACTGTGAAGATCCTCCGGGGCGGTTCGTGAAGAAGTGCGAAGCCGGCGAGCAGCGCGGATTCGCGGGGTGCCCTCGACGCGTGCCGGAGCGGCCTTAGGTTGCCGGCATGCCCAGCGTCGGAACCATTCTCGCTTGTCCGCACTGCGGACGACGCAACCGCGTACCCGTGGCCAAGGTCGGGGAGCAAGCGCGATGTGGCGCCTGCTCGACGGCGCTGCCGCATCCCGCCGAGCCCTTGGAGGTCACGCGTGCCGACGAGCTCCGGCAAGTGTTGCGTGACGCCAAGGTCCCCGTGCTCGTCGACTTCTGGGCGTCGTGGTGCGGCCCCTGTCGCGCGGTGGCCCCTCAGGTCGCGCAAGTCGCCCGCGCGCACGCGGGCGAATGGTTGGTCGTCAAGGCCAACACCGAGGTCGATCCGCAGCTCGGCGCCGAGCATGGCGTGCAATCCATTCCGCTGATGGCGGTGTTCCACGGCGGCAAGGAGCGTGCCCGTTCCGCCGGCGCGAGGCCGGCGAGCGCCATCGAGACATTCGTGCGCGAATCGCTGGCGCGATGACGCCTCAGCGCGACGCCATGCTTTCGATCCAGCGCCGGACGAGCGCGACGGCCTCGGCATCGACCACGTTGCTCGAGAGCGGAGGCATGTGCTCGGGGCCGAACTTCTGCATGCGCACGAGCACCGCGCTCGCCTCCGGTTTCCCCGGATGGATCCGGCGCTCGTCGGGCAACCCGAGGGGGGCGCTCGCCGGTTCACCGACGAGTTTGGCCTCGTCGAGCTCGACGTGCGCGAGCAGGTTCATCGAGGAGGCATTGTCGCGATCCGGGTTGTGGCATACCGCGCAATTCACCTCGAGGTAGGCACGGGCGCGCGCTTCGAGCGATGCCGAGGCGTCGTCGATCGCCGGATGCCGCGGAAGCTCGGCCACGTTCGTGGGCGCGGCGTCGAAGATGCCGGCCGCGGCCCAGCGCGCGACGAGATCGTCGGGGCCTTGCCGCATCTGGCGTGTGCGCAACCCGAGCACGCGCCCGTAGCTCTCCGTGTGGCACCGCAGGCACAGGTTGCCCGCCGGATAGAACCACGTCTGGTCGCGGATCTCCCCGTCGCGCCGCACGTGGATCGTCTCCGACAGGGGCGCGGTCAACAGCTCCGCGTCATCCTGGGCCTCGTTCCACCGGTAGGTGTACCCCGACCATCCATCGTATTCGTGGACCATGACGCGGGTCTCCAGCCTGCGCACCTTCGCATCTTCGCCGTCGTCGAGCGGAAGCTCGAAGTGCTTGATCGTCACCGTGCCGACCGGGAACGTCCATTCTCCTTCTTTCGAGAAGGTGACACGACCGCCGTCGGGCAACACGACCCACCGGCGTTTGCGTGCGCCGTCACTCCACAGCTTCACGGTGGGTTCGAACGGTTGCAACCCTTTGCTCGGCGTCAACGTGCGCAGATCGGTGAACAGTCCCGTCTCGGACAGGCGCCGCGGGAACGAAGCCGCGCCCTCGGCGGATTCGGCTTCGTCGAAGCGGTGAATCCCGCGTTCGAAGCTCAGCGCGTAGAGTTCGCCGTCGGCGTCCTCGCCGAAGGACGACACTCCCGGAAGGCCCGCGAGGAGTTCCGGCTCGACGCGCTCTGCGGCGCCCACAGCAAGCGCCCAGACGTTGCCCGAGACGAAATCGGCGTAGACGTACGAACCGCGCAGCGAAGGCACGGAGAGGCCGCGATAGACGTATCCGCCCGTGATGCTCTCGCCCAAGCCGCGCCCGTATTCGTGCACCGGAGGGATCAAAGGTCCATCGTCCGAGCGGTGCTTGGACGATGCGAAGGCGTGCGTGCCTTCGAGGATGCGCCAACCATAGTTGCCGCCCCGAACGATGCGATCGATCTCTTCGTAGTTGTCTTGGCCCACGTCGGCGGCCCACAGTTCGCCGCGTTGCCGATCGAAGCTGAAGCGCCACGGATTGCGCAATCCGAACGCCCAAATCTCCGGCCGCACGCCTTTTTGGCCGACGAATGGGTTATCGGGTGGAACACGATAGGCGCCGTGATCCTTCACGGCGACGCGCACGATCGTCCCGAGTAGATTGGCGCGATTCTGGCCCGCATCGTGCGGATCGCCTGCGCTGCCGCCATCGCCGAAGCCTGCGTAGAGGTATCCGTCCGGTCCGAACGACACGGTGCCGCCGTTGTGATTGCCGAAGGGCTGCTCGACCGCGAGGATCGGTTCTTCGCTCCGGGGATCGCCGCGACCGTCGTCGCCGCGACGAAACCGCGAGACCTGCGATCGACGCGGCCCCGAAGCGCTGTAGAACACGTAGAACACCCCCGATCGATCGTAGTCGGGTGCGAACGCCAGACCGAGCAGGCCCTCTTCGTTGTGCTCGCGACGGACGCGATCGCGGATGTCGAGGAACTCCGTGTGCTCCGATCCGTCCCCCTGCTTGGGGAAGCGCAGCACGGTCCCCGATTGTTCGACCACGTAGAGGTGGTCGCTGTCGCCGGGCGCCGAAGTGAGGAAGACCGGGCGTTCGAGTGGAAGATTGCGATACACCGGGCGCAGGACGATCTTCGTCAACGCCGGCGGTCGAAGCGGGAACGCGAGCGATGCACTCGCGGTGCGTACCTCCGTCGCGGGCCGCTCCGGCGCCGCCGTGCGACGCTCGTCGGTCTTGTTGCAGGCGACGAGCAGAACCAACGACGCGGTACCCAAACCACCGAGGAGAACTTTCATGGGCGCGGCGGAGAAGACTTACACGCCACGGCGTGGCTCACCACTCGCGAACGTCGCGTCGGCCCATGCGGCACGCTCCCAGCCCGTTCGCGCGGCGTGGCGCCCATGGCCCCTTGCGGGGCGCCGCCGGGAGTGCAGAACAGCGGAATCCGATGGCCCGCGATCGTTCTCAGCGCCGCCTTGCCGCGCTCGCCTTCGTCGTCGCCGGTGCCGCGGCCGTGCGCTGCACGTTCGTCAACGATGCACCGCGTCTGCGCTTCCCCGGCGCTGCCGAGACGCTGCGGGTGGAGTCCGCCTTCGACGCATTCCCCGGCCGCATCCAACGCTCGCTCGAGCCCAGCGTGTGCCCTCACGTCGCGCGGGGCGTCGCCGAAGCACCCATCGAGGAAGCGCGTCTGACCGAAGCGTCGGGACTGGCGGTGAGCGCTCGTCACCCCGATGTCCTTTGGACGCACAACGACTCCGGCGATGGCCCGCGGCTCTTCGCACTGACGGAGGACGGCACCGTGCTCGCGACGTATCTGCTCGAGGGGGCGACGGCCGTCGATTGGGAAGACCTCGCCCTCGGTCCCGGAGCGGTCCCGGGCGAGGACGACCTCTACATCGGAGACGTCGGCGACAATGGCCGAGCGCGGCCGTTCGTCACCGTGCACCGCCTGCGCGAACCCGATCCTCGCCTCGAGCAGGAGGGGGGCTCGGGCCGCTTGACGGAGTTCCGATCGTTTCACCTCGTCTACCCCGACGGCCCCCACGACGCGGAGACGCTGCTCGTCGATCCGCGCTCGGGCGATCTCTACATCGTGACCAAAGAGAAAGCCGGGGCTTCGATCGTCTTCCGGGCTCCGCGCGAACGGCTGGACCTCCCGATGCTCGAGCTCGTCGAAGTGGGTCACCTCCCTTTCGGCCATGCGCTGCTTCCTACGCCGTCGCTCGCCACCGGCGGGGACGTGTCACGCGACGGCAGCGCGGTCGTGGTGCGGACCTACACCCACGCCTTCCTGTGGCGACGCGCCGAAGGCCAATCGTTGGGGGATGCGTTTCGCCGACTCCCGTGTCGCTTGCCGCTCCCCGCTGAACTCCAGGGCGAAGCGATTGCCATCGGGCCCGAAGGCGACGCGTATTTCACCCTCGCCGAGGGCGCATCCAGCCGAGTGTGGCGCTTCGACGTGTTCGAGGCCTCTTGACGGCGATCGGCGTCCCGCCCCGGCGGATGCATCAGCGTGAAACGGCGCGAGCGAGCACGCCCCATGCGAAGGCCGCGGGCTGCTCCTGCGATTCCGCGGTGCGGCACCCGGCGAAATAGAGCCCGTAGATCGCGATGCTGCTGGCGCCGAGGCTGGACAACGAACCACCGAGCGCCGGGAGAGCCGCCGGCAGCATCGGCTGCATCGTAGGCCCCGAAATCGGCATCCATCGGCATGCGAATGCGCGCGCCGCCGAGAACTGGGAGGACGGCCCCGGTGCGGGTTCGGGACGAAAGACGAAGAGCCACGCGAGCAAAGCCACGAGCGTCAGATGCACGACGACCCCGACGATCGTCTTGGTCAACTGCACCTTCGCCCCCCGAACCTCGTCGCCCGTGTCCACGTGTCATGGCGGGCTGCAACGCATGTGCCATCGGGACACGCCGCAATTTGCCCGAGGAAGGCCTTCGTCGTGCGGGAACGTCACAGGATGGGCGACCCCGCCACGCGCCGATCGTGTCCAGATGTTGATCCAGGTTCCGCGTCGCGCAGGCGGTGTTGTCGTGGTTTCGGTCCGTCGTTCGCGGGGGGACACGCGCGCACCCGCGTGGCCGAGAGTGTTATGCTGGACCAGGGTGCAGTCGCTTCGTCAACTCGGTCCGTCGCTGTGTTTGTCCATGTTCGGGGTGTTCGGGCTCGCCGCGTCCGGATGCAAGGACGACCCCGACGTCTTCGTGTGCTCGTCGCCGGACCAATGCAATGGCGGCATCTGCCAACCCACACGCTATTGCAGCTTTCCCGATCCGACGTGCGGCTCGGGCCAACGCTACGGGAGTCTGGCGGGCGACGGCCTCGCCGACACCTGCGTGCGGGGGTCCATGTCCGGAGACGAAGGCGAAGACGTCGGCTCCGAATCGGAGAGCTCGAGCGCCACGGCCACCACCGGATCCACCACCGCCGGCTCCACCACGAGTTCGTCGACCCCCGGCAGCACCACCTCCACGAGCTCGACCTCCAGCACCTCCAAAGGTTCGAGTTCGACGAGTTCCACCACCGAAGACCTCTCGTCCAGCGACTCCGACGGCAGCAGCTCCGAATCGAGCTCCAGCAGCACCGGAGAGGCCGAGAGTTCCTCCGGCAGCACCGGCGACGACACGGACGGGGACAGCGGTCCGGTCATCAGCTGCCAACCCGACCCGTTCGACGATACGCGTCTGGGTTCATTGTGGACCCTCGGCGCCGACACCCCCGAAACCTACGGCTACGCGATCGACGAGGGCCAACTCGCGCTGACGGTCGATCCTTCCGAGTTGGGGACCATCGTCGTCAGCACGCGCCGCGCGAGCGACCGCTACGACAGCACCTTCCATCTCGAACTCGGCTCCGTGGAGACCGCCGCGTCGACGCCCGGGATCCAATTCGCGTTCGGGGTCGGCCCCGGATGGCCGGAGCTCCTCGAGTTCCAGATCCTCGGCATCGACTTGATTGCGCGCTACGGCGTCGAGGGTGAAGACGGCGTCGAATACATCGAGGTGTGGGACGAGGTTTACACACCCGCACTCCATCGCCATCTGCGGTTCCGCATCGAGGGTGCCGGCGACGCGGCGGTGTTCTATTGGGAGACCTCTGGAGACGGAGAGGAGTGGGACGTCCAAGCCGAGCTCCCGCAACCCGCCGAGGGTTATGTGATGTCGAACGCGATCGTCCAGGTCCTCGCCGGAACCATCGAAGAGTCCACCGAGACGACCGCCGACCCGTTCACGATCGAGTTCTACGAGCAATGCCGGACGATCTGGCCGTCACAGACTCTAGGACAGCGATCCGAACGTCATAGACCCTGACACCGCTGCCAGACCCGGTACACTCCCCGCGTGCCGGACGAGCCCGATGTCGATTTCGACGCCGTGATGCGCCGCGTCGGCGTCGAACGAACGGGTGTACCGCGCTCGAAGGGCAAACAGACGCCGCGACGGGCGCCCGAGCGCCCACCGGTGGCGCAACCCCACCAGGCG
>Ga0079224_100009532_pt1 | contig 13249 bp, 11 predicted proteins | sample Stecom2015_FD_80414 | JGI IMG/M metagenome (GOLD analysis project Ga0079224, IMG submission 80414) | Agricultural soil microbial communities from Utah to study Nitrogen management - Steer compost 2015 | ecosystem: Environmental > Terrestrial > Soil > Agricultural land | place: USA: Utah... | reverse complement strand
TCCTGCACCACCCCGAAGCGCTCGCCCTATTGGACGCCACGACTCGAGCCGAGGCGTGGACGCCCCCACCTTCGGTCGAGGAAAGGGACGCGCTGCGACGGCAACTCGAGCCGTTCGCCGGGCAGCCGAATACGGTGTGCTTCGTCGCCGCCAAAGCCTATTTCAATCAGCTGCGGATGAGCGTCGCGTTGCGCCGCCGCGGTTGGCGGACCGTCGCGATCATGTTGGAGGGCGCGGCCGCGGCCCATCAACACGGGTTCTTCGACGCGGTGGTGACGACGCGACTACCGGTGTTGCTCGATGGGTGGTCCCGCGGCGCGCCGACGCTCGTGCATACGCAAGGGTGGTTGTTTCGTTATCACGTGCCGGTATTGCTCGAAGCCTACAAACCGCCCGGATCACGCCAGGTGGTGGAATACATGGATCTGCATCGATTCATGTTTCCGCTGGATGCGCTCGCGACCGCGCTGCCGCACATGAAGATCGTATGGGGCGAGGATTGTGAGCACGAGCACCGCACGCAACTCGCGTGCGAGCAATATCTCGCGGAGCATGCCGACGCCGTGGTGTTCCCGGGCGACTGGGAGGCGCATCGGCGGGCGTTCGCGCTGGGGTCGGCGCGGGCCGAGCGGGCGGAGACCTTCTTGTCGTATCCGCTGCGGGACTTCTTCGCTCCGCCGCCGGCGGTCGAGCGCGCGACGGCGGCGCGGCCCCGACTCGTGTTCGCCGGCGGGGTGCCGGTCTCGTCGCCCCGACGGGCTCCGGCGATCTTCGCCGATGCGCAGTTGCTCGGGATCGTAGAACCGATCGCGCGGTCCGGCCTCGCCTTGGACGTGTACAACAATCCCTTGATCGCGCCGGTCGACGCGTACGCGGAGCACTATCCCGAGCACCTCGCCCTCGCCGCGCGCCATCCGAACTATCGCTTCTTGCCGGGAGCGATGCCGTGGGACCTCGCCCGGAGGCTCGCGGAATACGACTATGGATTGATGTTGTACGATTGTTCGGGCGTCGTCATCGGGGAGGAGCATTTCCGTCGGCTGGTCCCGACCAAGCTCTTCCTCTACTTGGAAGCCGGGTTGCCGGTGTTGGTGAGCCGGCGTTGGACGGCGGTGGTGGAGATCGTCGAGGCGTACGGGTGCGGTGCGGTGATCGACGACGACGCGCGCGGCAGGTTGCCCGAGATCCTCGCCGGTTTGGATGCCGCCCGTCTGCGCCGGGGCGCCCTCGAGGCGCGCGATCACCTCGCGATGGATCGGCAGATCGATCGCCTGCTCGCCCTCTACGCGAAGGCGGCTACTCCCAGTTGAAGTACCAGACGTCGCTGCCGGCTTGCGCGGCGATCCAGGCGGCGCCGCTGTGGCCATCGTCGGCGTACAGCCAGTGCCGGAAGGCGGTCTCTCGCCGCGCGGCGAGGGTGAGCGGCGGGCGATCGACGAACATGCCGAGGTTGCCGGTCCCGAGCGTGACGAGGCGCGCGCCGAACTCGAGGTACCAATCGCGCAGGATCGCGATCTGGGCGACGACGGGGGGTGCATGGTTGAATCCGCCGAACCCGAACGCGCCCGGGATACGCCACGGCTCGCCGTCGAACTCGAGCAAGTGGACGTCTTCGTCCATGCCGAACCGAGTGGCGCGGCGGAGGCGGACGGGTTCGGTTTCGAGGTAGCGCGCTCGGGCTTCCTCGATCGCGTGGCGCGACACCTCGGCGAGCGCGGCTTGCATGCGGACCACCTTGCGGAACTGCTCGAGGCCGCGTGCGTGTTCGACGAGCTCGTCGAGGAGCTGCTCGACGTTGCGTTGGACGCGGCCGTCCTGCACCGCTTCGACGAGCAGGGCTTCCACGGCGGCCAGGCGTTGCTTCTGGGCGTAGGCCTCGACCTCGCGGCGCACGCGTTCCTGCTCTTGCCAATGGGTGGGCAGCACGATCGTCTGCGCCTCCGCGACGAGGGCGTCGAGGTCGGGCGGCGGGCGATCGGCCCACTCCTCGGCGTAGTTGTCCCAATCGAGCGCGCGCACGAGGATCGGGCTCACGCCTCGCGACGGCCCCTCGGCGAGGAGCTCGAGGAACGCGTCCTCGAGTTCGCGATACGGAACGGGATCGGGCGTCCAGCGCCGCAATCCGGGAAGACGATCGGTCGGCTGGAGCTCCATGGCAGGTCCGTCAGAACTTCGAAGAGACGGTCAACATCAGCAGGCGGTCGTTGGAGTCGCGCAGGCGGGCGCTCAGGGTACGAACGAATCGCCAGAGCAGCTCGTAGGCGAGCTCGCGATCCACGAACATGAGATCGCGGAGGTCGTCTTTGGGCAGCTTGAGGAGCACGGTCTCTTCGTGCGCGATGGCGTCGGCGGAGCGGAACGCCTCGTCGTCGACGATCGACATCTCGCCGAAATATTGGCCCGGCCGCAGGATGGCGAGCGCCTCCTCGCCGATGCCGGACACGGTCCGGCTGATGCGGACCGCCCCCTTGAGGATCAGGTAGAGGCCGTCGCCGGGGTCGCCGTGCTCGAACACGGAGCTGTTGCGCGGATACGTGACCTCCTGCGCCAGCGCGGCGATCCGGCGCAGGTGCACGGGGAGCAGACCTTCGAACAGCGAGATTTGGCGCAGGTGCTGGAGCAGCTCCTCGGGATTCTCTGGCACGGACGGCACGGGAGCCTCCGGTCGTGCGGCGGAGGGCGGGGGATCGGTGGATGGATCGCTGCTCGTCTCGATCGACTCATCCAGTTCGTCGATGCCCAGATCTTCGAGTCCCGAGGTCATGATACGAAGGCTACTCTTGCCGGCGGGCACCGAGCAAAGTCGATCGCCGCTGCGGGAGTCGCGGGTGGGTGGTCTGTCCTGAATTCGCGCTCGATCGCGGCGTGCGGGACCGGGAACGGGGCTTCGGTGCCCGTGGCCCTCACGGCGGAAGCAGCGACGCACGGCGGAGCAGGCGGCACACCGCGAGCAGCGGCAGACCGATGATACCGGTCGCGTCTTCGCCTTCGATGCGGTCGAACAGGCGGATCCCCGCGTCCTCGATGCGATAGGAGCCGGCGCTGTCGAGCGGACGGAAGCGTCGCACGTAGTCCTCGGCTTCGGCGCGCTCGAACGGCCGCATCGTCAGCCGCTGGCGGTCCACCGCGATGTGTGGTTCGCCGCCTCCGGGAGGGAGGAGGACCACCGCCGTCGTCAGGGTGTGGGTCGTGCCGGCCATCGCCACGAGCTGATCGATCGCGGCGTCTTCCGTGCCGGCTTTGTGCAGGATGCGCGGCGGGTCTCCGGGCAGCACCCCGAGTTGGTCGGCGGCGAGGATCCAGTGGTGCGGCCAACGGGGCACGAGGCTCCGGCCCTTGCCGAGCGCCAGGCGGGTCGCCAGCTCGGTTTCACCGAGGTGCTCGAGCTCGCCGTCCAGCGTGCGCTCGTCGAACGAGGGCGCGTCGACGTCGAACGGGACGTCGATGCGCTCGAGCAGGGCGCGTCGATACGGCGAGGTGGAGGCGAGCAGGAGTTGCGGCGCGGCGGCGCTCATCAGCGGCACTTCTTGTTGAAGATCGCGCCGAACTTCTTGCAGTCGGGGTTGGATTTTTTGCTGCTGCTGCTCGACTTGGAGCGCCGCGCCTTCGGTGCCGGGGCGGCCGGGGGCGGCTCTTCGGGCGGAGGCTGCAGCACCTCGATCTCGCCTTCGTCGGCCCCTTCTTCCACGGGTTCCGGATCGGTTTCCGGGGTGGGGGACAGGGCCCCGAGCACGGTCAGGAGCTCTTGCCGTCGCAGTTCGAGTTGGGCGCAGGCGTCGGCATCGTCTTCGAGCGATCCGGCGAGGCCGGGCCCGGGCTTCGACGGCATCTTGGCCTTCTCGACGCGCGAGTAGAAGTAGTAGTCGGGCGCCGCCGCGATCTCCTCGAGCGCTTTGAGGAACGCGCGGCATGGCGTCATCGACTTGTGCGCCTGCAGGAGGTCGAGGGCCATGTTGAGCTTGCGGTCCACGCGAGTGTCGTTCTCGGGCGACTTGGCGAGCTCTTCGAGGGCGCGCTGGCGATCGTGGTAGTCGAGCGGCGAGCGCTTGTCGTTGACGAGCTCGAGCAGGAAGGTGTGCCCGTAGGTGCCCATCTTCTGGAGCGCGAGATCCAGCGCTTCGTCGCGCAGCCTGCGATTGCGCAGCAGCTCGTAGGTCTCCGCATAGAAGTCGCGGTCCTCGAGCAGCTTGGGTTGCAGGCTGAGCGCTTGGCCGTAAGTGGCGAGCGTCTGCGATTGTTTGCGCTTGTTGCTCGCGAGGATCCGCCCTTGCCGCCACAGCAGGATCGGATCATCGGGGAACTGGTCGCGCAGCGGCTTGAGGAGCTCCTCGGCTTTGTCGAACTCCTTCGTGAGGATGAGCTGGTCCACCTGGGCGAGCGCGGCGGGATCCGCTTGGGAGACGAGGAGCGCGTTGCCGCCCGAGTCCTCGCCTTGTTGGACTTCGTTGGCGCTGCTGCCGGTGCTCGGCGGATGCATGCGACCGACGACGAACACCGTGGCCAGCGCGATGACGGCGATGCTGAGCCCACCGAGGCCCGCCCAGAGCGGCCACCGTGCGTGGGACGGGAGGGATTGGATGTTGCCGGTCACGGGCGCCGCGAACGAGCCATGTGGCCCCGTCCCCATCGCGACGTGCTCCGCCTGCGTCACGTAGGAGCCCGAGGGCGTGGGCATCATGCCCGGATGTGACGGGTACGAACTCGCGGCGGGGACCGGGATCGGCGAGTAGCGCCCCGAGGGCGTCATCGCGTAGCCGCCCGAAGGCGAGCCCGGCGGGGGCGTGACGTGGACCAGGGGCTCGCCGGGATCGATGTCGAGCTCGGGGAGCGGCCCGTCCAGGGCGCGGCCGCCTTCGAGGCGCGGCAGCAGGCTCTCGAGCGTCTGGATCACCTCGGTCGCGCTCTGGAACCGGCGCTCGCGATCCTTGGCGAGCAGTCGATCGACGACCGCGGCGAGCAGCGGTGGCACGAAATGCGGCAGCGGCTCGGCGTCGCGCCCGACTTGCATGCGGATGAGGGCGACGGGGTCGTCGCTGTCGAAGGGCAGGCGCCCCGCGAGCATCTGGTAGAGGATGATGCCCGCCGCGTAGAGATCGGCGCGACCGTCGGCCTCCATGCCCGCCGCTTGCTCGGGGCTCATGTACGCGGGCGTGCCGAACACGAGGCCCGCCGAGGTCTTGTGTCCGCCCCCTTGGGGCCCCGCGACGATCTTCGAGATGCCGAAATCGACGAGTTTGACGACCTCTCGACCGTCGTGCCCCGTGGTGATGAAGATGTTCTCGGGCTTGATGTCGCGGTGCACGACGCCCTGGCGATGCGCGTGCTCGAGGCCGCTGAACACCTGCAGCATCAGCTCCACCGCGCGTACCGGCGGCAAGGGGCGCACGAGCAGCTCGCCGAGCTCGCGCCCCTCGAGGAGCTGCATGACCATGAACTTCATGCCCGCCCGGGTGGAGCCGTAGTCGGTGACCTGAATCGTGTTCGGGTGGTCGAGACGCGACGCGGATTCGGCTTCGCGATCGAAGCGCGCAGAAATTTCACGGTTCGCGGTCAGGTTGGGGTGCAGGACTTTGAGAGCGACCGCGCGCTTGAGTCCGAGATGGTGCGCACGGAACACCGCCGCCATCCCCCCGACGCCCAGAAGCGAGTCGACGCGATAGCGGTCCGCGATGATTTGGCCCACCAGATCGCGAAGGTCTTGGTGGAGTTCCGCGAAAGCGCCACTCATTGCTCGTGGTTCGTGAGGATAGCAGTTGCCCTGCCCCGTTCGAACGTACGCCGGCATTTCGCGCTGCGCGGGTTGCGTGGGTCGTTCGCCCCACGGTCTCTCGCGGGGCCGTAACGCGCTGGATTGACGGGGTTTTCGCCGGCGCTCGCCGAGGGGGGTCGGGGCCGTCGCGCAGAAAGGCTCCCCTTCCGGGCCGAGGTTTGCGGGCGCCGCGAGCCAAAACCGAGACCGAGCCCACCCTCGTTGCTGGCACGAGGCGTCCCGCTCGTGCCTCGACACGCCCGACGGCGACTTCGCGCGGCGATCCGCGGGCGCAGAGCGGAGAGATCTGCTCGGGAATCACGTGCTCAGATGCGCGACGAGGCGGGCCAGGCTCTGATCCGAGGCACCCTGCGACGGCTTCGGAGGACCGGCTGCCGCCAGGACGAGCGCTCGATCTCCCACGGCGACTTGCCAGCAGCGGAGGTGCGTGCCGGTTTCGTCGCGGAGCGAGAACGCGGCTCGCTGCCCGCACAACCCGAGCGCGCGGCCGTCGTCGAGCATGCCGCTCACCATGCCCACCCACGCGCCCGTGCGGTCCGTGTCGGTGTGCCCAACCGCGCCGAGCAACAGCCCTTGGGGGTCGAACAGCGCCACGCCCTCGCTGGCGGTCTCGGTGCGCACGCGATCCAGGACCGCGCCGAGGTCCTCGACGGGGGGCGTGGGCGAGGGCGGGGCGGCCTTGCGCCGGGCGACGCGGTAGCCGAACACGAAGCCGGCGAGCGCCACCAAGACGAAGCCGAAGAGGACCGAACCGAGCGGCAGCGTGTTCATGCGGTCACCAGTGGGCTGCGCAGACTCGAGCTCGATGCGGAGGGCTCCGTCTCGCCGTCGATGGGAAAGCCGCTCATCGTCGCGGTCAGGCGCGCGACATGCCAGCGCACGAGCCCCTGGGGCACCGTGGCGGCGAACAGGTAGCCGACGACGCGACCTTCGCTCACGGGATCGAGCAGGAACGTGCCCTCGGCGAGCTCGACGAGGCCGCGTGGGCGACCGTACCCCGTGCCGAAGCTCTGGCGGTGCGCGAGCAGCCAGCGCGTGGCGAACCCGGTGAGCGCCGAGATCGGCACCGGCACGACGGCGCGGTGCCACTTCGCGTTGCATCGCGCCGGCGTGGAGCCGAACACGAGGGCCGCGAGCAACCCCTCGACGCGCTCGAGCGCGTCGTTCACGTGCTGCGGCATCGCTCCCATCGCGATGCGGCGGGGACCGACGGGCGGCAGATTCACGGGCGCGGCCATTCCGAGCGGACCCGAATCGTTGGCTTCGACATGCATGGGCGTGGGTCCGCGCGGGGTCGATTCGTGCGGTGCGGGCTCGGCCGGGGCCAAGCGCGGTGCTGCCCCGCTCGACGTCGATGCGCTCGATGTCGGCGGAAGCGCGGCGGGCGAGACCGCGGCGATGGGCGCCGGGGGCATCGCCAACAGCAAGCGCGCCAGAGGCCCGACCGGTTCGGGGAGATTGCCCGGATCGGAGAGCCGCTCCACCCGGAAGGTGTAGTGATTCTTGAAGCGCAGGATCGCGAAGAGGGCCTGCTTTCCGCGTTGGCCACCGCCCGTCGCGTCGACCAACTGTCCTGCTTTGAGGCGAATCTCGCCGGTGGGGCGGCGCTCGCGATCCCACAGCCGGATCAGCGTGTATTGCCGGCTCAGACTCACGGCTTGCAGCAGGCTCGGGACGTCGAAGCTGAGCAGCGATCCGGCCATGACGACGCTGTTCATGCGACCCTCCCCTGGCCGAGCTCGACCTTCGAACCCACACCCATCTTCATCGTCATCGCAATCGCGCCGTAGACCTCCGTCCAGGCTTGCCGGACCTCGTCGGAGAACGCCTCTCCGAGGCCATAGTCGAGCGCCCACAGCAGGGCTTCGCCGACGACGTCGTACGATTCGTCCGGGACGCGGTACAGCTCCGTATGGCGGCGGCCGAGCGCGAGCAGCACGTAGAACAAGTCTTCGTTCTCGCTCACGTTTTCACGCCATTGCTCGTCGCGGAAGTCGAGCGACTTGACGATGAAGGCGAGCATCGACACGAGCTTGGCCTTCTGCCGCGCCATGTCGTCCGAGAACAGCGCTCGATACGACGGTTGGAGCTCGAACAAGCGCCGATAGAAAAGATCGGCCGCCGTATCCGCGATGGGAACCACGAGTTTGAAGCTGTCGACGATCGTCTTGCGTTTGTGCTGATCGAGCATTCTTCACCCCCACTGCAATGCCAACTCGGCTCCGAGCGCCCGGCTCGAGGGCGCGCATGATTCGCGCAGCGCCGCGGCGGAGCGCTCCGCTGCAGTTCGCAGCGCCGCGACGTCGGCGCTGCTCGAACCCACCACGGTGAGCGCCAGGCGATGGAGGATCGGGACGAGCACGTACATTTTGCCGTCGTCCCACTGCATCCATCGCGGAGTCGCGGCGCTCCGCTCGGTTTCGTCGGTGTCGTCCCACAACAAGAAGCAGCGCTGCGCCCAGCGGGCCAGCGCGGCCAAGTCGACGTCGAGGTCGCGATCGTCCACGAGGCGATGGCGCTCGACGTGGTACTCGATGGTGTCCACGTGGACGACGCCGACATGGAGGATGTCGCGCGTCTGGAGCAGACGATCGAACACGCGTTGGGTGCCGACGGCTCCCGCGAAGCGGCAGCGTTCGTCGCGGCGTAGGGCGACTTCGTGCAGCAACGCGGCCGGGGACACGTGCATCGATTCCGTGCAGCGGCCGTCGGCCAACGCCTTCGACGTCACGTTGGCCGTGGGCCAATCGAGCAGCTCGTACGCGACCTCGATCCCGCGCCGACGTCCGCGCTCCGCGTGGATGACGACGCCCGAACGTACGAGCAGACGACCACGCAGTTCGCCCCACACGAATTCGAGCTCCGCGCTCGTCCCCGTCATGCCGAGCAGGTGGAGCACGTCCTCGGCACCGACCGCGACCACCGAGTTGAGCGCCGCGCCCAGCTCGCGCGCGTCCTGCATCGCCGTCATCACTTCGTCCCAATCTACGGCGTCCCCAATCGCCACACTGGCATTGGGCGCGAACGACAGCATCTCGGCCGCATGCTCCGCCTCCACACCGACCATTGCACAATGCACATTTGGGAATTTTCGGGCGAAATGACGCAACCAGGCGCGATGGCCTTCCGGTTTGTCGACCACGATGGCAGACGGGCAATTCAGCTCGACCAGCCGTTGTGCCACATCGGCGCCATCGACCGCGACGACGACCTCTCGCGATCGCGCCTCCAGATTGGACACGATGAGCGACAATCGTTCACGATGGGTCGAAAAAGCCAGGAGCATGGGACGCCTCGCCAGCACAGGAAAGCTCAAAATATCGAACTCGTCCAGCACCGACTCGAACCGATCGAAATCCCATACCGTAGAGTATCGACTGCTCCAACTCCTACGCGGATGTGTGTGGATGGGCTCGAATCGATGTTCGTCGTGGGTCCGACACCGATGTGCCCCTCCCGCCGTCCAACGACTTCTTCGTAGGAACGGTAGCGGTGCATCCACGGATGTCGCCGAAACGTATCGACCTCGTGATCTCGAAAGAGATACCGAGCGAGACCGTCCCCACTCGTATTTCAGAGGTCGCTCGTTCTACGTTTCGACCACGTCGGTGCCACGTCGCTGCCGAACGTGGCACGGCCCTGCTCCGCATCGCCCGTCTCGACGGTATGATGATATCCGCGCGCTTCGAGGTCCAACCGTTCCGCGAGCGGACGGCCGAGCCCCGCGAGGACCACTTGCTTGAACGTCGCGACGGCGGTCGGGGAACGCCGCCGCAGGAGCGCTGCGAGAGCTCGGATCCGCTCGAGACCCGCGTCGATGTCGGTCGCGATCTCGTCGACGAGTCCGATGCGCTTCGCCTCCGCGGCGTCGAGCCGTTCCCCCGTACAGCCGAGGCGCAGGGCCTGTGCCAGCCCGATTCGCTCGGCGAGCAGCGCAGTTCCGCCGGCGCCGGGGATGATGCCGAGGCCCGTCTCCGGCAGCGCGAAGAAGGCTTCCGGAGCGGCGAGCACGTAATCGCAGGCGAGGCAGTACTCGAGCCCCCACCCGAGCGTTGCGCCGGTACTCAGCACCACGGTGAACACGGGGAGCGTACGAATCCGGGCCATCAACGCACGCTGCCGTTCGACGTGCGCACGTATGCGTTCGGGAGGCCATCCGATGCGCTCGCGCACATCGGCACCCGACACGAAGATCGGGTTGCCTTTTGCAGTCCGCTTGCGGCTCGTCGTGCTCACGCACGCGACGGCGTCCTCCGCTTCCACCCACGCACATAGCGCTTCGAACGCTGTGAGCGCCTCGGTGCCGATCTCGTTGGCCTTGCCGTGATCGAGCTCGAGCTCGAGCAAGCCCGATGCGGCATCGAAGCGCGGATGGAGCGACGCGAATGCGGCGAGCGGCATCGTCGTTCCACTATTCCGGCGCAGGAGCCTCGCGCGGCCGCGACGGTTGCTTCGGTTCGGGTTCGGCTGCCACGCCGCCGTCGACGTACTCGTTGGTCTCCGTCAAGACTTCGATGGCGTCGTGCCCGGTGAACACGAGCGACTTCGGAACATACATTCCGATCGCGCCCTGCTCGCGTTCGACGCGAATCCCGAGCGAAGGTTCGCCCTCGACCTTCGCCTTGGCGAGCGCGGCCAGCATGGCCTTGGTCTTCTTCTGGACCTCTTTGTCCTTCGGGTGCGTGGCGCCGAGCAACTGCAACCGGAAGCGCAGGTAGTCGACGATGTCGAACGAGGCGCAGAGCTGGCAACCGTTCATCGCGGTGCGGATGCCTTGCAGCCCCTGATCCTGCGCGAGCGAGGCTTTGCGCGGCTTCCCGAGCGATTTCGCGATGTCTCCCGCAATCGTTTTCGCGCCGGCGCCCACGGCGAGGACCGCCGTCTGGCCGCTCACCCAGGAGATGATTTCGATGGAGTCCTTGTCGATGAAGGTTTCGACCGTGTCGAAGTCGGAACGGAAGTCCTTGGGAATGCGCACCGTCATCCGATCGGCCTTGATCTTCCCGAACGGCACGCTCGCGCTCTTGAACTCGATCTTGAACTTCGCGTCCTCGTTCTTGCCCTGCATGATTGCGTAGGCCTCGAGCGCTTGGACGATCGAATCGCTGACTTGGCGCAGGCCCGCGGCGGTCTCGGCATCGGCTTTGACGTCGGCCGCGACGAGGAAGGTCGCGTCGCCGTTCTTCCCGACGTAGAGGGCCATCACCACGTCGTTGGAGATCTGATCGAGCAACCCGTGGACCCCCTTTACCGCTTGCTGGGCGATCTGCCCGAACGGGTCCGGGATCTGGTCGAGGGGCACCATGCGATCGATCGACGAGTGCACGAGCGTCGGGTCACCCCACGACATCGTCGCAGCGAAGAAAGGATCGGCGGGCAGGCGTTGCTCGAGGGCCGTCGCGGTCTCGCGCGGGCGACCGATCGGCTCGACGCCGAGCAAATGGAACGGCGCGATCACGGTGGTCAGCAGCTGAAGCGCGCGATCGGTGCCGTAGTCGAACTCGAGTTCGACGGCTTTGGTATCGGCGACCACCTTCTCGAGCCCGGGGATCTGCGCGATCCATGGGGCGCGGTCGCGGCTCATGAGGTCCATCGGGAGGTTCTCCGCGCGTGCGCGGATCCGACGGCCCGGCGAGGGGCGACGGTCGAGCTCGGCGGCGACGGCGAGGTCTTGCGCGGTGAACCCGAGACGCAGCTCGCCAGGACCTTCCTTGAGCATGAGCAGCGCGTCGTCGAGGCGGAGCTCCCACGCGCCGTCCCCGAGGGGTTGCGGTTGGAACGACGCCGGCATGGCTTCGAGCACCGCACGTCCGTTCCGCACCGCGATCGCTCCGGCGAGCTCGAGGTCGCCGATCGATTCACTGCCCTTCGGCGGGACGGCGAACGAGAACGCGTGCACGCCGTCGAGATCGATGTTGGACAGGAATCCCGGACCGAAGCCGGACCCGAGCAGGAGGGCGCCCAGCTGGGCGCGCGGATCGATCGCCTTCTCCGGGTCGATGTTGCTGACGATGACCTTGGTCGCGTCCATCATGTCGCCGAGCCCCTCGAGCGACGCGCGGACCTTGACCTTGGGGGGTGGGGGAGTCGCGGGAGCGAGCGGAACGACGGGTTGCGTCGTTCCCGGGTCGGCCGTCGCCTCGGGCGTCTGGGATCCCGCGGTTTTGGCCTTTTCCTTCGCGCAGCCGCCGAGGCCGAGCGAGCTTGCCATAGCCGCACCGAGCACGGCCGAACGCACGTTGAACATGGGCGCAGTGTACACGAGCCGGGGCTCGAGGCGCGTATCGAGCTGGGCAATGTCGTGATACCGTGCGCTCCGAGGTCCTCGACATGCGCAACTTCGGCCTTCGTCTCGCTTCGATCGCCTTCGCCCTCGGATTTCCCGGTGCGGCGTGCTCTTCCAACGAGCAGGCACCCGATCTGGGCCTCCCGAAGACAAGGAATCTCTCCGAGCTCAAGCAGGACAGCAAGAGCGAGATGTCCAAAGAGGAGCTCGAGGAGGCCCGACGACGCGCCGGATTCAAGTCGCCGGAAGAGCAGCGCGCCGAAGCGCTCGCGGAGTACGTGAAATCCGAGAAGGCCTACGTGAAAGGGCGCCTCAAGGAGTTTCGCAAGCTGACGCAGGCGATGAGAAAACGGCTCGAAGCCGTAGAAAAGGCCGCACCGCAGTGGCTCAAGGCCAAGGACGGCGATGCGGCGGTCGCCAAGTTCAAAGAGAAGAACAAAGAGGCGAACAAGCAGCTCGTCGACACCTACGACGAGCTGACGGAGAAGGGCAGCCGTGGCGGCGACACGATCGCGGCGCTCGATCGTGCCGTGCGGGGGTGGCAGGACCTCAACAGCGAGCTCCATGCCCAGGTCGCCGAAGCCGAGGGGTTCTCGGCCGTGCTCGCCGCCATCCGGGAACAGCTCGACGAAGTCGACGCCGCGTTCAAAGAGATCGAGAAAGACGACAGCATCGAAGCCGAAGCCCCGTAGCGGCGGCGCTCACTGGCCAGCGGTCGCGTGCCGCAGCCCGAAGGTGCTAAAGAGCCGCTCGGGAATCCGCTCTCCATGGGCCGTCCAGACCGGAACACGACGCTCGTCGGTCGCTTCTTGCACCGCTACGCTCGCCGCAACGTGCCGCAATACGCCGTCGGCACGTTGATGCTGCTCGCCACGAACTGGGTGGTGGTGCGGATCCCGGCGCTCATCGGCGAGGCCCTCAACCTGCTCGAAGCCGCCGGACCCTCGGCGGTCGCCGACGCGCAGGGCATCGCGACGGAGCTCGTGCTGCTCGGCGCCGTGCTCGTCGTCGTTCGAACCCTCTCGCGGGTGTTGTTCTTCAATCCGGGGCGCGACGTCGAGTTCCACCTCGGCCTCGATCTGTTCGGTCACCTCCTCGCGCTGCAGCGCCCCTATTTCATGCGGCACAAGATCGGCGAGCTCGTCAGTCTGGCGAGCAACGACACCACCGCCGTGCGCCTGCTCGTCGGATTC
>Ga0079224_100009531_pt1 | contig 13249 bp, 9 predicted proteins | sample Stecom2015_FD_80414 | JGI IMG/M metagenome (GOLD analysis project Ga0079224, IMG submission 80414) | Agricultural soil microbial communities from Utah to study Nitrogen management - Steer compost 2015 | ecosystem: Environmental > Terrestrial > Soil > Agricultural land | place: USA: Utah... | reverse complement strand
CCTATGTGGCGCAATCTCAAAGAGCTGTACCAGTACCGGGGCCTCCTCCTGAGCCTCGTGCAGCGCGAGCTGCAGGCGCGCTATCGGGGCTCGGTCCTGGGCTTCCTCTGGACCTTCCTCAACCCGACGCTGCTCATGCTGGTCTACGGGCTGGTCTTCAGCGTCTACATGCGCCAGTCGATCCCGAACTACCTGTACTTCATGTTCGTGGGGCTGCTGCCCTGGATCTGGTTCTCGACCTCGGTGGTCAGTGGCGCCTCCTCCATCAGCGACCGACGCGATCTGCTGACGAAGGTGCACTTCCCCGCGCAGGTGCTCCCGGCCACGGTCGTCACGACCCACCTGGTGAACTTTCTGCTCAGTTTGCCGCTGATGTTCGTGCTCGGTGCGGTGCACGGAATCTTTCCGAGTTGGCACCTCCTCGCGCTCCCCTTCGTCGTGGCGGTGCAGCTCTGCCTCACGCTGGGCGTTGCCTATCTGGTTGCTGCGCTCAACGTCACGTTCCGCGACCTGCAGCACATCGTGGGAAACCTCATCACCCTGGGGTTCTTCCTCACGCCCATCCTCTACACGATGACCACCATCCCGGAGCAGGGGCGCGCGCTCGTCATGATCGCCAACCCCATGGCGGCGCTCATCACCAGCTACCAGGCCATCTTGATCGACCACCGGCTGCCGGAGGCTGCGCCCCTCGCATGGGTGACGCTGGTATCGATGGCGTTGCTATGGGGCGCCTCGTCGTTGTTCGAGGCACGGCGGGAAGAATTCGCGGAGTCGGTATGACGTCGCCCGGGCCGGAAGGTGGATTGAACGCCATTGAGGTGAAGGGTGTGTCCAAGCGCTTCAAGCGCCGGACCATCCGCTCCGAGTACACGAGCTTCAAGACGGAGCTTGTCCAGTGGCTCACCTGCAAGCGAAAGGCCAACCCGCAGCGCTGGATCGAAGCACTGCGCGAGATTGACTTCGTCATCCCCCGCGGGCGCACCGTCGGCATCTTGGGACGCAACGGCAGCGGCAAGAGCACCCTGCTCAAGCTGATCACCGGCATCTACCGGCCGTCGACAGGGACCATCGCGGTGAACGGGCGCATCAGCGCCCTGCTCGACCTCGGCGCCGGATTTCACCCCGACTTCAGCGGACGCGAGAACATCCTCATCAACGGCATCATCCTCGGCATGACGCGTGCGGAGGTGAAGGCGCGCATGGAGGAGATCATCGCCTTCAGTGAACTCGGTGAGTTCATCGACGAGCCGGTGCGCACGTACTCGAGTGGCATGTACATGCGCCTTGCCTTCAGCGTGGCGACCCACGTCGACCCCGAGATCCTGATCGTCGACGAGATCCTGGCCGTTGGCGACGAGCACTTCGGCAAGAAGTCGATGGCGAAGATGGAGGAGTTCAAAGCCGCCGGGAAGACGATCGTCATCGTGACCCACGACCTGGCGACCGTGGAGCGGTGGTGTGACCACGCCATCTGGATCGACGGCGGAAAGGTCCGCGCGCAGGGCAGTCCCAAGTCGCTGGTCGCCGAGTACAAAGCCTCCGTCCGTGAGGCACAGGCGCAGGGGCTGGTCCTGACGCCGGCCGCTCTGGCTGCAGATGGCGGAGCGCTGCCTCAGGTCAGAGAGAAAGCTTCGGATCCGGCCCCTCGGCCAGACGCCGCGACCGACGTGCCTGACGCCGGCTCGGATCCGCAAGGGGTGGCGCAGGCGCCCACCGATGCAGGCAGCGCTTTCGTGCCCGAGCCCCTGGGAGTTCCCGCGGCATTGGTCTTCACCGGTGAGATCGAGCTTCCCGAACAGGAGCTCACCGAGCAATCGACACCGCCAGCACCCCGATTGACCTCGTTGTCGCTCTCTGCAGCGGATGCGCCGGATGGCGCGCACGCGGTCTGCCGCGAGGGAGAACCGCTGGTCGTCCGCGTGGCCTGGTCGCTGCCAGAGTCCTTGACCTCCGCGAGCCTGAGAGTGGAGCTCCGCACCGCCCTCGCGGGCCGGTTGGTCGCGGTCTCGCATGAGCGGGCCACCGGCGAGGTCTTCGGCGGAAAGCTCGAGACGGCTGGTGCCGTGCAGGTGCGTTTCGGCGCGATGGCGGTGCGGCCCGGCAGCTATCGGGTGGACGCCCAGCTTCGTCCCACCGCCAGCGTGGACGTGGGACCCCGTCTCAGCGCTGCGCTGGAAGTGCTTCCGGCCGGGCTGGGGAGCGCACTCCTTCCACTCTCGACCCGATGGAACGTGGAAGGTGAGCGCAGCTTGGCCCCTTCCGTTGAAACCGCCGACCTCATCGCCGCGCTCGAGGACGTGGGAAGTTGAGCAGGGAGTCGAAGGTCACCGAGCTCGAACGGCGGCTGCAGACCGCACTCTCGGAGCGTGACCGCGCGCTCGAGGCACTCGCGGAATCACGCGCCGAGCTGAACCGTCTGCGGATGCAGGCTGCGCATCCCGGGGAGGCTGCGCCCGGGGCGTGGACTGAAGGGGGGCGTCCAGCGCTTCCGCTGCGCTACCGGCTCGCCGATCGCCTCAATGACGGCGCTCGAAGCATCGTCGGGCCGGGGCACGCCCTGCTCAAGCAGCTGCTCACCCGTCGCTGAGATCAGCGGAGCGTCGTCGCTCGTGTGGCGCTGGAGCCTCGCCCGCTTGCACGGTTGCTTGGCTCTCTGGAGGCTCGGCTCCGTCGGAGGCGGTTTTCCCCGAATGTCCCCTGTGGTGAAGTAGAGGGTCCCGATCGCTGCCGTCGTGTTGGTACTGCCGCTGAGACGAGGGGAGCGCCGGGTGACCTCATCATGAAGCTCATCATCCAGATCCCCTGCCTGAACGAAGCGGAGACCCTCCCGGCGACCATCCGGGACCTGCCGCGGAGCCTCCCCGGCATCGACGTCATCGAGTACCTGGTCATCGACGACGGGAGTACCGACGCGACCGTCGAGGTCGCCAGGTCAGCCGGCGTTCACCACATCGTGTCGCTCGGGAGCAATCGCGGACTCGCTCAGGCCTTCAGCGCCGGGATCGAGTACGCGCTCGAGCAGGGCGCGGACATCGTGGTCAACACGGACGCTGACAATCAGTATCGGGGTGATGACATCGGCAAGCTGGTCATGCCGATCGTGGAGAACCAGGCGGAGGTGGTCGTCGGCTGTCGGCCGATCCTCGACCACCCCGAGTTCGGACTTGCCAAGAAGGGCCTGCAGCTCCTCGGGAGTTGGACGCTGCGTCAACTCTCGAAGACGCGCGTCCGCGACGCCGCATCCGGGTTCCGTGCCTATTCGCGCGAAGCCTGCCTGCGGTCGTTCATCTACTCCCGGTTCAGTTACACGATGGAGTCCCTGATCCAGGCCGGGACATCGGGCCTGCGGGTCGCGTCCGTGGACATCCAGGTCAATCCGAAGACCCGCGATTCGAGGCTCTTCAAGAGCATCCCCGAGTACGTGCGCAAGTCAGGTGCGACCATGGTTTCGATGTTCGTGCTCTACCGGCCGGGCGTCTTCTTCTCGAGCATTGCCGCCTTCTTCCTGCTGGCGGCTTTCGGCCTGGGGGCGCGCTATCTCGCGCTGGTCACCTTCACGCCAGCGCAGGAGGCGCCCGGCAGCCACCTGGCGTCGTTGGTGCTGTTGGCCATCTTCGCGGTGGTCGGGTTCCTGCTGATCATGCTCGCGGTCGTCGCCGAGCTCATCCGGTTCCAGCGGCGCCTCACCGAGGAGAGTCTCTTCCAGCAGCGACGTCAGCGGTTCGCCGTCGAGTCAACGAGCCTTCGTCGTGCTGCCTGAGAGCCCGCCTGCGTCCCCTCCCGTGACCGGGTCGCTCCTGGCGGCACGCTTCGGAAAGCTGCTCCAGTTCCTGATCACCGGCCTGCCCGCCTTCGCGCTGGCCATCGCGCTCAATTACACGCTCGTCGAGCGGTGGAACGTTCACAGCGCGTTGGCGTATGCGGTGGTTCTGGTCATCCAGGTGGTCGTCAACTTCCTGCTGCTCCGACGCTTCGTCTTCAAGAAGTCTGAGGCGAGCACGACCTCCGCGTTGCAGGACTTCCTCGCGCTTCTTGCAGGCGTGTCGGTGGTGCGGTTGCTCGACTGGGGGCTCTACACGCTGCTGGTGTCGGTGGTGGGGCTCCCATTCCTGTGGGTTCAGCTGGGCAACGTGGCGCTGTTCTCCGTCGTCCGGTTTCTGTATGCCGAGCGCGTCCTCCGGTGACGGAGGCGGACACCGGTCACGAGGGAAGAGGCAACGATGGAGAGGCGCGCCATGAACACGGCCCCTGATGGAACGGTCACCGGCAATCACTACGACAAGTACGGGCCCCGCAATCCCATCGCACGCCTCCTGATGAAGGGGTTCGAGGAGAACCTCGACGGTCTCTTCACCCGGGCCGCGCCGACATCTCTGCTCGACATCGGCTGTGGAGAGGGTGTGTGGACCCATGCCTGGGCGCTTCGGATGGGGGAGGGTTCCCGGGTTGTGGGCCTCGATCTCGAAGATGCGCGACTCAGGGCTGAATGGGCCAAGCGCTCCGCCAGCAACCTCGAGTTCCGCGTTCGCCCCGATGGGCCGCTCCCGTTCGGGGATGATGCGTTCGACGTCGTCTCGGCGATTGAAGTCCTCGAGCATGTCCCTGATCCGGAGAACGTGCTGTCCGAGATGGTGCGCGTGGGGCGCCGCTACCTGTTGGTGTCGGTGCCCCGCGAGCCGATCTGGCGCGCGCTCAACATGGTGAGGGGCGCCTACCTTCGGGACCTCGGAAACACTCCCGGGCACATCCAGCATTGGTCGCGTCGTGGGTTCTTGAACCTGTTGTCGAAGCACGGTCGGGTCGAAGAGGTCCGTACTCCGCTGCCTTGGACGATGGCGCTCGTCCGCATCGGTTCGAAGGCCGAGAAGGCGTGAGGGCTGCGGTCTTTGAGCGGTCCGCCGTCCTGCATCTTGCAGCGGCGGCTCTGGGCGTGGGCGCAGGGGTCATCACCTACGGTGGCCTGGCGCTGACGGGACAACGTGTCGCCGATCCGGTGGTGGTCCTGGCAGTGGCGATCACGGTTGCGCTGGCCCTGGGAGGCCTCGTCCTCCGCGTCGCGCCACGCGTGTTGTGGAACCTGCGCGCGCTTCCGTTCCGATGGAGGCGCGCGGTCGTCGTTGGCGCACTGCTGCTCCCCGGCTTCGCGGCCATCGTGACGCCCATCGAGCTTCCGTACCCCGACGCGCCGGTGGTGCTCGAACTCCGATCGGTTCGGGGAGTCGCGACCGAAGCTCAGGGGGAGGAGGTCTGGCTCCTTGATGCCGCGTTCGACATCGGCGCACAGGGGTTCGAAGGCTTCAATGCCCCCCTTCGTGGGGGAACCCGGCTGAATCCGGAAGCCTGGATCCCGGGAGACGGGTGGGAGGACCGCGGTTGGGCGTGGCTTGCCCCGTACGGTGGGGGTGGTCCCCTGCGTTGGGAGGGAAGGGGACATTGGCGCAAGGTCGCCTTCAGATTCACCTCACATCCCTGGTCCGGCGCGGTCGAGATCCGTCAGGGTGGGCGGACAGAGACGATCCTCCTCACGAGGCAGGACAATCGGCCCGTCACCGTTCAGTTCGAGCTTCGCCCCCCTTGGCCTGCTGCGCTGGTGACGTGGGGCCTGGGCGGGATGCTGTGGCTCTGGGCGTCGGTCCTGCTCGTGGCTGGCTGCTCCTGGATCGGAACGCGCGCGGCTGTGCCCCGGCCACGGATCCGGGTGCCATTCTGGGCCATCTTCGGCGCCGTCCTCGCCGGGCAGGCGATTTACCTGGCGGCCTTCCATCCCGGGTTGATGTCCGCGGACTCCCTGGACCAGTGGGGGCAGGGATTCGTGGGGCCCATCCACGACTACCACCCGGCCCTTCACACGCTGGTGCACCGGATCGTGTCGCGGACGTTCGGTACGCCGGTGGTGATCGTGCTCCTGCAGCAGGCGGCTTACGCGGCGCTGGCGGCGCTCTGGGTCCGCGAGTTGGGGCGCCTCGGCGCTCCTCTGTGGAGCCTGATCGTCACCACGGCGTTCGCCGCGCTCTGGCTCGTTCCGGGAGTTCTCAACGTCACGATCTGGAAGGACGTCCCGTACTCCATCGGGGTGGTCGCGCTCGCCTACGGGCTGTTGCGGCAGGTCTCGACCGAGGGCGCCTGGCTCCGTACCGCACGGGGCTTCGTGGGGCTCACCGTCGCGATGGTGGGCGTCATGGTGCTGAGGCACAACGGACTGCTCGCCGGCGCCGCGACGCTGCTCGCGCTGCTGTTGCTGCCCGGGAGTAAGCGCAGGACGTTCGCCCTGGCGGGGACGGTTCTGCTCCTGCTCTTCCTGGTCCGTGGTCCCCTCTACCGATCCATGGACATCCACAAGACGCCCAGGTCGTTCGCGCTTCAGAACCAGGTGCACCAGATGAGCGCGCTCGTCGCCTCGGGCACGCGGCTGTCACCAGAGACCCGCAACATGCTCGAGGCCATCCAGCCGATGGAGAGCTGGGGACAGCGGTACTATTGCTATACGTTGACGCCGAATTACTACAACGACACGTTCAACCGAAGAGCGTTCGATGAGCGGATGGAGCCGTTTCTGAAGGCGCTCGTCAACCTCGGGTGGCGCTCTCCGGGAGCGTTGGTGGATCGGCAGCTTTGTGTGACCTCCTACCTGTGGAGGGTCCTGCAGCCGGAGAACGCCTACCTGTATACGCATTCGCCAAGGATCGATCCGAACCGCTTCGGGCTGGAGGTCACGCCGGTCGATGAGGCGTGGAACCGGTTCATGCTCGAGACCATCGAAACCAGCGTGACCCGCCCCGTTCCCCTGCACCTCATCTGGCGCCCGGCCTTCTGGAACTACCTCGTGCTGTTCGGAACGATGTTGGCGGCTTTGCGCATCCGGCGTGCCCGCCTGCTCTGGATCCTGGTTCCGGTCTTGGCCAATGCCGCGTCCCTCATGGTGCTGACCCCCTCGCAGAGCATGCGCTACGGGTACTCGGCACACCTGATGGGGATCTTTCTGCTCGGACTCCTCCTCATCCGTCCCTGGGAGGCACCGCGTCAGAACGCAGCAGATCCGGGTTGAACCGGACGGCCTCAGCAGAATCGAGGCGACTTGGCTTCCCGGGGCCGAAGCGGTAGAGGCTTGTGGCAACATGGGGGCACGTCAGGCCGGGGCCACCCGTGGTGGATTCAGGGTGGAGAAGATGCGCATCTGTTTGGTGTCCAGGGAGCTCGTCCCGTTCTTCGGAGGCGGCATCGGTACGTATTCGATGCTCATGGCGCGAGCGTTGCGAGACGCGGGTCATGAGGTCCACGTCCTGACCGCGGACCATCTGGACCTGGCGCGCCGCTCCCAATCGCTCTTCCCGGGAATCACCGTTCACGGCATCGCGCCCTCGCTCGGAGAGGCGACCGAGAACGCATGCAATTACGCCTCGATGCGCCACGCATGGGGCGTCTACGAGGCGCTCGAGCGACTCCACGCAGCCCACCGGTTCGAAGTGGTGGAGTTCCCGGAGTTCTATGGAGAGGGCTACTTTGCGCTGCAGGCAAAGCGCTACCTCAACAAGTTCTCGGACGCGCTCTTCATTGTACGCCTGCACACGCCCACGGAGCACTGCCGGCAGCTGAACCGGCAGTACGGACTCGATGTCGAGACCGTCTTTCTTCAGCATCAGGAGCGGACGTCGATCGAGTTGGCGGACCTGGTGGTCTCCCCCACCCACTCTCTGTTGGAGAAGGTCAACGCCGAGACCGGCCCGCTCGAGCGCACGGCGGTGCACCCGCATCCATTCGACATGGCGTCCTGGGTCGAGGCCATGGAGGCTTCCAAGCGTCCGGATTGGCGCCCTGAGGACGCAGAGCCGCTCAGCCCGCTCGCACTTCGCAAGCAGGAGCGAGCGCGCGGACGGACCCCCGATGCGGCCGGGCTGCGGCCCCGCGCCAAGGAACAGGTGCTGTATTTCGGCCGCCTGGAGTACCGCAAGGGCGTGGCCGAGCTGCTTCAGGCAGGCCTGAAGGTGCTCGAGCTCGGGCGTGACGTCGAATTCCTCTTCATCGGGGGCGACACGCACACCGGGCCGTTCGGGCAGTCGATGCTCGCCTACCTGCGCAAGCGCATCCCCGCCAGGTGGAAGCACCGCTTCATCTTCGAGGCGCGCCGCCCACGCCTGGAGCTGGTCCGGGCGATCCGCGGCGCCACCGTCTGCGCCTTCCCTTCACATTGGGAGAACTTCCCGAACGTCTGCTTGGAGGCGATGGCCGCTGGCGCCACGGTCGTCGGCAGCGATCAGGGGGGCATGGCCGAGATCATCGAGCACGAGAAGAGCGGGCTCCTGGTTCGCGGGGGAGACGTCGACGCGTTGGTCGAGGGACTCGTGCGGGCATTGAGCGACTCTGAGCTCCGCGAGCGGATCCGCGAGGCTGCCCCCGCACGCGTCGTCGAGGTCTGCGACCCGGCAGCGGCTGCCGCGTCCTTCGTCGAGCTGGGCCGGGATGCGCTTGCAACGCTTCGGACCGGCAGCGCCACTGCGGCGCAGAGAGAGCCCCGAGCCGGAGGCGACGCTCCCTCGGTCAGTATCATCGTCCCCTTCTACAACCTGGGGCGGTATCTCCCCGAAACCCTCAAGTCCATCCGCGAGCAGACGTACACCGACTACGAGGTCATCGTCGTCGACGACGGATCCACCGAGTCGGCGAGCATCGCGGTTCTCGAGTTGCTCGAAGGGTCGTCCATCCGGTTGGTGCGCAAGCCGAACGGAGGGCTCAGCTCCGCACGCAATGCGGGTGTCGCGGCTGCCCGTGGCAAGTGGGTCCTGCCGCTGGACGCGGACGATCTCATCGCCCCGACCTTCCTCGAGAAGACGGTGTCGGTGCTGGAGCGCCATCCCGAGCTCGGCTTCGTCACGGCGCTGAGCTCGTACTTCGAGAAGGATCCCGCCAAGCCCTTCGGCGGTTGGATCCCCTGGGGCGGAGACCGGGATTGCCTTCCGATCATCAACACGGCCTCCAGTTGCACGGCTCTCATGCCTCGCGCGCTGATCGAAGAGGCGGGAGGCTACGACGAGTGGCTGACGTCCTTTGAGGATTGGGACCTGTTCTGCAGCCTGGCTGAGCGTGGCCGTTTCGGGGTGGTCCTCCCGGAGTTTCTCTTTCACTACCGGGTCCGTCGGAACTCGATGCTGAGAACCACGGCGACCACCTCGCGGTTCGAGCTCATCTCGTACCTGGTGGGGAAGCATGAGGCATTGGCCACGGCGAGCGGGCGCACGCTCAAGGTCCTCCTCGGCGAGCAGGAGCGGATGGTTCCGAGACCTGCGGATCCGGCTGTGCGTCCCTGGCATCACCGCTTCGTGGACGGCGTCAATGGGGCGGTGAAGATGCTGCCCGTGGTGCATCCGACACTGAAGCGGTCGGTTTCGAGTGTCGCCAGCAGTGCTGGGCTCCTGCCTGCTTCAGGGCAGGACGTCCCGCTTCGGCATGCGCTGGCAGACGGACTCCACTCGGCCATCTCCGGAGCGCTCGAGCTGCCTCCGGCGGTGAAGGTGCTCACCACCCGGATCCAGCGCCTGGTCGGGAATCAAGAGGACGTCTGAGGAGGCGCACCCGAAGCGCCCGAACTCCGGCGCAATCTCTTCACGGTCTGCACTCCGGATCTGAGCAACGGGTGCAGCAGCGGAAGCCTTTTCACAGCATCATTCACGGCATCGATCGCCCGGTAGCGGAGCGGCTGCTCAGCGCGTGCACGCTCCTGTTCGCCCATCAGTGCCCGAAGGGTCCGATCGGGACGCGCTGTCAGGGATGGATGCTTGGCGACGAGATAGGAGAGGAGGGCGTGACGCTGGTCCATGACCTCCGTGCGCACCAGGGATCCTTCGCGCTGACGGTAATGAAAGAGGAACTCGGGGACCACCGCGCCCCTCCGACCCTGTTCGGCCAGGGTGCAGTACAGGTCCCAGTCCTCAAAGGACGTCAGCCACTCGTCGTAGCCACCGGCCGCTTCGAGCGCCTCGCGGGAGAGCAATGCTGTACAGGTTGAGGCGACGTTGGTGAGCAGCAGCGCATCACGGTCGAGTCCCCACGGAAGGTAGACGCTGGTCGGCTCCTGTGGCGACGACGTGAAGGCGGTGACGAAGCTGGTCGCGTACGCGAGGTCGGGCTCACGTTCGAGCGCCTCCAGGGTCCGCTCCAGAAAGGTCGGCGCGATGAGGTCGTCGGCATCCAGGGGAAGGATCCAACGGCCTCGTGCCACTTCAAGTCCTGCGTTCCGGGCTGAACTGAGACCGCCGTTCGGCTTGTGGATGACCCGGTGACCCTGGGCCTCCAGTTCCTCGAGCAGCTGCAGGCTCTGCGGTTCCGTGGAGCCATCATCGATGATGAGGACCTCATGGTCGCGGAATGTCTGTGCAGCGATGGAGGCAAGGGTCTCCGGGAGGAGGCTGTGCAGGTTGAAGAAGGGCACGACGACCGAGACGAGCGGTGACGACGAAGGCGCGGTGGTCGAGCGGGACAAGCGTGCGCTCGGTGCGTGGAGGTGCAGCGCCCTCTCCAGCTGCTGAACGACCCTCATGGGAGACAACGCGTCCTGCGCCCACGCGCCTGCCGCCTTCCCCAGCGACTGCCTGAGGCCGACATCGTCGAGAAGAGGGCCCAGGGCGTCGGACAGACTCTGAAGGTCGCCTGCCCGGAAGGACATCGCTGCACCGCTCTCGACGATCCCTCCCGGCGCCGCGATGTCACTGAAAACGACGGGTCGGCCCGCTGCGACCAGTTCCTTCCAAGCTGGAGGCGGCGGGCCACCTGATGTCGGAAAGCAGAAGAGGGTGCCAGCGGAGAGTGGCCCAGACGAAGTGCCAGCTCCCATCGGCTCGATCCGGATGTGGGCGCGCCATCGCGCGGGAACCCGGCGTTGGAGCCAGTGTTGGAAGGAGCGACCGAACGGACCGGTCCGGGTGTCCTCACCTGCGAGGACGAGCTGCAGTTCGTGCCCCGCATCGAGGAGCGAACCGCACGCCCTGATCAGCAGTTCGAGCCCCTGTCGGCGTTCCAGTGGCCCGTGGTAGCGCAGGGTCAGCGGTGAAGCGTCCAAGGGTGGGCTCGGGGAAGGCGAGGCGGGGAGGGGCTCCTGAATGACTTCTGTCGGGCCGCGCCGTCCCGTCTTCTGACCGGCGGCATCTAGCAGCGCAGGGAAGGGCCCCCGCAACAGGTCGGCCCATCGGATGGCCTGCGCTTCGAGGTGGTCGGTCTCGAGGACGTCCAGGTCGAGGCGGTGCTCATTGTTGAGCGCGCGCACTTCCCCGCTGAGGGGCTCCAGGCGCACGCTCACCGTGCACGCCGGGTAGGCATTCCCCCAGCGTTTGGCGCTCAGGATGAAGGCCCCGGCGCCCCCGGCCGAAGGTAGGTCGATCCAGTCGAAGGGGTGCACCCGATGCAACGTTGATGCGCGCGCGTGAACCGCCCAGGCCCATCTCGAACTCAGGGAGCCGAACCCGGGTAGGCCCGCGACGCCTTCGGAGGTGTCCAACACATGCGTGATGACGCCACGGGGTGCGTCGGGTTGAGTGGCGTCCGGAGGCGAAGAGGGGCCTCGAAGCAGGTGGACCTCATGACCCGCCTCCACGAGCGCCTCGAGCAGACTGGACGCTGAGCGGTCCCCCACCCCATTGGGGCTGGATGGCTCACGCGTGACGTAGCAGATGCGCATGGTGGCTCCTGGGACGTGAGCTTCGGACGAAGCCGTGCAGGGAAGTGGGGGCCAGAAGCGCCTCGTACCACGCCGGTCGGTCGGCCGCCCAAGGACCACGTCTCCCCACCCCCTCCTTGTGGCCGGATTTCCGCTGACGTAAGGAGCAGCGGATGCGTATCGCGGTGATTGGGACAGGGTACGTCGGTCTGGTTGCGGGCACGTGCTTCGCGGACACCGGCAACAACGTGGTCTGCGTGGATCTGGACGCGGAGAAGGTGGCCTCGCTCCGGAAGGGCGTGCTCCCGATCTACGAGCCTGGCCTCGAGGAGCTGGTCCGACGGAACGTCGGAGAGGGGCGCCTGCACTTCACGACTTCCACCCAGGATGCGGTGTCCCAGGCCGAGGTGATCTTCATCGCCGTCGGCACGCCTCAGGGCGAGAACGGCGACGCGGATCTGAAGCACGTGTTGGCGGCGGCCGGAGAGATCGGAAAGGCGCTCACCGGCTACGCAGTCATCGTGGACAAGAGCACCGTCCCGGTGGGAACGGCGGACCTGGTGCGCGAGGTCATCGCCAAGGTCACCACGCACCCGTTCGATGTGGTGTCCAACCCCGAGTTCCTCAAGGAAGGGGCCGCCCTCGACGACTTCCTCAAGCCGGATCGGGTCGTCGTCGGCGTGGACTCGGAGCGTGCCCGGGAGGTGATGGGCGAGCTCTACGCACCCTTCGTCCGTACCGGCCACCCGGTCCTCTACATGGACCCGCGCTCGGCCGAGCTCACCAAGTACGCCGCCAACTCGATGTTGGCCGCGCGCATCTCGTTCATGAATGACCTCGCGGTCCTGTGCGAGAAGCTCGGCGCGGACATCGATCAGGTGCGTCGCGGAATGGGAGCGGACAAGCGCATCGGCACCTCGTTCCTCTTCCCCGGCGTGGGCTACGGCGGGTCCTGCTTCCCCAAGGATGTCCGGGCGCTCATTTCGACCGCACGTGAGCACGCGCTCGAGTTCGAGCTTCTCCATGCGGTGGAGAAGACCAACGCGCGGCAGAAGCGGCTGCTCGTGGAGCGGGTGAAGGGCCACCTGGGAGAGAACCTGGTGGGGCGGAACATCGCGGTGTGGGGACTCGCGTTCAAGCCGAGGACCGATGACATGCGCGAAGCACCGTCGCTTGAGATCATCGACGGTCTGCTCCAGGCAGGCGCCCAGGTGTCGGCGTATGACCCGGTGGCGATGACCGCAGCCAAGCGGGTCCTCGGGGACCGTATCCAGTACGCGAACTCTCCCTACGACGCGCTCGAAGGGGCGGACGCTCTTTGTCTCGTCACGGAGTGGAACGACTTCCGCCATCCGGACTTCGATCGCATGCGGACGCTGATGCGTCAGTCCATCATCTTCGATGGGCGCAACGTCTTCGAGCCGAAGGCCATGCGCGCACGAGGCTTCACGTACTTCGGCATCGGCCGTCCGTGAGCCTCCGGGCGCTCCTGCTGCGAACCCATGGCTGCAACCTCCCCACGTGCTGACGTCGTCATCCCGGTCTATGCGGATGTCGAACTCACCAGGGCGTGCGTGGAATCGGTGTTGGAGCATTCGGGGG
>Ga0079224_100009530_pt1 | contig 13251 bp, 13 predicted proteins | sample Stecom2015_FD_80414 | JGI IMG/M metagenome (GOLD analysis project Ga0079224, IMG submission 80414) | Agricultural soil microbial communities from Utah to study Nitrogen management - Steer compost 2015 | ecosystem: Environmental > Terrestrial > Soil > Agricultural land | place: USA: Utah... | reverse complement strand
CCCGGGACTCCTTGGCGAAGCCCTTGCCGGTGGTCTTTACGGCCTGCTCGAGCAGATCCAGCGACGGCAGGCCGCCGCTGGCCGGTGTGTCCTCAAACAGCGGGACCTGCTGCTCCTTCTCGATGCGCTGGCTGGGGGCGACGGTCTTGGCGGGAATCTTGATGTCCGGCTCCCGCGGCTCGCTGAAGTGCTGGGCCTTTTTGCTGACCACAGCCTGGCGTTTCTGCTGGGCGACCACCGAGGTCCTGCGCTCCGCCAACTCCCGGCGATAGCGCTCCAGCCGGCGGCTGACCCAGTCCACCACCTGCAGGGTAGCTCGGCCGACGCCGTCGATCACTGCGATCCAGGAGAGGTCGGTAAAGATGGTGACGCCGAACAGGAACACCGCCAGCAGGATCAGGGTGCCCCCCACATGGCTGAAGGCGGAGGTCACCGCCGCGCCGAGAATATCCCCCAGGCGCCCCCCCACCCCCACCCCGGCGGGCAGGTCGACCTCCGCCCCGCCGTGGTGCATGGCCGCCAGGCAGGTGGCCGTGGTCATCACCAGAATCAGGCCGATAAACCTGAGGCTGAAGGTGATCCAGTCGAAGGACTCCGCCGGCCCGGCGGGGGGCTGGGCGCGGTGGGCGCGAAAGACATTCCAGGCCCGCAGGGCCAGCAGGGGGGGGAACAAAAAGGCCACATAGCCGAACAGTGAGTACAATACGTCCGCCAGCCAGGCGCCGGTGGCGCCGGCGGCGTTGGCGACGGCGTCGCGGGAGCCGGTGTGGGACCAGCCGGGGTCTTCCGGGGAATAGGTGCCCAGGGCGATCAGCAGATAGACACAGATCACCACCCAGCCAATAAGCGCACCCTCGCGAATGATCAGTCTGGAACGATCACCGAGAGGGCGCCGGGGTGGTGCATTCTTTTTCTGAGTGTCTTTACTTGCCAGAGCAGTTCTTGCCAAACCAGAGTTCCCGGAGTAGAAATCGGCATCTATTGTAATACCTGACTCGCCAATAGCCAGTGATTAGGTCACCCTATCGCCAAGATAAATAAATCCTGGTTTAACAACGGCACCGGGATCCGTATCATGCCGACACACACCAACCGTGACAAGGAAATCAAATGACTGAAGCAAAGCACCGCCGCCTGATCATTCTCGGCTCCGGCCCCGCTGGCTGGTCCGCCGCCGTCTATGCCGCCCGCGCCAACCTGAGCCCGCTGGTGATCACCGGCATGCAGCAGGGCGGCCAGCTGACCACCACCACCGACGTCGACAACTGGCCGGGCGGTGCCGAGGGCCTCCAGGGTCCGGCGCTGATGATGGAAATGCAGGCCCACGCCGAGCGTTTCGATACCGAAGTGATTTTCGACCATATCGAGGCCGTGGACCTGTCCTCCCGCCCGTTCCGCCTCCAGGGCTCCGACACCTACACCTGTGACGCCCTGATCATCGCCACCGGCGCCTCCGCCCAGTACCTGGGCTTGGCGTCGGAGCAGGCCTTTATGGGCAAGGGGGTCAGCGGTTGCGCCACCTGTGACGGCTTTTTCTACCGCGGCCAGAAAGTGGCGGTTATCGGTGGCGGCAACACCGCCGTTGAGGAGGCCCTGTACCTGTCGAATATCTGCAGCGAGGTGGTGCTGGTGCACCGCAGGGACAGCCTGCGCGCGGAAAAAATTCTCCAGCAAAAGCTGTTCGACAAGGCCGAGAACGGCAACGTCACCCTGATGTGGAACCACACCCTGGAAGAGGTTGTGGGGGACGACAGCGGGGTCACCGGCATGCAGATCAAAAGCACCGAGGATGGCAAGGTGCAGCAGATCGACCTCGCCGGGGTCTTTATCGCCATCGGCCACAAGCCCAACACCGACATTTTCGCCGGCCAGCTGGAGATGAAAAACGGCTACATCCGGGTCCACAGCGGCACCGACGGCAATGCCACCGCCACCTCCGTGCCCGGGGTGTTTGCCTCCGGCGATGTCGCCGACCACGTCTATCGCCAGGCCATTACCTCGGCGGGGTCGGGCTGCATGGCCGCCCTGGATGCGGAGAAGTTCCTCGACGACCAGGGTTGAGGGTGCCCGTTCGCCTGCCCCTGATCGACGCCGAGAGCCCAGGCTTCCCGGCGCCAGATCAGGCCCTGGTGCAGCCCGACGGACTGCTGGCGGTGGGCGGACAACTCACACCAGAACTCCTGCTGGCGGCATACCGCAAGGGCATTTTCCCCTGGTATGAAGAGCCCCAGCCGGTGCTCTGGTGGTGCCCGTCCCAACGGGCGGTACTGGTTCCCGGCCGCGAACATGTCAGCCGCACCATGGCCCGTGTTATTCGCCAGGGGGGCTTCTCCATTTCATCCAATACGGCCTTTGCCCAGGTGATACAGGCCTGCGCGGCACCCCGGGCCAAGGCCCAGGGCACCTGGATCACCGACACCATGATCCGCGCCTACCTGGAACTGCACCACCTGGGTTGCGCCCATTCCGTCGAGTGCTGGCGCGATGGACAGCTGATCGGCGGCCTCTACGGGGTGCAAGTGGGCGCCGTATTTTGCGGCGAATCCATGTTCAGCCTGGTGGCCAACGCCTCTAAACTGGCATTTATCAGCCTTTCCCGCACCCTGGCCCACAGCGGTTTCAGCCTCATCGACTGCCAGCTGGAAAACCCCCATCTCACCAGCCTGGGGGTGACCATGGTGTCCCGCCAGTCGTTTCTCGAAACCCTGGCCAGGGATGGGAAACAGGGTATAAACTGGCCTCAGAGCCAGGCCTTTCTGGAGCACCTGGCGAGCGCAGTAAAATCCGGTGGGAGCCAGCGATGACCCGAGATATCAGCCCAGATATCCGCTATCTCAGACTGTTTTTTACCCGCCCCCACAAGTGCAGCTATCTGCCCGACCGGGAGGCGGTAACCAGTTTCGTGGACCCCTCCATCGCCATCGGCACCGGCCTTTACAGCCAGCTGTCGCGGATGGGTTTTCGCCGCAGCGGCAAATTTTTCTATGCCCCCAGCTGCGGCACCTGCCAAGCCTGCATTGCCTGTCGCGTTGTCGCCGGCGAGTTTGCCTTCACCCGCGCCTTCCGCCGCTGCCTGAACAAATCCCGGGATCTCAGCCGGCAGCTGGTGCAGGATATCGATCGGGACGAGCACTTCGAGATTTTCGAGCGCTACATCGGCGCCCGCCACAGGGATGGCGACATGTATCCCCCGAGCCGGGATCAATACCTGGACTTCCTCGGCGAGGCGATGCCGTCAACCCGCTACCTGGAGTTTCGCGACCGCGGCGAGCTGGTGAGCTGTGCCGTGGTGGACCTGCTGGACGATGGGCTGTCGGCCATATACACCTACTACCAGCCCGAGCTGGAGCAGCGCAGCCCCGGCACCCTGGCCATCCTGTCCCTGGTGGAGCTGGCCAGGGACCTGGCTCTGCCCTATGTCTACCTGGGCTACTGGATAGCGGAGTGCCGCAAAATGGCCTACAAGAACCGCTTTCAGCCCCTGGAGATTTTTGCCGACAACCAGTGGCAGCCGCTGACGGCCAGCGACAAATAAATCCCGCCACACTGGATTGTGCTTTGCCTTCTCGGTGGAATTAGGGCAGAATTCCGCACCAAATTGCAGTCACTAGGAATTTACAGGCTTTATGGCAAAAGAAGACCATATTGAAATGGAGGGTGAGGTTATCGACACCCTCCCCAACACCACCTTCCGGGTAAAACTGGAAAACGGCCACGTGGTCACTGCCCATATCTCGGGGAAGATGCGCAAAAATTACATCCGCATCCTCACCGGGGACAAGGTCAAAGTCGAACTCACCCCCTACGATCTGAGCAAAGGCCGCATCACCTACCGGGCGCGCTGACGGGCGCCGCCGCCGGGCCTGACAAGGTTTCCCCCGTCAGGCAACCTCCTCGGCAAACTGCAAGACGATATCATCGCCCTCCACAGTCACATGGACCACACCACCTGACTCCGAAAGCTGGCCAAACAGCAACTCGTTGGCCAGGGGCTTCTTGATTTTCTCCTGAATCAGCCGCGCCATGGGCCGCGCCCCCATGGTGGCGTCGTAGCCCTTGGCCGCCAGCCATTCCCGGGCCTCGTCGTCCACCTCCAGCACCACCTTCTTGTCGTCCAGCTTGGCCTGGAGCTCCACCAGAAACTTGTCGACCACGGTCTTGATTACGTCGAGGGGCAGCGCCTTGAACTGGATGGTGGCATCCAGGCGGTTGCGGAACTCCGGGGTGAACATCTTGCGAATGGCTTCCATGGCGTCGGTGGAGTGATCCTGGGTGGTAAAGCCCACCGAGGAGCGGCTGGACAGCTCCGCCCCGGCATTGGTGGTCATAATCAGGATGACGCTGCGGAAGTCTGCCTTGCGGCCATTGTTGTCGGTGAGGGTGCCGTGATCCATAACCTGCAACAGCAGGTTGAAGACATCGGGGTGGGCCTTTTCAATTTCGTCCAGCAACACCACGGAGTGGGGGTGCTTGGTGACTGCGTCGGTGAGCAGGCCGCCCTGATCGAACCCGACATAGCCCGGGGGAGCGCCGATCAGCCGGGACACGGTGTGGCGCTCCATGTACTCGGACATGTCGAAGCGAATCAGCTCGATACCGAGAATCTCCGCAAGCTGACGGGACACTTCGGTCTTGCCCACCCCGGTGGGACCGGCGAAAAGGAAACTGCCGATGGGCTTTTCCCCCTCCCGCAACCCGGCCCTGGCCATCTTGATGGCGGTGGCCAGGGCATCGATGCCCTCGTCCTGCCCGAACACCACCAGCTTGAGCTGGGCCTCCAGATTGCGCAGCTGTTCCTTGTCGGAAGAGGACACGCTCTTGGGCGGAATGCGGGCGATCTTGGCCACCACCAATTCGATTTCCGGCACCCCCACCACCTTCTTGCGCTTGCTGGCGGATTGCAGCTGCTGGTAGGCCCCGGCCTCGTCGATGACATCGATGGCCTTGTCCGGCAGGAAGCGGTCGGGGATATGGCGCGCCGAGAGCTCCGCCGCCGCCTTCAGGCCGGCGTTGGTGAAGCGCAGACCGTGGTGCTCCTCAAAGCGCGACTTCAGCCCCTTGAGGATGGCGTAGGTCTCCTCCACGCTGGGTTCGGGCACATCGATTTTCTGGAAGCGCCGGGACAGGGCGCGGTCCTTGTCGAAGATACCCCGGTACTCCTGGTAGGTGGTGGAACCTATGCAGCGAATCCTGCCGGAGGTCAGCACCGGCTTGAGCAGGTTGGACGCGTCCATCACACCGCCGGAAGCGGCCCCGGCACCGATGATGGTATGGATTTCGTCGATAAACAAAATCGCATGATCCTTTGTCTCAAGTTCCTTCAGCAAGCCTTTGAATCTTTTCTCGAAATCACCACGGTATTTGGTGCCTGCGAGGAGCGCACCCAGGTCGAGGGCATAGACCACCCCGGCGCTGATCACCTCCGGCACATCGCCGTCGACAATGCGCTTGGCCAAACCCTCGGCGATGGCGGTCTTGCCCACTCCGGACTCCCCCACCAACAGGGGGTTGTTCTTGCGGCGCCGGGACAGTACCTGGCACACCCGCTCCAGCTCTGCCGCACGGCCCACCAGTGGATCGATCTGACCCCTCTCGGCCTGGACATTGAGATTGGTGGCAAACTGCTCGAGCAGGCTCTCGCCGGCACTCTCCCCCGCGCTCTGCTCCGCCTGACCGGTGGCGGCATCCTGACTGGGGCCCTTCTCCGCCTGGGCGGCAAACTTGGCAATGCCGTGGGAGATAAAATTGATGACATCGATGCGTGCAATGTTCTGCAGGCGGAGAAAGTACACCGCCTGGCTCTCCTGCTCGCTGAACATGGCCACCAGCACATTCTCACCCTGAACCTCTTTCTTGCCGGAGGACTGGACATGGAAGACCGCCCGCTGCAACACCCGATTGAAGCCCAGGGTGGGCTGGGTCTGGGTGGTGTCGTCGTCCTCTGGAATCAGCGGGGTGGTGGACTCGATAAATTCGTTGAGGTCCTTGCGCAGGGTGTCGAAGTTGACACCACAGGCCCTGAGCACGTCGCAGGCGGAGTGATTGTCCAACAACGCCAGCAACAGGTGCTCAACAGTCATAAACTCGTGACGCCTGTCCATGGCAGCCCGAAAGGCATTGTTCAGGGTATCTTCAAGTTCTCGGCTGAGCATTAATACGACTCCTAATCAATGTCATCTGCTGGTTCAATTTCGCACATGAGCGGGTGCTCGTGTTCTCTGGAAAATCGGTTGACCTGAACCATCTTGGTCTCAGCCACATCCCGGGTAAAAATGCCACATACCGCCCTGCCTTCGGTGTGCACCTTGAGCATGACCCGCACTGCGAGCTCTCTGTCCATGTAGAAGAAAGTCTCGAGAATGCTGACCACAAACTCCATTGGAGTATAGTCGTCGTTGAGCAGAACCACCTGATACTTGGGGGGCCGCTTGAGGGCGGGCTTTTCCGCCTCCACCACCAGCTCGTGACCAGACTGCTGAGCGTTCCCGGGACCGTCCTGGTGGCCGCTCCCGGATACCATCAACACGTTACCTCGTTTCTCCTTCATTACCTATCTCTTCTCTGTTTCACGGTTGCCGTCATCGACGTCATCAGCCCCCAGAACCTCTTTCCATTCTAACCCGGGTTTGCCCCTTGAGAAGGCGCAAGCGGTGCAAAAAGAGACTTGACTTCGACCTTGATAAGGGATAATAGTTTACGCCCCTGCCCGGCGGGCTCGCCACATCCGGCGCCCCCGTCGGACAGGTTATAAAAACCTATAATATCCTTACCCAGGCTGGAGATTTATTATGCCAAAAGGAACCGTGAAGTGGTTTAACAACGCAAAGGGCTATGGATTCATTGTCCCGGAAGACGGCGACAACGATATTTTTGCTCACTTTTCGGCCATCACTATGGACGGCTACAAAACCCTGAAAGCAGGCCAGGAAGTCACCTTTGACATCATCGAGGGGGAAAAGGGGCTGCACGCCACCAATATTACGCCGTCCCTGGCGGAACCCGTACCGAGCTGACCCCGACGCGCTCCCGCAACCAAAAAACCCGGGCTCATCACCCGGGTTTTCCGCTTTGAGGCGCTGTCAGCCGATGGCGTCGAGAATGCGGTTGAGGGTTGCGCTGGGGCGCATGGCCGCGGAGGTCAGCGCCTGGTCGGGGTGGTAATAACCGCCGATGGCCACGGGCCTACCCTGTACGCCGTTGAGTTCAGCCAGAATCTGCTGCTCGTTGTCGGCAAGCTGCCTGGCAATGGGCTCGAACTGGGCTTTCAACTCGGGATCGTCGCCCTGGGCGGCCAGGGCCTGGGCCCAATATAGCCCCAGGTAGAAGTGACAGCCCCGGTTGTCCAGCTCCCCCGCCTTGCGCGATGGCGACTTGTTGCTGTCGAGAAACTGGCCGTTGGCCTGATCCAGGGTTTTGGCAAATACCCCGGCCTTGGCATTGCCGGTGACCCTGCCGTAGTGCTCCAGGGATTCGGCGAGGGCCAGGAACTCCCCCAGGGAATCCCAGCGCAGGTGGTTTTCTTCCACAAACTGCTGAACGTGCTTGGGCGCCGAGCCGCCAGCGCCGGTTTCAAACAGGCCGCCGCCGCTCATCAGGGGCACGATGGACAGCATCTTGGCGCTGGTGCCCAGCTCCAGAATGGGAAACAGGTCGGTGAGATAGTCCCGCAACACGTTGCCGGTGACGGAGATGGTGTCCTCCCCCCTGCGGATGCGCTCCAGGGAGAACAGACAGGCATCCACCGGGGCCATGATGTGGATCTCGAGACCCGAGGTGTCGTGATCCTTGAGGTAGGTGTTGACCTTGGCTATCAGCTGGGCGTCGTGTGCGCGCTGCTGATCGAGCCAGAACACGGCGGGAGTCCCGGTGGCCCGCGCCCGGGTCACCGCCAGCTTTACCCAGTCCTGGATGGGGGCGTCCTTGGTCTGGCACATGCGGAAAATATCTCCGGCGCCAACCTTCTGCTCCATCAGCACCCGACCGCTGCCGTCGGTGACCCTGACGGTACCCGGGGCGGCCATTTCAAAGGTCTTGTCGTGGGAGCCGTACTCCTCGGCTTTCTGGGCCATCAACCCCACATTGGGCACGCTGCCCATGGTGGCCGGATCGAAGGCGCCGTGTTTTTTGCAATCGTCGATCACCGCCTGGTAGACACCGGCGTAGCAGCGGTCGGGAATCACCGCCTTGGTGTCCTGCAGATCACCGGCGGGATTCCACATCTTGCCGGAGTCGCGAATCATGGCGGGCATGGAGGCGTCGACAATGATATCGCTGGGCACATGGAGGTTGGTGATGCCCTTGTCGGAATTGACCATGGCCAGGGCGGGGCGGGTGCCGTAGATGGCGGCGATCTCCGCCTCGATGGCGGTGCGCTGGGCCTCCGGCAGCTTGTGCAGCTTGGCGTAGACATCCCCCAGGCCGTTGTTGACATCCACCCCGAGCTCGGCGAACAGCTCGCCGTGCTTGGCGAACAGCTCCTGGTAGAAGACCTTGACGGCATGGCCAAACATGATGGGGTCGGAAACCTTCATCATGGTTGCCTTGAGGTGGAGGGAGAACAGCACACCCTGGGTTTTGGCGTCATCGATCTGCTCGCCGTAAAACCGGCGCAGGGCCTGACAGTCCATCACCGCGGAATCTATCACTTCCCCGGCCAGCAGGGGCGCGGCCTTCTTGAGCACCTTGACGGCGCCATCCTCGGCGACGAACTCGATGGCGAAAGACCCGTCGGCGGCGGCGGTGACCGAGGTCTCGCTGCCGTAGAAATCACCGCCCTGCATATGGGCCACATGGGACTTCGAGTCCTTGCTCCAGGCCCCCATGCGGTGGGGATGCTTGCGGGCGTAGGCCTTGACCGAGGCCGCGGCGCGACGGTCTGAGTTGCCTTCCCGCAGCACCGGGTTGACGGCGCTGCCCTTGACCCTGTCATAGCGCGCCTTGATGCTCGCCTCCTCGTCGTTTTGCGGATGGTCGGGGTAGTCGGGAAGCTTGTAGCCCTGGCTCTGCAGCTCGCGAATGGCCGCCATCAACTGGGGCGCCGAGGCGCTGACGTTGGGCAACTTGACGATATTGGCCTCGGGGGTGGTGGCCAGCTCCCCCAGCTCCGCCAGGTGATCGCCGATGCGCTGTTCCTCCTTCAGGTACTCGGGAAACTGGCACAGGATGCGGGCGGCCACGGATATGTCCCGGGTCTCGATGGCGATCCCCGCCGGGCGGGTAAAGGCCTGGACGATGGGCAGCAGGGAAAAGGTCGCCAGCATGGGCGCTTCGTCGGTCAGGGTATAGATAATCTTGGCGGTCATGTTGCTTCCTGATCAATGGCTACGAAAAATGCGACGCCAGTGGCTGGCCATCGCTAAAGGAAACCCGGAGGTTGTTGTGCTCTTGCCGGTGTGCCGTTCGGCCCGCCACAGCTGGGCAACCCGGTGGCCGGTGCGCTGGGGCATGGTGAGACGCAATGTTGAAGGACCCGCCTCGGATGAAAGCGATCGGCGAAAAACGGCCCGATGCTACCACAAGTCCACCGGCCCTGTCAGGGCCAACGCCTGTCTAACAATGCTTGAAAAGGCGTAACTATTCAGCACTGGTACTACGAACCGCCGAATCAGGCACGTCCAGCCAGAACACGCCGTGAATCCATCCCTGGAGGCTCGACATCGGCATCCCTGCCGATGACGGTTCTGGCTGGACGTGCCTGATTCGGCTCACCATCGTGCGATTTAAGGAAGTGCTGAATAGTTACGAAAAGGCTACCATATGGGCCATGTCAAACATCCTCCTGTTCAACAAGCCCTACGGCGTGCTCAGCCAGTTCAGCGATGGCGACGGCCATCCCGGGTTGCGCCACTACCTCAGCCAGCCGGGATTTTACCCCGCCGGCCGCCTCGACCGGGACTCCGAGGGCCTGCTGTTGCTGACCGATGACGGCGCCCTCCAGGCGCGCATCAGCAGCCCCAAATTCAAGCTGGCCAAAACCTACTGGGTGCAGGTCGAGGGCGTGGTGGAGGAGTACCAGCTGCGCCAGCTGCAGGGGGGCGTGACCCTGAAGGACGGCCCCACCCTGCCCGCCAGCGCCCGCCAGATCCCGGAGCCAGACCTGTGGCCCAGGGACCCGCCGGTGCGCTTTCGCAAGTCCGTGCCCACCTGCTGGCTGGAGCTGGTGATCCGCGAGGGCAGAAACCGCCAGGTGCGGCGGATGACCGCCGCTGTCGGCCTGCCCACGTTGCGCCTGGTGCGCTGGGCCATTGGCGACTGGTGCCTGGCGGATCTGCAGCCCGGCGAGTCCAGGCTTGAACAAGTCACCCATCCCCGACACAATACCCGCCCCGCGCAACCCCAGCGCCAACCAGGCCGCCCCCATGCCCGATAGCATCCACCTCACCGTTGCCACCGTCGTGCCCCGGGACGGCCGCTACCTGATGGTGCGGGAGTCCGATGGCGGCCTGGAGGTCATCAACCAGCCGGCGGGCCATGTGGAACCCGGTGAGACCCTGCAGCAGGCGGCGCTGCGGGAAACCCTGGAAGAAACCGGCTGGCAGGTGCGCCTCACCGGCCTGCTGGGCTTCAGCCACTACCGCTCCCCCCGCAATGGCAAGACCTACTACCGGGTGACCTTTGTCGCCGACCCCGTGGCGGAAGTGCCTGGTGCGGTGCTGGATCCCGACATCCTCGCCGTCCACTGGCTCAGCCACGACGAGCTCCGGGGCAGCGGCCAATTGCGCAGCCCTCTGGTGCTTTCTGATATAGAAAAGCACATTGGAAACATCTTTTATCCACTTGATTTTATTTGCAATATATCAGGCGACTACTAGGCGATGAGCAAACCCTTCGCGATGGTTGGCATGTCCGGCGGCGTCGACTCCTCGGTGGCGGCCCTGCGCCTGCGGGAACAGGGCTATCATGTGGAAGGCCTGTTCATGAAGAACTGGGACGAGGACGACGGCACCGAGTACTGCACCGCCCGCCGGGACCTGGCGGACGCCCAGCAGGTGTGCCAACGCCTCGGCATTGAGTTGCACACCGCCAATTTTGCCGCCGAGTACTGGGACAATGTGTTCGAGCACTTCCTCGCCGAGTACCGCGCCGGCCGCACCCCCAATCCGGACATCCTGTGCAACCGGGAGATCAAGTTCAAGGTGTTTCTCGAGTACGCCGAAGTGCTCGGCGCCGACCTGATCGCCACCGGCCACTACGCCCGCCGCGCCGACCGGGACGGCCGCGCCCTGTTGCTCAAGGGCCTGGACGGCAACAAGGACCAGAGCTATTTCCTCCACGCGGTGGACGAGGCTGCGCTGGCAAAATCCCTGTTTCCGGTGGGCGACATGGCAAAGCCCGAGGTCAGGAAAATTGCCGCTGCCCACCAGCTGGTTACCCACAACAAAAAGGACAGCACTGGCATCTGCTTTATCGGTGAACGCCGCTTCAAGGACTTTTTGCAGCAGTATCTACCCGCTCAGCCGGGCGCCATGGAAACCGAGGACGGCACCGTGATCGGCACCCACAGCGGCCTGATGTACCACACCATAGGCCAGCGCCAGGGCCTGGGAATCGGCGGCGTCAGGGGCGGCAGCGAGGAGCCCTGGTACGTGGCCGCCAAGGATCTGGCGAGGAATGTCCTGGTGGTGGTCCAGGGCACCAATCACCCGCTACTGTTCAGCAGTGCCCTGCGGACGTCGTCCATCCACTGGATCAACGACGCGCCACCGCTGCCCCTCAACTGCCGCGCCAAAACCCGCTACCGGCAACCGGACCAGGACTGCGTGGTGAGCGCCACCGACGGCGGCTATCTGGTGACCTTCCACCAGCCCCAGCGGGCAGTGACCCCCGGTCAGTCGGTGGTGTTCTACCGCGGCGATGTGTGCCTCGGGGGCGGTATTATCGAGCAGGCCCTCAACCATGCTTGAGCGGCTATTCTCCAGCCCCACCCCGGACCAGGTAATGGCCCTGGCGGGTATCTTTCAGGCCTGCCAGCTGGTGGACAGTCACGCCCGCCTGGGCTCCGGCAACCCCAGGGAGTTGGAGACCGCCATCCACAGCCTGCTGCAGCAAAACCCCGCATCCACCGAGGCGGTCTACGGTGGCCTGGCGAACCTGGAAACCGGCCTCGACACCCTCGCCAAGGTGCTCGCCAAGCCCAGGGATCCCGCCACCGCGCAACTGCTGAGGTATGTGCTGGGAGTGCTCCATATCGCCCGCAAAATCCACCGCAACGGGGCCATGCTCAACGCCATCGGCGAGGGCATCGCCAGGGCGGGCAAACAGGCGGAGACCTTTGGCGCCAGCCACGCCAACGTCATCGCCAATATCGCCGATCTCTACCAGAACACCATCAGCACCCTCAGCTTTCGCATCCAGGTCAGCGGCGTCGCCAGCAATCTCCAGCAACCGAGTATCGCCGCCCGCATCCGCTGCCTGCTGTTTGCCGCGGTGCGCTCGGCGATTCTCTGGCAACAGTTACATGGCAGCCGCCTGCAGCTGATGATCCGCCGCGAGGCGATCCTCGCCCTCACTCGGGACCTGCACCGCGAGGCCCGCCGCCTGGGCACCTGAAATCACCGCCTACTTGGGGTAAAATCCCGCTCCTTTGCGCGCCGCCGCGCATCCTCTCACCGCACCTTCGGAACCGACCATGAAACTGACCACGCTCTCCGCAATTTCTCCCATCGACGGCCGCTATGGCAGCAAAACCATCCCCCTGCGGGAGATTTTCAGTGAATACGGGCTGATCCGGGCGCGGGTACTGGTGGAGATCCGCTGGCTGCAGCAACTCGCCGCCCACCCCGGCATCGCCGAGGCTCCCGCCCTCAGCGCCGGCGCCAGCGCCCTGCTGGACGCCATAGTGGATGACTTCAGCGAGGCGGATGCGGAACTGGTGAAGGATATCGAGCGCACCACCAACCACGACGTCAAGGCGGTGGAGTATTTCATCAAGGACAAATTTGCCGGCAACGCCGAGCTCGAGGCGGAGGAACGGCAGAATTGCTGAAGGATGATCATAGGGGCAGTTGTGGGGAGGAGTTTCGCGATCTGGAGATCGCTCCCACTGGAGAGACATCGCTCCCACAGGAGAGACATCGCTATCGCTGGAGGGAGATCGCTCCCACAGCGGTGGGAGCGATCTCCGGTCAACGGCTAGAAGTCGTCGTCGTAGTCGTGGTCGTGGTCGTGGCCGCTCTGCTCTTTCTTCTTCGGCACCTCGGCCACCAGGGCTTCGGTGGTAAGCAGCAGGCCTGCGACACTCGCTGCGTTCTG
>Ga0079224_100009529_pt1 | contig 13251 bp, 10 predicted proteins | sample Stecom2015_FD_80414 | JGI IMG/M metagenome (GOLD analysis project Ga0079224, IMG submission 80414) | Agricultural soil microbial communities from Utah to study Nitrogen management - Steer compost 2015 | ecosystem: Environmental > Terrestrial > Soil > Agricultural land | place: USA: Utah... | reverse complement strand
CCTTAGTCTCTTTTTTACTACGGTCTTTTCGAGTGTCATTTGAAGGGGTGGTTTTCTCACTCTGTGGAGTAGGTCCTTTTACCGAGACCGACCTTTGCTTGGATTTACATCCGATCAAACATAAAAGGAGTATTGCTATAAATAAATTTCTCATGTTGTTATTTTGGGCTTGACGGCAAATTAAGAAATTTTATCATAAATCAGTTGCGCCGTCTTTAAACTTGCCCCATTTCCACCTAATTTTTGTTCCAGTTCGAAATAATCTAAAAACATTTGTTTTCGCACCTCTTCGTCAAGTATTTTTTGTAGTTCAAGTTTGAGGCTTTTTGAATTAAATTCGGTTTGGATAAGTTCTTTTACAACCTCTCTGTCCATGATTAAATTAACTAGAGAAATGTACTTTAATGTGATGATGCGTTTGGCAATTTGATAGCTGATCCAGTTTCCTTTGTAGCAAACTACTTCTGGGACTTTGAACAATGCCGTTTCCAAGGTTGCTGTTCCACTGGTCACCAGGGCAGCCTTGGATACACTGAGCAATTCATAGGTCTTACCGCTAACAAATTGAACGTTACTTTTTTTGATGAATTGGGAGTAAAACTGAAAATCCTGGCTTGGGGCTCCAGCGATTACAAATTGGTACTGTTTAAAGTCGTCTACAATACTGAGCATAACGCTTAGCATATTGGAAATCTCCTGCTTTCGACTTCCTGGGAGAAGTGCAATAATCTCACGATGATCCAGTTTGTTTTCCAGTCTAAACTGATCTGGTGTGATTTGTTTTGAGTTGTTGATAGCATCCAAAAGGGGATGCCCTACAAAATGAACAGGAAATTGATGTTTTTCTTCGTAAAACTCTTTTTCAAAAGGGAGAATTACAAACATTTCGTCAATATCTCTTTTGATGGCTTCAATCCTAGATTCTCTAGAGGCCCATATTTGGGGAGAAACATAATAAAAGGTTTTATACCCTAATGGTTTTGCCCATTTGGCAATTCGTAAATTAAAACCGGAGTAGTCGATGAAAATCAGTACATCCGGGTTAAATTTTTCAATATCCTCCTTACAGAATTTGATGTTTGAAAAGATTGTTCTCAGATTGAGAAGGACCTCAAAAAAGCCCATGAAAGCTTGCTCTTTATAATGGCGAACCAGATCAACGCCTTGTTCCTGCATCAAATCACCACCCCACCCTCTAAAGACAGCGTTGTCATCTACAGTTTTAAGTGCTCTAACTAAATTGGAGGCATGCAAGTCACCTGATGCTTCTCCAGCTATGATATAGTATTTCACAATCTTTTAATTTAAATTCAAAACAATTTTAACAGTAAGATTATAATTGCTGTCAAAAAAGTGGCAATCAAAACACCTTTAGCTCGGTGGTCACGCTTTAACTTAATAAAGCCAAAAAAGGCGGCTAAATTTAATAGCGCTCCCAAGGCTAGAATACTACCGATATGGCCTTGTTCTCTAGCAACCTCTAGGGTAGTGGCAACAGAAAGGTCTGAAAAAATTAAGATATAACCTAGGGTTCCCAGGACGTTAGCTATTATGCCTACCATAAAGCCAGTGATAATTTCCTTTCTAATCATCAAATTCCCAGGTGTTTAAATCTTGGATCGTATGGTGTGCTGTCAGGTCAAATTGTACAGGTACCACTGATACATAACCGTTCTCTAATGCCCATTCATCCGTGTCTTCACCTTTGTCTTGGTTGACGAATTTTCCAGATAGCCAATAGTAATCTCGGCCCATTGGATTGGTTCTCTTGTCAACCTTTTCTACCCAACGCGCTTTTGCTTGGCGACAAATTTTAATGCCTTTAATTTCATTTTTCTTGAGTTTGGGGAAGTTGACATTTAAGACCACTCCTTTAGGGAGGCCGTTTTTAAGGGCGTTTTGCGTAATGGTTTTAACATAATCCTTAACTGCTTCAAAATCCGCTTCCCAAGAATAATCACATAGTGAAAATCCTATGGCAGGAATTCCTTCAATACCAGCCTCGACGGCTGCACTCATGGTTCCTGAATAGATGACATTGATGGATGAGTTTGAGCCGTGATTTATACCACTGACACAGATGTCAGGTGGTCGATTGAGAATTTCATTAACAGCGAGTTTAACGCAGTCGGCAGGAGTTCCGCTGCAGCTGTATTCCAATTGAATATCTTGTTCATCGATGGTAATAGGGCTACAATAAAGCGTTGAGTTTAATGTGATGGCATGTCCCATAGCGCTTTGAGGGCTGTCTGGTGCAACGACAATTACATCGCCAAGTTGGTTCATAACTTCGATCAAAGCTCGTAAACCTGGAGCGGTAATACCATCATCATTGGTGACAAGTATTAAGGGTTTGTTTTTCATGTTAAATCATAATTGATAGTGCTAAAATAATGAAATTAAAGAACAACGAAGCTACTTAGATGTTTAACAAAATATTAGTTGATATTTAAGTATTTGGCATGATATTTTCTTTAATTTAGTCGTCCTTTTGCTTTGTTTTAGCAAAAAGGCAAATCATAAAAAGCTAAGAATTACTTTTGAGTAAAGTTTTTTCTTATATTGGAGGCATCACAGGGATAATGGTTGAGTGGATAAGCCATTGCAAAAATGTTGAGATATGAATCTCTGTAAAAAAAATAATAAATGAAAAGGAATTTAGTGTATGTATTGGCGGTATTACTTATATCGGCCGCATCGTGTAGTTTTACTAATAAGTCATTTGACAATCCTGACAAGGATAAACTTCTCATAGATCTGATCACCTATGTGTTGGAAAATGGCCATTTTGATCCAAAGACTTTTAATGACGAATTTTCAGAACAGGTCTACGATAATTATATCGAAAACTTGGACCCGCTGAAACGTTATTTCCTACAATCAGATATCGATGAGTTTAATAAATATCGTCTAGCTATTGATGATCAAATTAAAACTTCAGATATCAGCTTTTTTAATTTGACTTATGATCGATTGATGCAGCGTATGGACGAGGCTTCGGTGATGTACAAAGATGTACTAGAGACTCCTTTCGATTATACCAAAGAAGAGGAGATTAGTGTAGATTATGACAACTTGGCTTATGCCAAGAGTAAGGAGGAGCTGTGGCAACGTTGGAGAAAACAATTAAAGTTCTCCACTCTTGAACGCTATGCTTCGGCTTTGGAAGATGCTAATTTAATTGATCTATTCCTTCAAGGACACGACGGGCACCTTGAACGCTATGCTTCGGTTTTGGAAGATGCTAATGATACCATCGCAGATAATGATGAAGATTTGACAGAATATGACGTGGTTGAAGAACCCACTGATAGCACGGCCATGCCTACTGATGATCCAGTGGCCTTGGAGAAAAAAACCAGAGAGGCAACTCTTAATACCCTTGGTGAGTATTTTGATTTTATGGAAGATTTAGATCGGGAAGATTGGTTTTCGGCCTATTTGAATGCTATTGTTGGTGCCTTTGATCCCCATACCGTTTATTTTGCACCAGAGGAAAAAGAACGATTTGATACCAGCATGTCTGGAAAGTTTGAAGGTATTGGAGCTAGACTTCAGAAGAAAAGCGACCATATTAAAATCGTCGAAATCATTTCTGGTGGTCCCGCTTGGCGAGGTGATGAACTTGAGGTAGGGGATGAGATTGTCAAAGTAGGACAAGATGGTGAAATCCCTGTGAGCATTGTAGGGATGCGATTGGAGGATGCTGTAAAGCTGATTAAAGGCCCTAAAGGGACTAAGGTCATTCTGACGGTTAAACGCGTTGACGGATCTGTTACAGAAATATCAATTATTCGGGATGTGGTAGAGCTGGAAGAGTCTTATGCTAAATCATCTACTGTAGAGAAGAACGGTCGTACATTCGGTATTATTAATTTGCCAAAATTCTATATTGACTTTGAAGATTATGACGGTAGGAATGCTTATTCCGACGTGGCTAAAGAGATTGAAAGAATGAAGGAAGCTGGCGTTGAAGGCTTGGTGCTTGATTTAAGAAACAACGGTGGTGGTTCTTTGAAAACGGTTGTCGATATGGCTGGGCTTTTTATTAAGGAGGGTCCTATCGTACAAGTCAAATCAACTGGAAAGAAAAAAGAGATATTATCAGATAAGGATGAGCGCATACAATGGGAAGGTCCATTGGTGATTCTGGTGAACGAATTATCAGCATCTGCTTCGGAGATTTTAGCAGCGGCTATGCAAGATTACAAAAGAGCTATTGTCCTAGGAAGTAAGCAAACTTACGGTAAAGGAACGGTTCAAAACATCATCAACCTAAACCAATTCCTAAGAGGAAGTAATGAATTTGGAGATGTAGGTGCCCTTAAGGTTACCACCCAAAAGTTCTATCGTATCAATGGCGGATCAACGCAGTTGGAAGGAGTGAAAAGTGATGTGATTGTTCCAGATAAATACAGCTATACCGATATGGGAGAAAAGGATCAAGACAATCCTCTTCCATGGGATAAAATAGAGGCGGCACCTCATAAAGAATGGAGTGGGTATATTGATTATGATCTTACGATTCAGAAAAGTAAAGAGCGTATGGCTCAAAATCCACAATTGCAGTTAATTGATCAAAATGCCAGATGGATCAAAGAGCAACAGGAGGAAAAAGTGTATCCCTTGAATATAGAGGACTATAAATTGGATGCCACTAAGGACGAAGAGGTGATGAAACGATTTAGAGAGATTTCTGAATATAAGACGGATCTAAGCTTTAAATCTCTCGCTTATGAGGAGGAGTTGATGGTTAAAGACACTATTTTAAAAGCCAAAAGAGATCGCTGGCACGCAAACCTTTCCAAAGATGTATATATCGAAGAGGCTATTCATGTACTACAGGATTTAAAAGTAAGTACCATGAAAAGTGGAAAGGTGGCTAAAATAAGAGATTAGTATTTTTCATAATTAAATTAAAGATAACCGCATAGTTGATTAAAATTATGCGGTTTTTTTGTGTCCGCTATTGAGCGTTAAACGGGTGTATTAAGAAAAGAACGGAGCCTTGATGCTATAATTATAGTCCTTTAAAAATCCATTATGGCATTTTTTTTAGGTGGGTTTTTGTATTTTAGAATAGGTGATTTAGTATTTTTTTAAAAATAATTCCTACTTTTAAGTGCAATAGGATGAGTCCTATAGCGTCATTTAATTCTTAAATTATCGGCCATGAAACTTCTAAAGTCTCTTTTGATTCTACTGTTAATTCTCGTGGCTATTCCTTTAATTCTTGCATTGTTTGTCACAAAGGACTATGCGCTAGAGCGTGATACCGTGATCAACGTTTCTAAGGATCGGGTATTTGATTATATAAAGCTTCTTAAAAATCACGATGACTTTTCGATATGGTCACAACGAGATTCGACGATGAATACCTCCTATACAGGGGTGGATGGAACCGTTGGTTTTGTCTATAGTTGGGAAAGCAATAATTCCAACCTAGGTTCAGGAGAACAAGAAATCGTAGCCATTCAGGATGGTAAGCGTATTGATTTTCAGCTGCGATTTAAAGAACCAATGGAATCTACCTCGTCGGCTTATATGATTACGGACTCCCTTGGGGTCGACAAAACTAGACTTACTTGGGGATTTAAAGGGCATATGTATTATCCACTGAATGCCATCTTATTTTTTGTAAACATGGATACTATGTTGGGCGATGATATTCAAAAGAGCCTCGATAGTTTAAAACTTCAACTTGAATCCCAACCCCAGCCCATAGAAAGGGGAACCTTAGCATATCTAAAGTTCTACCATAGTAAAATTTCTGATTCCCTTATCGCTACGGTTCAATCACTCAATAGTGAACAACTACAATTTAAACCCGCGGATGACCGGTGGTCAATTGGTCAGTGTCTCGACCATATCATCAAATCTGAAAAACTACTTTTGGATACCATAAAAAAGGAAATGCAGAATGATCCACAATCTCGACTTTTAGATTCCATTGGAGTGTCAGACGCACAAATAGAAGCCAAGTTGGCGGACAGAACCACTACGTATCGAGCGCCAAAAGTTCTGGAAGGGGTCAATGACTATCAGCAAGCCAATCGAGCTATATCTGACTATAAAGTAATCGAAAACAAAATTATAAGTTTTGTAAATGCTACGGATATCGAGGCCATGCGGACGCATCACAGTGTTTACCCGTTTGGCAATTCTGATGTCTACCAAGCCTTATTGTCGTTAGCTGGACATACTGCAAGACATACAGTACAAATTCATAAAGTCATGGCGAATGAAGCTTTTCCTAGACCTTAGTCCTGTTACCACTCATTGATGCGGTTGGCATCGAGCTTTATAAATATAAACAACAGTAGGGTGAAACCTAAAAGACCTGACCCTCCATAACTAAAAAAAGGCAGTGGGATACCGATGGTAGGCAATAGGCCAATGACCATTCCTATATTGATGGCAAAATGGAAAAATAATATGGAGGCCACGGAGTAGCCGTATATCCTACTAAACACTGATTTTTGACGTTCTGCCAAAAAGAGAATCCTAAGGACCAATACTGCAAAGAGAAGTACCACAAGACCGCTACCTAAAAAGCCCCATTCTTCTCCCACAGTACTAAAAATATAGTCTGTATGTTGTTCAGGTACAAAATTTCCTTTGGTTCGTGTGCCTTCTAAAAAACCTTTTCCGCTAAACCCTCCTGAGCCGATAGCGGATTCCGATTGATAGGTGTTGTAACCGATTGTTTTTCTGATATGATCCAATTTTGAAGGGTCGTTTTCTAATCGCAACCAAAGGCTAAAACGATCGCGGTGGCGTTGTTCAAATACATGATCGTATATAAAGGATACCGAATAGGAAACGGCTACAGTAACTAACATGACACCAATGAGTTTAAAAACAGAAACCTTTCTTTTTGTTCGTTTGTAAACCAAATACAAAAAGATCAGTGCTGCAATGGTGCCTAGGGTAACCCAAAGGGTTCCAAATAGCAATGTGGCCACAAAGATCATTATTCCAAAAACACCGATCAGCAAATAATTGGCTGATAATCCTTCTCTGTACAATACAAAGAAAAATGCGAGATACACCAAGGCACTCCCAGGGTCTGGTTGTGGAATAATCAGTAATGCGGGTAAACAGATGATTGCAAAAGCCTTGAGGAGGTCCTTAAAGCTGCTTAAGTCTGTCTGTATGTCGCTGACGTAATTGGCCAGTGCAAGGGCAGTTGCTGCTTTGGCAAACTCTGAGGGCTGAAGTGTCATTCCGCCAATGGCATACCAAGAAGTGGCACCGTTGATATTCTTACCAAAGAGATACAATCCTGCCAAGGAAATTATGGTTGCGATATAAATCACGCTAGAGAAGCGCTCGTAAAATTTAGTTTCAATAGCCAGGATAATGATGATGGTGATAAAACTGACTATGATAAACATTAGCTGTTTTCCATGGAATGTGTCAAGGTTCATGAGTCCTTGGTGATCTGCGGAATAGGTTGTCGAATAAATATTTATCCAACCTATAAATACCAAGCAAGCATAGATCAAGATGCTAAACCAGTCAATTGATTTAATAAAATTATTCATCTGATGTGGGGGTGTTTTTCATAGCTGTCCCTTCGGTGATTTTATCTTCCTTTGGTTTGGGCCATTCATTGTAGGTTTTACCATCGTTTATATAAAAGGATTCTCCGCTTAGTGGTTTTTCGTATTCATCGATCAAACTTCCTTCAAGGACATAGGCTTCTAAGTCGGTACGGTTGATCTCTCCATTGATGTACTTATCGATCATTAGTCCGGATATTCTCCCAGCCCACCGGCTTCCCCAGTATCCATTCTCTACAAATACAGCGATGGCAATTTTTGGATTGTCTACCGGTGCAAAAGCCACAAAAATGGAGTGGTCAGTGAGTTGGACAGTTTTCCCTTCTATTTTTGTATAGTTTTCAGCAGTTCCTGTTTTCCCGGCAATTTCAACACCTGGAATCTTTAAAAATCTTGCGGTACCTTTTTCATAAACATCATGCATTCCTTGAACAACTGGTTCAAAATACCGTGGTTCTATGGTGGTGTGTTTTTCTTCAATAAAGTCGTGTGCAATAGTATCCTTTTCGATCTTCTTGATGATATGGGGTGTGAAATAGGATCCTCTATTGGCAATAATAGCGGTGATATTAGCGAGTTGAATTGGGGTGGTGAGTATTTCACCCTGGCCAATGGCGTTAGAGATGGTATTGGTTGCAAACCATCTGTTTTCGCCGTAGATGCTATTATAGGTGTTTGCACTGGGGATTCTTCCTGCCTTACCGATCGGTAGGTCATATCCTAAGAAATCTCCTAGGCCAAAACTTTTCACATGCTCATTCCAAGCGTTCAAGCCTTCTTCGGGACTTGGATATTTTTCTATAATTTTTCTATAAGTGGTGGCGAAGAATGTATTACAGGACCTGAATATCCCACGATTTAGATTGTTGATACTTCCATAACTACAATGACAACGCATAAAAGCATTTCGACCGTAATGATAGCCTCCATTACACACCACAGTGGTGTTCTTGTCTATTACGCCTTCTTGTAAGCCGATAAGGGCGTTAATGGTTTTAAAAGGTGAGCCAGGAGGGTACATAGCGATAAGGCCTCGGTCATAAAGAGGTTTGGCTATAGAGTCATAATACAATTTGGTGTAATTCTTCGACCGTTCTCGGCCTACGAGCAATGCTGGATCATAAGATGGTGCAGTAACCAAAGCTAATATTTGACCGGTAGAAGGTTCAATAGCAACGATACCACCACGCTTATTAGTCATTAACTTTTCGCCATAAGCTTGGAGATCCATATCAATGGTAAGCTGAATATCCTTACCAGGAACTGGTAGGGTGTCATAAATACCTCCTTTATAAGAACCAATAACGCGATTAAAGCGATCTTTTTGGATAAATTTTACGCCTTTTCGACCTCTTAAAATTTCTTCATATTGTTTTTCGACCCCTTGACGACCGATGAGTTCACCGGATTGATAATAGGTGTAGTTTTTAAGATCACGTTCGTTAACCTCACTAATGTACCCTAAAACATTGGCGCCAACATGTGTCATATAATGTCTGAGGGATCTCTTTTGAATATAAAAGCCCTCGTATTTTCTCATTTTCTCCTGAAGAACAGCGTATTCTTTTTTTGAAAGCTGCTGCACAAAGACCGAAGGAAGTCTTGGGGAATAGTTGTTGGCCTTTCTAAATTTTTTATCAAAATCCTCTAGTGAAATGTTTAAAAGGGTACAAAATTCAAGAGTATCTAAGGGCTTGACCTCTCTAGGGATTACCATCACGTCATAAGAAGGTTGGTTGTCTACGAGAAGTTTACCATTGCGATCGTAAATATGACCGCGTTCGGGATAATCATAAACAGCTTTTATCGCAGTATCATCCAGGGGATTCTGACTACTATTATCTATTAATTGCAGATAGGATAACCTGCCTAAATAAACAAACGTAATTAGGATAATAATGAATGATAAAAGTAACTTTCTCATGAACTCCTCCTACTAAATAATGAGATGAAAATTAAACACAAAATTAGGGTGAATATTGCAGAAAACACCGTTTTTTTCAAGATCAATATAATATGTGCAAAACTAAAAATCTCTAAAGAGAAAAGGATAAGATGATGTGTTAAAATTAAGATAAGCAGGTAGTTAATCCGCTGCCCAAAATGTGTCTTTTCAATTTTGATGTTGTAATAGTCGTAACTCAATCCAAAAACAAAGCGCATCATCATGGGTCTGAGGTATCCAATCACTAGACATGCGGCAGCGTGGACGCCTCCGCTGTCACTGAAAAGATCAATGCAAAACCCTAAGAGGAAGCAACATAGAATAAATAAGATTCGGTTGTCCTTGTCGTATGGGAAGAAAACGATAAAAAGAATATAGATGTACGGATTGATATAACCCAAAAAGTTGATATGGTTAAATAGTACTACTTGGATAAGCACCAATACCAAAAAATGGACTGTATTTATAAAGACAGTTTTATTCATTGAGGCTGTTTTCCAATTCTATGATTTCGTTTCTATTTAGGTTTTCTAAAATATATACTTGGTCTAAGGTGGTCATATCGTTAAATAAGTCCACGTCAATAAGATAGTAATTTTCCGAGGCATCCAATGAAAAATCTTTTATGGTGCCTATTAAAATTCCTTTTGGAAATATGCTAGACATACCCCCAGTGATTATAGTATCTCCTTTTTTGATCGGAGCGGATCGCAGTACATCGACAAGCTGTACAACATTAAAATCTTCGCCATTCCACTTTAAGGATCCGAAGTTGTTGGTGTTCTTTATCGCTGCATTAATTTCAGAAAAGGTATTGAGTACGGATTGCACATTGGCATAATTCGAAGATGTGTTTTCGATAATACCTACGATACCTTTACTGGTAATTACTCCCATATCCTGTACCACACTGTCTTTGTTTCCTTTGTCGACCAGCAAGTAATTATGCAATTTGTTATAGCTGTTCTTGATGATTGAGGCTGGGCGTATTTTAAATTTTTTATCCAGTGCATTTGGATCCATAAGACTATCCTTAATAGGGATGTCTCTATTTAAAAGCTGCTTCCTTAAGTAGCTGTTCTCTTCAATTAATTGTTGATTGTATTGCTTGAGATACAGATAATCGCCAATGTTGTTCGTGGTGTTGTAAATACCTCCTGAAACCCAATTCGCGGAATTTACAAATTTTGTATTGTGGTAGGAGTGTGACTGAACAACAAGAAAAAGTGAAAAGCAAAAAAGCACAAAAAATGTAATAAAGGTTTTATGCCTTATTAAAAAATTGACGATTTGTTGCATTCACCTGTTTTTATTTTATCAAGATTGGTTTGTACTTCTCTAAGTTTTTCAGTGCAATTCCTGTTCCTCTCACCACCGCTCTTAAAGGATCTTCAGCGATGTATACTGGTAGATCCGTTTTTTGAGAAATACGCTTGTCAAGTCCTCTTAACATTGAGCCTCCCCCTGCGAGGTAGATTCCTGTGTTGTAGATGTCGGCAGCTAATTCCGGTGGCGTTTGTGATAAGGTCTCCATAACAGCATCTTCGATACGTAAAATAGACTTATCGAGTGCTTTTGCAATCTCTCTATAGGAGATCTGCACCTGTTTAGGTTTTCCTGTAAGTAAATCACGACCCTGAACACTCATCTCATCTGGTGGGACCTCTAAATCTTCAGTGGCAGCACCGATGGCGATTTTTATATTTTCAGCTGTTGTTTCACCAACATATAAATTGTGTTGGGTACGCATATAATAAATGATGTCATTGGTGAATACATCTCCAGCGATTTTTACCGACTTATCACATACAATTCCCCCTAGGGCGATTACAGCGATTTCCGTAGTTCCACCTCCTATATCAACAATCATGTTTCCTTTGGGTTGCATGATGTCTAATCCGATACCGATGGCTGCTGCCATGGGTTCGTGGATCAGGTAAACCTCCTTACCGTTAACGCGTTCTGCAGACTCCTTTACCGCACGCATTTCAACCTCTGTGATCCCAGAGGGAATACAGATGACCATTTTTAAGGTCGGTTGGAAAAAACGTTTTTTTAGTGCGGGGATGCCCTTGATGAACATATTGATCATCTTTTCAGAGGCGTCAAAGTCAGCAATTACACCATCTTTTAAAGGGCGGATAGTTTTGATGTTTTCATGAGTTTTACCTTGCATCATACTAGCCTCTTTTCCAACAGCTATGATTTTTCCTGTCATTCGGTCTCTGGCAACTATTGACGGACTGTCTACCACAACTTTATCGTTGTGAATTATTAAGGTGTTAGCAGTTCCAAGGTCAATGGCTATTTCTTCGGTCAAGAAGTCAAAAAATCCCATGAATAATTAATGTATTAATAGGTTGTTTCTATATTAAAGGGCTCTATAATAAACCGTTCTGTTTTTATATAAACCCCACAGTTTTTTAATCACCGTGAGGTTCTCGATTTTTTATGAATCTCCCAAATGTAATAAAATTAATGCTTAAAATGACGCGTTCCCGTAAATACCATGGAAACATTGTTTTCATTACAGTAATCGATGCTTAATTGATCTTTAATTGAGCCTCCAGGTTGGATGACACTTTGTATTCCAGCCTTGTTTGCGATTTCAACACAATCAGGGAATGGGAAAAATGCATCACTTGCCATTGCTGCTCCCTTTAGATCGAATTCAAAAGACTGAGCTTTTTCAATAGCTTGTCTTAAGGCATCCACTCTACTGGTTTGACCTGTTCCACTAGCACACAATTGTTTGTTTTTTGCCAACACTATAGTATTGGATTTTGTGTGTTTACAGATTTTAGAAGCAAAGATTAAATCTTCTAACTCGTTTTCTGAAGGTTTATTGTTAGTGATATAGTTAAGATCTTCAATTGAGTCAGTTTTTAGGTCTTTTTCTTGAACTAAAACACCGTTTAGGCAGGTGCGAACACTTTGTTGTGGAAAATCAACTTCTTTTTGAATAAGGATAATCCTATTTTTTTTGCCTTTAAGGACCTCAAGTGCTTCAGGAGCATATGAAGGAGCAATAACCACTTCACAAAATAAACTATGAATTTCTTCTGCGGTTTCTAGGTCAATTGTTTTGTTTGAGATCAACACGCCACCAAATGCAGATACTGGATCTCCAGCCAATGCATCAACATAGGCTTGTTTGATGGTAGTTCTTGTTGCAATTCCACAAGCGTTATTGTGTTTTAAAATCGCGAAAGTTGGTTCGTCATTTTTAAATTCTCCCATCAAATTCACTGCAGCATCAACATCCAAAAGGTTGTTGTATGAAAGCTCTTTTCCGTGTACTTTCTCAAATAACTCATCGAGATCACCATAGAAATACCCTTTTTGATGTGGGTTTTCACCATAGCGCAATTCTGATCCGCTGGTTTGGCTTACTTTAAAAGATTCAATAGATTCTTCAGTATTGAAATAATTAAAAATGGCCGTATCGTAATGTGATGAGATATTAAATGCTTTTGCTGCGAAACGTCTTCTGTTCTCTATGGAAGTTTTACCGTTGTTCTCAAGTAGAAGATCTAAGAACTCTTGGTAATCATCCATGGAAGATACACAAAGTACATCTTTATAATTTTTGGCTGCTGCTCTGATGAGTGAAATACCACCTATATCGATTTTTTCGATAATATCTTGAGCGGAAGCTCCACTAGCAACTGTTTTTTCAAAAGGGTAGAGGTCAACAATAACGATGTCCAATTGAGGGAGTTCAAATTTTTCCAGTTCTTG
>Ga0079224_100009528_pt1 | contig 13251 bp, 13 predicted proteins | sample Stecom2015_FD_80414 | JGI IMG/M metagenome (GOLD analysis project Ga0079224, IMG submission 80414) | Agricultural soil microbial communities from Utah to study Nitrogen management - Steer compost 2015 | ecosystem: Environmental > Terrestrial > Soil > Agricultural land | place: USA: Utah... | reverse complement strand
GCCCATGCGATGAAGGCCTGCCATACCTGGGCGTCGAACGCGGCGAGCGGCTCGAGGAACAACCACGTGGCGAGGACGGCGAGCACGCCGATCGAGACTGCGAGCGCTGCGAGCATTGGCATGGATATCTCCCCGAGATGTTTATCGTTCTTAGCAGACCGGCCGGCGCGAGATATTCTCGATTGTTGTTGTGCGCCGCAGCCCCAAGTCTCGGTGAAAAGAGGAGAGCGCGCAACTTGCGCGGCTCGAGCGCCGAAGCCGACATGGCGGTCGAGCTCGAGCACGCGTGCCGGACATGCTCAGTCGGCCGGCCACCCCGGGTGCATCTTGTACGGCACGCTCATTACCGTCGCTTCGATCTGACGGATCTTGCCGTCGATGATCTTGAAGGATTCGAAGATCAGGAAGCTGAACGGCCGGCTGAACTGCCCGGCTGGGCTGACGTTGTTCGGATTGCCGAATGGCACGGCGTCGAGATTGCCGCGATGGTCGAACGTCGCGATCGCGGATGCGACCTGATTTTCTTCGTCAATGACGAGATAGCGCCTATTCGATATCGAAGTCACGATGATCAGCATGCCCGCCTCGAACTGCTCCTGGCATGTCATGCGCTGAACGGGGCTGATCGTCACCTCCGTCGCGAGCGTCATCTGGCCGCCGTTCTCGAAGCGAGTGCACGCGTCGTCGAACGGCGTGATGTCGCCGCGCGCCTGCGTGATCCCTTCGAAATAAGAGTCCGCGATGTCGATCAGCGCCTCGCGCGACACCCGCTGCTCGGGCGGCACCGGCTGCGACCAGATCGGCCGGTCGACGGCGAATCTGGCCATGCTCGGATCGTTCGCCTCTCTTCGGAGCACCGACGTTTCGATCTCGGTGATCTGCCTGTTCTCGACCTTGAGCCGCGCCGCAAGCATCGAAGGCAGCCCCGCTTCGACGATGCCCGCATAGAGGTGGATGCCGCCCGACTCCGGGTCCGTGAAGATCAGCTTGTTCTCGCCGAGCGCATCGGCCGTGGCCCACAGCGCGTCGCCGATCGCGAGCTCGACGCCGTTCTCGGTATAGCGCACGTTCGGCGCGAGCGGCACGCGCGACGGCTGACGGTTGACGAGCGCATCGAGGAACCGCTCGGCGAACTGGCCGAGGCACTCCTTGCCGCAGACGACGCGGTACTCCGATGGCGGCGTGCCAGGCTGCGCGAGCGCCGTCCCGCCGAGCGCAAGAACGCCAAGCACCGCAACGTTTCGAGCCGTGCGTAACGTCGACATGTTCGGTCGGCCTCCATCGTGATCACCCGGCATACGTTAGCGTGATGCTCAGGTGAATTCGAGCACGGGAAAAGCGCACCGGCGCAACATTATTCCAATCGCGCAATTGGTCGCGACTTCAGTGGCCGTGCGCCGCCCGGGCGACGCGCGCCGCGAGCGCGCGCATCGCATCGCGCAATTCCGCGGGGCTTCGGACCTCGAAGTCGAACGGCAGCCCGGCGATGAGACCCGCATACCACTCGATGTCGTCGACGCGCGTGCGCAGGATCACGCCGTCGCGGCTCGGCTCGAGGTATCCCCACCGCGCAAGCCACTGCGCCTGCGCGGTCGCGAGATCCGTTCGTAGCAGCACCTCGACCGAGTGCGCACGCGGCATCGACGCGAAGGAACGGGCGATGAAATCGAGGACGTCGAAGCCGTCCGGCCGCTCGAACGCGGCATCGAGCCGCACGGCCTCGATGATCCGATCGAGCCGGAACGTGCGCATGTCCTTGCGCAGATGGCACATGCCGACGGCATACCACCGGCCGCGCTGGTAGCTGATGCCGTACGGGTCGAAGTCTCGGGTCGTCGCACCGCTAGCGGGCGACTCGTATCGGAGCCGAACGCGCTGGCGCGCCTGCGCCGCCGCGCACAGCGTGCCGAGCGGGACATCCGTCGAGCTGCGATGGGGGTTCGCGAGGCTCAGCCGGACCGTGCCGTCGACGTCCCCGAGGCGAAACCGGACGCTTTCGGGCATCACGCGATCGAGCTTGGCCTGCGCGGTCTCGGCGGCCGGCACGGCCTCCGCGATACCGAGCTCGCGGACGGCGAGGAGCCCGATCGCGAGCGCCAGGGCCTCGTCGTCCGTGAACATCATCGGCGGCAGCTTGAACCCCGCGACGAGGGTATACGCGCCGTCCCGGCCCTGCTCGGCCGTGACCGGGATCCCGATATCCTCGAGCGCTGCGATGTAGCGGCGCACGGTGCGCACGCTGACGTCGAGCCGACGGGCGAGCTCGGAGCCGCTGATACGCTTGTGCGTTTGCAGCAGCTCGAGCGCCGCGAGCACGCGGGTGGTCGGTCGGCGGTTCATATCGACACTATTGCTCGAAACTAGGACGTGCAACGTCCTATTTTGCCCTTACAGTGCGACGCATTCTCCACCCCTTCGACCGACAGCCGCTTCGAGTCGAAGGTCCGGTTCTTGCTACAGGGAGTCGAGCAATGCGCCCGTGCCATCTCACCGTCCTGCCCCAGTCGGCGACTGGCTCGATAGCCGCGGACGGCTCGCCCCGGGCCGCCGAGGCCCCGCCCGTTCGCGGATGCGGCGCCGCCGCACCGCGGCTCGTGCATTCCGCACCGATCGGGAACGCCGACTTCGATTTCCTGCACGGCCAGTGGCTCGTCGAGAATCGGCGAGCGGCAGAGGCGTTCGCACCGTCATCGCGGTGGCTCGCGTTCGACTCGATCCTCGGCTGCCGGCCGCTCGCCGGCGGCGGACATCTCGAGGAGTCGGCGAGCGACGACGGCGCAACGAGCGTCCTGCGTCTCTTCGATGCCCGTCACCGCCGCTGGACGGTCCATCGCATCTTGGCGGAAGGCACTTTATCCGCGCCGCTGACGGGCCGATTCACGAACGGCATCGGAACGTTCGTCGGCGAGGAGAGCGCGGACGGCGAGCGTGTTCTGGTACGCGAGACGTGGAGTTTCCGCAGCGGGAAGCCGCGCTGGGAGCAGTCGTTCTCGTTGGACGGCGGCGAGACGTGGGCGGTGCACTGGATCCGCGATTTGATCCGCGTGAACTGGCCGCAGTGAGCGCGGCTGCGCCGGCGCTTCCTATCCTGAGCACATCTGCAGTCCCCTAAGGTTCGCCTGAAATGTCAGCCGGATCGGCCGATAACCGTCCGCATCGAGCATGGCCTCGGACCGGCACGCACCCTTCGCCCTCGACACCCGCCGCGATTCGGCGCGGTCCGAAGCACCTCTTCGTCTACGGCACGTTGCGCTCCGGCTCCGCGCACCCGATGGCGCGCTTGCTCGCCGAGCGCGCCGACCGGGTCTGCGATGCAGAGCTTCGCGGCCGGCTCTACCTCGTCGCTTCGTATCCGGGGGCAGTCGACCCGACGTGCCGGCGAGACAGCGTTCGCGGCGATCTCTTCAGGCTTCACGATGCCTACGAAATGCTGAAGCGGCTCGACCGGTATGAGGACGCGGTACGATCCGACGGCGAGTTCGTGCGGCGGGTGAGACCGGTCGTCGCGCTTCCGAACGGCGAGCGCATCGAGGCATGGGTCTATCTGTACAATCGGTCGACGCACGCACTGCGCCGAATCGCGTCCGGCGATTTCATGGCCGCGGCTGCGCTGAGGCATCCGTAATGGGCTCGAGCGCTGTGTCTGGAATTGGATTTCCCGACCAGAATCGGAGCGTGCGCTTCGACGCGTCCGCCTAACCTGTGAACCTCATCAAACGGAGGTTCGACGACGATGATCACCGAAACCCAGATGCGCGATGCCGTCCGCCGCCGCGACGGCGCCTACGACGGGCGGTTCGTCTATGCGGTCGTGACGACGGGGGTCTACTGCCGGCCGTCGTGCGCCGCCCGCCCCGCCCGGCCCGAGAACGTGCGGTTCTTCCCGAGCCCGGACGCTGCAGCGGCGGCCGGGTATCGCCCGTGCAAGCGATGCCGGCCCGACGAGCCCGTTGCGGGCCTCGCCGATCTCGTCGCGACGGCCCGATACATCGAGGCGAACAGCGGCGAGCGTCTGTCGCTCGCGCACCTCGCGACCCGGGTCGGGCAATCGCCGTCCCGATTCCAGCGCGCGTTCAAGGCGGCCTTCGGCGTCACGCCGAAGGCCTATCAGGATGCCGTTCGGATGCGGCACTTCAAGGCGGCGCTCAAGGCCGGAGAAGACGTGACGGGTGCGATTTACGCGGCAGGGTACGGCTCCGCGAGCCGCGTGTACGACGCGCCCGGCCGCAACATCGGCATGACGCCGCGCGCCTATCGGGCAGGCGGCGCCGGCGAGCGGATCGCGTATGCCAGCCGGTCGACCCCGCTTGGCACGCTGCTGATCGCGGCCACCGAGCGCGGCGTATGCTTCGCGCAGTTCGGCGACGACGCCGAGCCCCTGCTCGACCGGCTGCGCGAAGAGTTCCCGAACGCCGACCTCGAGCCCGCGCCGGGCGCGAGCTCCGCGGCGCTCGATGCGTGGCTCGACGCGCTCACGGCGCACCTCGAATCCGGCGCGCCGCGCCCGGAGCTGCCGCTCGACCTCAAAGGAACGGCCTTTCAGGTCAAGGTCTGGCGGTTCCTGCTGCAGATCCCGGAGGGGGACGTGCTGAGCTACGGCGAGGTTGCGGCCGGCATCGGCGAGCCGAAGGCCGTGCGCGCGGTCGCGTCCGCGTGCGCCGCGAACCGAATCGCGCTGCTCGTGCCGTGTCACCGCGTGCTGCGCGGCGACGGCGGCGTCGGCGGCTACCGTTGGGGCACGCACCGCAAGCGCGCGCTGCTCGACTTGGAGCGCCGGCGGCGGGGGCGCGCGCGATGAGCTCGGGCCCCGAGCGGCGCGTCGCGCGCTTGGACTGGGAGGCCCTTGCGCGAGCGCTCGACGACGACGGCGTCGCCGTCACGCCGCCGCTGCTGAGCCGAGCCGTCTGCAGAGGGTTGCGGCAAAGGTTCGATGACGGACGGACCGCGTTCCGCTCGACGGTCGACATGTCCCGGCACAACTACGGGAGCGGGATGTACCGCTATTTCGACTACCCGCTCCCGCCAGAGGTCCACGCATTGCGTGAAGCGTTCTACCCGCCGCTCGCCGCGATCGCGAACGCGTGGGCCGAGCGGATGGGCAACGGCGAGCGCTGGCCGCGGACGCTAGCCGAGCTGACGGAGCGCTGCCATGCCGACGGCCAGACGCGGCCGACGCCGCTGCTCCTTCGCTACGGAGAGGGCGACTACAACCGCCTTCACCAGGACCTCTACGGCCCGATCCACTTTCCGCTGCAGGTGATCGTGCTGCTGAGCGAGCCGGGCGAAGAGTTCGACGGCGGCGAGCTGATACTCGTCGAGCAGCGTCCGCGTGTGCAGGCACGCCCGATCGTCGTGCCGCTGCAGCAAGGGGCGGCCGCCATCGTGCCGGTCAAAGAGCGGCCGCGGCGCGGAACGCGCGGCTTCCATCGGGTCGCGATGCGGCACGGGGTGAGCCGGGTGCGGCGAGGCAGCCGCATGACCCTCGGCTTGATCTTTCATGACGCGCGTTGAGCGCCCCGTATTCGTCCGTCGTCGAATTCTGCGCAATCGCGCAATCCTTTCGGCGCACGGCGGATGCATCATCACGAAGCCTTGCGGTGCTCGTATGCGCTTCGGCAGTGCAAGTCGAATCCGGGGCACCTGCGAGCCGAACAGACAAAAAGGCCGGCGCATCAATGCATTCCGCGCGCCGAGCCGTATTAAGTTCAGCTGGCATAGGCGTTGCACCGCTACGTTGAAAGCATTCGCCATGGAGAGGACAAAACATGACGCCTACGGATCGATGCTTGAGTCTGGTCAACGAGCTGTATGCGGAGGCGGCGGAGTTCTTGCGGCCGATCACGGAGCTCGCCGCCCGCGAGACGGATTCCCGCGCCGTCACGTCGAGCGGCACGGACACGGGTCGCAGCGTCGATGACGGCCAGAGCGGCGGAGAGCAGCTTGCCCCGCATTGAGCGACAGACGATGCGTCGAGCGCGAAGCGCGAGACTGTGCGCCGGCCGGCTTCGTGCGGCGCTCGGACGCGATCAAGCCTTTCCGTCGGATTCCGTCGGCACGGCCTCGAGTCGGGGGCGGCTGCCGGCGCGATAAGCCGTTCCGCCGAGCGGGGTCTTCGGCACAACCGCTGCCTTCGGCTGACAGACGGAAAAAACCGATATCACGAGGATCAGCCCGGAGAAGCGACCGACGACCTCGGCGAACGTGGCGCCGACGAGGTCCGTCGTGCCGACGGCGATACCGAGCACGAACAGCACCAATCCGGCACTCGCGCGCCAGGCCGGCTCGAGGAATCGAGATCCGTAAACCTTGAGCCCGATCAATGCGCTCGTCGCGAGCGCTGCGCACGCAAGCGCGATCAGATAGATGCGCTGATGGGACAGGCTGCTCGCGGCCGTGGTGTCGTTCCACTGGCCGGCGATCACCACGCCGACCGCTCCGAGCACGAATATCGCCACGAAGCCGAAGATGAGACCCGCGTGTCGGCGCCGCGCGGTGTATCCGTGCCAGACGTACGCCGTCAGCGCGGCTGCCGCTGCCCAGACGAGAAAGAACGCGACGTACGCCGTCGGTGAGATATCCATGGCGGCCCTTTGGCTCGAAGTGCGTGCTTCGCATTCTCGGGGCGACCCGCACCAACGGCAAGGTCGCGGTCGATAGTCGGGGCCGCAACGCTCGTTCGGGGGTCGAGACGAAAGACCACTGGCGCAAAACGCCAATTGCGTCCCGCTATCGACTAAACATTGTTCCGAAGCGAACACCACACGTCCGCTGCCGAACACACGTTCGGCCATAAAGTATTGAGAATAAACTCTTTCCGCACCTGGCATAAACATTGCTAAAGCCTCTCGCGTGGCGAATTCAACGCCGAGACTTAAAGACCATCAGAAGGAGAAGACAGATGAATGCCGGACGAAGGAAAGGATTGCGCGTCGGTGTGGTTGCGCTCATCGCGGGGCTCGGGCTTTCACAGGCGACGCTCGCGGATCCGGCGCAGCGGGACATGAACTTCGAGTCGGTCACCCGCGCGATCGACATCAGCGGCCTGGATCTCAGGACGCAGGCCGGGGCAGAACGGCTCTATCGGCAGATCGCCGTGACGGCGAAGAAGATCTGCTGGAGCACGTCGAAAGCCCATAAGGGCGTCACGCGCGCCAAGCAGGAGCACGACTATGCGCGGCGCTGCTTCGACGAAGCGGTGAACGGAGCGCTCGCTCAGGTCGAGAAGCGAACCGGTGTCGATCTCGAGCGGGTCGCCGGCTCCGACCGATTCGATCACGCCAATCTCGTCGCTTGGCGGTAGATGTGGTGCGATCGCGCCGGAGCGGCCGTCGCGCCGCTCCGGCGATGTGCTCACGATGCTGTCGGGCCGCGCTTCGCGCGTCCCGGCAGCGGGATCAGCCGCCCGCGGGCGGGACGCGCAGAGACGCTTGCGCACTCGGCGGAGGTTCAAAAAATAACGATATGGCAGTAACTTACGACCAGGCGTCGTTCCTGGCATGTCGGATGCAGTGGTCTACGCACGATGGTGCGCAATCGCGATAGCGCGAACGGCGATACCAACAAGACCGACACACTGAAGGCTTCGGGGAGACGCCAGTGCGAGGATGGTTGAGCTTCGACGATTGGCGGCGCGACATTCGATACGGCTGTCGCTCCCTCGCTCGCACGCCGGCGTTCACCGCGGTCGCAGTGATCGTGCTGGCCCTCGGCATCGGAACGAACTCGGCGGCGTTCAGTCTGATCAACGCCCTCGTCCTGCGTCCCGCGCTGATGGAGGATCCGGAAGAGATCGTCGGCATCTACGCGCGAACGATCGAGCCGCCCATGAGCTGGCATCTGTTCTCGTATCCCGAGTATCGCGAGATCGACGAGCTCAACCGCACGTTCAGCGAAGTTGCGGCGTACGATCTCGCAGAGGTCGGTCTTCTCGAGGACGGTGTCACGCGGCGGACCGGCGCAATCTTCGCGTCCGCGAACTACTTCCGAACCTTCGGCGTGCCGGTCGCGTACGGACGCGAGTTCACGGTCGACGAGGAGCGTTCCGGAAACAACGCCGCAGTCGCGGTCGTCAGTCACGACTACTGGGTGCGCAACGATCGTGATCCCGAGCTGCTCGGCTCGGTCCTCCGGATCAACGGCGAGCCGGTCGCAGTCGTCGGCATCGCGGCGGAAGGGTTCACCGGCCACACCGTCGGCATCGCGCCGGACGTCTGGATGCCGCTCGGCATGCTCGAGCGCATCGGCGGCGCGCCGAGCGGCCGCCGGCCGCGGCTCGATGCGCGAGAGGACGGTACCCTGCTGCTCTTCGGACGCCTCGACGACGGCGTCTCGGTCGAGCAGGCGCGAGCGAACCTCGATACGCTCGCACCGCGCCTCGGCGGAGAGTCCGTCGAAGGCCAAGGACGCCGCACGTTCGTCCTTGCGCCGCTCGGGCGGTTCAGCGTCGGCAACGCGCCCGCCGGAGACGAAGGCGGAGCGGCCGTCGCCGCCGCCTTGACGACGATGACCGGCATCGTGCTGCTGATCGCATGCATCAATCTCGCGAATATGCTGCTCGCGCGCGGCGCGCGCCGGCGCACGGAGATGGCGATTCGTCAGGCGCTCGGCGGCGGCAGGATGCGGCTCGTCCGTCAGCTCATGGTCGAGGCGTTCCTGTTGGCGGTCTGCGGCGGCGCGGCCGGCGTCGTCGCGGGCTATTGGGCGACGCGGTGGCTCGTGTCGGCCGTCAGTGCGAGCCCTCTCGGCTTGACGGTCAGCATTGGAACGACCGACTTCAGGCCCGAGCTGTCCGTGCTCGCCGCAACGTTCGTCGTTTGCATCGTCGCGACGCTCCTCTTCGGCCTCGGCCCGTCCCTGCGCGTGAGCCGCGACATCGCCGGTGCGCTGAAGGAAGGCGGCGAGCGCTCCGTCTCGGGCGCCGGGAGATCCGGATCGCTGCTAGCGCCGCGCAATCTGATGGTCGTCGGTCAGGTCGCGCTGTCCCTTGCGCTGATGGTCGCGGGCGGCCTGTTCCTGCGCAGCACGCTCGAAGCCGGCCAGGCCCATCCGGGATTCGATATCGACCCGATCGTGCTCGCGCAGATCGATCCGACCCTGCTCGGCTACGACGAAGCCCGCACGCGCGAGGTCTATCGCCAGGCGCTCGAGCGCGTGCGCGGTTTGCCGGGCGTCGAGCAGGCCTCGATGGGTTCGCTGATTCCCTACGACGCGACGATCTTTCGCACACGGGTCAACCTTCCGGGCGCGGACCCTGCCGACGATTCCCCTGTCGCGTCCTACCACGTCGTCACCGACGACTATTTCGCGACGCTCGGCCTGCCGATGCTGAGCGGCCGCGCGTTCACCGCGGCGGAAGCCACGTCCGAGCGCGGCAATCCGATTGCGATCATCGACGAGCCGCTCGCGGAGCGCCTCTTCGGCGATCCGAACGACGCGCTCGGCCGTTACATCGCGCTGCCCGGAAACACGTTGCTCGAGGCCGGGCAGATGGAGATCGTCGGCATCGTTCCCGGGGTTCTGGATCCTTTTCGGGACCGGGCGCCGTCGCCGCACATCTATGTGCCGCTCGGGCAGCATTTCACCGCGCCGATGCACATGCACATTCGCGCCGCGGGGACGATCGATCCCGAGACGCTTCTCGGCGTCGTCCGCGACGAGCTGCTCGCCGTCGATCCGAGCCTGCCGGTGCTGTCTTTGACGACGCTCGCCGGTCAGCGCGACGGCAGCCTCTTCATGTGGGGCGTCCGGACCACCGGCAAGATCGTCACGGTGCTCGGCGCGCTCGCGTTGTTTCTCGCCGTCGTCGGCGTATACGGCGTGAAGGCCTTCCTCGCCGCGCGCCGAACACGAGAGGTCGGCTTGCGAATCGCGCTCGGCGCGACGGGCCGGGACGTGATCAGGCAGATGCTGCGCGAGAGCATGGCCGTCACCGTCGCGGGACTCGCGATCGGTCTGTTGCTCTCGGCCGCGATCAGCCGGCTCGTGAGCGCGGGGCTCTTCGGGGTTAGTCCTGCCGATCCGCTCGTCTTCGTCGGCTGCACGGCGCTGCTCGCGGCGGCCGCGATGTTCGCAGCGTACTTGCCGGCACGCCGTGCGACTCGGACCGAGCCGACGACGGCGTTACGGCACGAATAAGCTGCGGCGCGCTATCGCACGGTCCGCGTGAACGCGCGGGCAGCCCACAGCACGGCGAGCGCGGTGAGGACCGCCATGATCACTAGCCCCTTCCATACGCTGTCGTCGCCGAGGTTTCCGGAGAACAGCGCCCTCGTTCCTTCGACGGCCCACGAGAACGGATTGAACGCTGCAATCGTCTGTAGCCACGCCGGAGCGAGCGCGAGCGGAAGCAGGATCCCCGAGAGCAGAAAAACGGGCTGCGCAACGGTGTTCATCAACGGCGCGAGCGCATTCTCCGACGGCAACTTCAGCGCGACGCCGTACGACACGGACGACGTCATCAGCGCTATCAGGGCGAGCATCAGGTAGGCGAGCAGCAGATCGCCGAGGCCGACAGCGAGGCCGAAAGGCAGCGCGAGCAGCGTGATGATCACGGCCTGCACGATCAGCACGACCGCATCCCGCAGCGACCGGCCGAGCAGCAACGCTAGCCGGCTGACCGGCGTCACGCGCGAGCGCTCGATCACGCCCGCGCGGAGCTCCGCGATCAGGCCGAAACCCTGGAACAGCCCGCCGAAAATCGCGATCAGCACGAGCAGCCCCGGCACGAACACGCGGTACACCTCGGCACGGGTCTCGAGCCCGAGCGGGCCCTCGAGCGCGGGCGCGAGCAGAGGCGCAAACAGCAGCAGGTACATGACCGGCTGAAAGATGCCGACGAAGACCCAGACCGGCTGCCGAACCAGCAGCAGCGTCTGGCGCTGGAAGATCAGCCATGTATCACGCAGCAGCTTCATCTCAGCTCTCCCGCAGGGAACGCCCCGTCTTCGCGAGGAAGACGTCGTCGAGGCTCGGCCTGTGCAGCTCGATCGAGTCGATCGTGATGCCGGCATGATCGAGTGCCTTCGCGATGTGCGGAATCGCACTCGCGCCCGACTCTACGAAAAGGCGAATGCCTTCATCGTGCGTCTCGAGCTTGCGCACCGACGGCTCCGCTTGAAGGACTTCCGTCGCGGTTCGAAGCTGATCAGCCGCCTCCTCGAGCTCCGCCGCGGAGCCGAGCGTGACCGAGACGATCTCGCCCGAGATCTCGCGCTTGAGCGCCTTCGGCGTGCCCTCGGCAACGATCTCGCCGTGGTCGATGATCGCGATCCGGTCGCACAGCGCGTCCGCCTCGTCGAGATAGTGCGTCGTGATGAATATCGTCATCCCTTCGCTGCGAAGCCGGCGGATCTCGTCCCACATCCGCGCGCGGCTCTGCGGATCCAGCCCGGTCGTCGGCTCGTCGAGGAACAGCGCCTTCGGCGAATGAATGACGCCGAGCGCTATGTCGACGCGCCGGCGCTGACCGCCCGAGTACGTCTTGCACTTGCGGTCCGCGTAATCCGTCAGATCGAACGCGGCGAGCGCCGCGGCCGCGCGCGCGTGCGCGTCCGCCTTCGAATGCCCGTACATGCGCGCCTGAAGCACGAGCTCCTCGCGCGCGGTGACCTCGTCCCACGTGCTGCCGCCCTGCGCAACGTAGCCGATGCGACGGCGGACCTCGCCGGGCTCGCGCAGCAGGTCGGCGCCCGCGATCGTCGCCCGGCCCGCGTCCGGCGTGATCAGCGTCGCGAGCATCCGCAGCGTCGTCGTCTTGCCGGCGCCGTTCGGGCCGAGGAAGCCGAAAATTTCTCCCTCGCGCACGTGCAAGTCGACGCCGCGCACTGCGTCGACGGTTTTCACGGTCCGACCCTGCCGAACCTCGAACGTTTTGCGCAGGGCCTCTGTCTCGATCATCTTCGGGCTCCTCGACCCGTCGCAAGGACGCAGATTCTAGCGGCGGGCCAATGGAATGGGTAAGGTTCTCAGCGAATGCTTTTGCTCGAGCGGGTGGCCGTAGGTAGCCGATACGCTGATGACGTCCAGTCTTCGATACGCTGATGACATTCAGTCTTGAAGAGGTCGTGCCGTGGGGCCGCTCGTTCGACGAGTACTCCGCGATGTTCGACCTATCGCCGCACGATCTCGGCCGGCCGATTCTCGGCTGCGGCGACGGGCCCGCGTCGTTCAACGCAGAGGCGACTCGCAGGGGTGCCGACGTCGTGTCGGCCGACCCGATGTACCGCTTCTCCGCGGACGAGCTGCGGTCCCGCGTCACGGAAACGGCGCCGGTGATCGCAGCCGAGCTTCGTAAGAATGCAAAGGAGTTCGTCTGGGACCATTTCGAATCGGTGGACGTCCTCGTCGCGGCGCGCTTGGAGGCGATGGAGGCGTTCCTCGTCGACTACCCGCATGGGCGCGAGGCCGGCCGCTACGTCGACGCCGCGCTGCCGAAGCTTCCGTTTCCCGATCGCAGGTTCCGGGTCGCGCTCTGCTCGCATTTGCTGTTTCTCTACTCCGAGCAGCTCGATCTCGAGTTTCACGTTGCGGCGCTCGAGGAGCTCTGCCGCGTCGCGGACGAGGTTCGAATCTTCCCGCTCCTCGAGCTCGGATCGCGCCGATCGCGTCACCTCGATCCCGCGATCGACGCGCTGCGCCGCGCCGGGGCGGATGCGAGGATCGTGCGGGTGAAGTACGAGTTCCAGAAGGGCGGGAACGAGATGCTCGTCGTGACGGCGCAGGCAAAGCCGCCGCAGTAGGATGGTGCGTCGCATCGGCCCGTATCGGGGCACATGGCTCCCGCCGACGCCGATGTGCTCGACGGGTCCCTCCGGCGCGCGGCGTGCGATACTCTCGGCAAGCGCCAGCATCCAGACCGGCGCCGCCGGAACCTCGAGTCGAGCTTCGGACCTCCCCGCCCGGGAGTGTCACGGCAGACTCAGCTTCTCCGGCAGACGCCGAGTCGGTCTCATTTGATAACTCGCGGGGGAGAACCATGAAAAAAACCGCTCCAGGCTTCGTCGCGGCTGCCGCGCTGTTCGCCGGCGGCGCCGCCGCGCAGTCGAGCGTCGAGCTCGACGCGCAGGATCAGCTCGAGATCCGTCAGCTCATGGACCGCTATACGCACGTCCTCGATCATTGCACGAACAACGGCTACGACTACGCGGATCTGTTCACGGCCGACGGCACGTTCGGCGTGTCGTCCGAGTGGGGCGGCGGCGCGAAGATCTGGTTCCGGGGCCGCGAGGAGCTGGCCGCGGCCGGCGGCGGAGG
>Ga0079224_100009526_pt1 | contig 13251 bp, 8 predicted proteins | sample Stecom2015_FD_80414 | JGI IMG/M metagenome (GOLD analysis project Ga0079224, IMG submission 80414) | Agricultural soil microbial communities from Utah to study Nitrogen management - Steer compost 2015 | ecosystem: Environmental > Terrestrial > Soil > Agricultural land | place: USA: Utah... | reverse complement strand
GAGGGCTTTACGGACTTCCTTTCTTTCAGGACAGTGCATAAGAATGAACCCGAAGACCGCTTCGACTTTGTGGTGCTCAACTCCGTTTCATTCTTTGAAAAAGCCCGGCCTTTCATGGAACGGCACGAGGCCATCCGGCTTTATCTGGACAGGGATACAACCGGACAAAATTACAGCCGCTACGCCCTTTCGTTGAGCGAAAAATACAGGGACGAAAGCAGCCTGTACCAACACTACAAAGACTTCAACGATTGGGCAGTGAATTTCGGCAAGCCGGTAAAGAAGCAGTTAAAGCCAAAGCGATGAAATTAGTGCCAGGAGAAATGTTCCCTGAAGCTGAAAGGTCCGCTGCCTGCCGGAACGCTTTAAAACCTTTTCCAAGTCTTAAAGCGCATGGGAAAGGCTGAAAGATTGCACCGTTCCTGCAATCGGCAAGATGTCCGGTTGTTTAACAACCGATTTTTATAAGCCCTTTTGCTCGGAACTCGCTGGCTTTGCTGATAATAGGGATATATAATGTTTGATAACGTGAACTAAGCGAAGCGTTCTCACGAACGCCGATAAAAAAAACAATTGAGTTGGTGAGTAAAATGATAAGTGATGGAAAAGGAAAATGCAAACAGGACACGCATCATCGGGCTGCGTTTGACGCCCCAGGAGTATGCGAAAATAGAGAAAAAATGGCGGGCTTCGACCTGCCGCAAGCTGAGCGAATATGTGCGGCGGAGCCTCTTTGAAAAGCCCATCGTAACGACCTATCGAAACCGTTCCCTCGATGACTTTATGGCAGAGATGATACGGCTTCGGGGCGAGCTGAACGCAGTGGGAAACAACTTCAACCAGGCCGTAAAAAAGCTGCACACGCTCCATCAGATCAGCGAGTTTAAAAGCTGGCTGATCGCCTACGAAGTGGAGAAAAAAACATTGTTCAATAAGGTGGATGAGGTCAAAAACCGCATCCAGAAAATGTCGGAAACATGGTTGCAGTGATCAAAACCGGGCACTCTATCCACCGTATTTTCAACTACAACGAGAACAAGGTAAAAGAGGGCGTGGCCGAGTGCATCGGTGCCGGAAATTACCCGGTGGACGTAGAGAAAATGAACGGCACGATGAAGCTGAACCGCCTGCTGAAACAGGCCGCCCTGAACGAGAACGTCACACGGAACAGCGTGCATGTTTCGCTGAATTTTGATGCTTCGGATGCCGGATTGACCAAAGAAAAACTGATGGAAATCGCCGACACCTACATGCGCAAAATCGGCTTTGGCGACCAGCCGTATTTAGTGTACCAACACTTCGATGCGGGGCATCCGCACATACACCTGGTCAGCGTGAAAGTGCGTGAGGACGGAAGCCGTATCGACACGCAGAACATCGGGCGCAACCAGTCGGAAAAGGCACGGAAAGAGATCGAGAAATCCTTCGGCCTGGTAGTGGCCGATGACCGCAAAAAGCGGGAGGCTTTCCGCTTGAAACCGGTCGATGTGCGCAAGGTGCAGTATGGCCGTACCGATACCCGCCGGGCGATCACGAACGTACTGGATGCGGTGCTGGAACGGTACCGCTATACCAGCCTGCCGGAACTCAATGCGGTGCTGCGCCAGTACAATGTGCTGGCCGACCGGGGCGGCGAAAATTCGAGGGTATTCAAAAGCGGTGGACTGGTGTACCGGGTATTGGACGAACAGGGCAATCCCATCGGAGTGCCCATTAAGGCGAGCGACTTTTACAACAGGCCCACGCTGAAATTTCTGGAAACAAGATTTAAGGGTAACGAGGCCAGACGACTGCCACACAGGGCAAGGGTAAAGAATGCCGTTGACATGGCGTTGCTTGGAAAGAAAGGGCTACCGATTGAGGATTTGGTACAGGCATTAAAGAAGCAGGGCATTGATACGGTACTTCGGAAAAATGAAGAGGGGCTGCTCTATGGTATTACCTATGTGGATCATCGGACACAATGTGTATTCAACGGGAGTGCATTGGGCAAGGCTTACAGCGCAAAAGCCATATCCGAAAGGTGTTTGGGGAAAGCGGTTCCAGCGCAGGAATTGCTGCCGCATCCAGCCCTGAAACCGGAGATTGGGTTACAGTCCCGCCCTGTCGTCGGGACAGAAACCAAAGCGGTATCCAACGACTTACAGCCACCGGCATTGCCAGCAGCTACCGGCAACCTGCTTGATGTGCTGATGCGGCCCGAACAGGCTGCCGGCTATGTGCCGGGCCAATTGAAACGCAGGCGCAGAAAGAAGAAAAGAAAGAATATATCCGATAACCCATAAAATCCAAAAGCTATGGCTATGCAGACAGGAGAAAACGAACAGGCATTGCGCAAAATTCTGGACATGACCAGGCTGATCGCCATCGTGATTTTAATCATCCATTTTTATTATTACTGTTACGGCGCATTTGCCGCATGGGGACTGGTCAGCGAATTTTCAGACCGCCTGCTGGGCAATATCCGCAACACCGGGATGTTCCGGCATTTCCATAATTCCAAGCTGATCGCTTTGGGATTTCTGGCGATTTCGTTGCTGGGTGCAAGAGGACGAAAGGATGAGAAGTTGAATTACAGAACGGCCTTTGCCTATATCATTACAGGCTTGCTGCTGTACTTTTTCAGCTACCTGTGTATGCTGCTCCGTGTGGACGTGCAGGAAAAGGCGGCCATTTACATGGGGGTAACCTCCATCGGGTTTTTGCTGATGTTGTCGGGCGGTACATTATTGTCCCGCATCATTAAAAACAAGTTCAATAACAAGGACATTTTCAATAAGGAAAACGAAACCTTTCCGCAGGAGGAACGGCTGCTCGAAAACGAGTATTCCATTAACCTGCCTGCTCGATACCGGCTTAAAAATAAAGTACGTAGTAGCTGGATCAACATTATCAATCCCTTCCGTGCCGTCATGGTATTGGGTACACCGGGTTCGGGAAAATCCTACTTCGTGATACGGCATGTGATTACGCAGCATATCCGCAAGGGTTTTACGATGTTCGTGTACGATTTTAAGTTCGACGACCTATCCAAGATCGCCTACAATACCTGGTTAAAGAATAAGCACCGTTATAAGAAACCACCGACTTTTTATGTCATCAATTTTGACGACCTCACACGCAGTCACCGCTGCAATCCGTTGGAACCGTCCGCCATGACCGACATTACCGATGCCGCCGAAAGTGCAAGGACGATTTTAATGGGTCTGAACCGTGAGTGGATAAAACGCCAGGGCGACTTTTTCGTAGAAAGCCCCATCAACTTTTTGACGGCCGTGATATGGTATCTGCGCAGGTACAAGGACGGGGAGTTCTGCACCCTACCGCACGTCATCGAACTGATGCAGACGGACTATGACAGCCTGTTTACCTTACTTCGAACCGAAAAGGAAATCGAGGTACTCATCAATCCTTTTGTGAACGCCTACCTCAATGATGTAATGGAGCAATTGGAGGGACAGATTGCCGCAACAAAGGTGGCCATGGCACGGCTTTCCTCCCCGCAGTTGTATTACGTTTTGTCGGGCAACGACTTTACGCTGGACATCAACAACCCCGATGATCCGAAGATTGTCTGCATGGGCAACAATCCGCAGAAGATACAGATTTACGGAGCGGTACTATCGCTTTACGTGACCCGTCTGGTGAAACTGGTCAACAAAAAGGGGAAGCTGAAAAGCAGCCTTGTTTTTGATGAGTTCCCGACCATTTACCTGAACAACATGGACAGCCTGATCGCCACCGCAAGGAGCAATCAGGTTTCCACCTGCCTGGGCATACAGGACTTTAGCCAGCTCCGCAAGGACTATGGACGGGAACAGGCCGATGTGATCATGAACATTACCGGAAACATCGTTGCAGGACAGGTTACTGGCGATACAGCCAAGCAACTTTCCGAGCGTTTCGGGAAGATCATGCAGGACAGGGAAAGCTATTCCATCAACAGTGGCGATACCTCCATCAGCCGCTCCAAACAGTTGGAAGCGGCCATACCGCCGTCCCGGATTTCGGCATTGAGTTCCGGCGAGTTCGTGGGCATGGTGGCCGATGACCCGGACAATAAGATTGACCTGAAAGCCTTCCACTGCGAGATCATCAACGACCACGAAGCGTTAAAGAAAGAGCAGGACGCCTACCGGGACATTACCGTCATCCGCAAGCTGGATAGCGGCATGGTACAGCGAAATTATTTACAGGTAAAACAGGACGTGCAGGACATTATCCAGTCGGAAATGGAACGGCTGCTGAACGATCCGGGATTGAGCCACTTGGTGTTGAAAAAGGGGTGAATGTTTGATGATTTTAGTTATATTTGTCATTATGTGTCAAGTCAATTAATGTCATTATATGTTTGGGACGACCATACGAAAATTCAGAGAAGAAAAGGGACTTCTGTTACGGCAGGTATCTGCTGAACTGGATATAGATCCAGCCATATTAAGCAAGGTCGAACGTGGCGAACGGAATCTAAGAAAGGAACAGGTGATTAGGATCGCAAAGATACTCGACCAGCCAATTGAAGATTTAACTATACTTTGGCTTACGGATAAAATATCTGACTTGATAAAAGATGAAAAATATGCCATTGAAGCACTTACGATGACCATTGATAAATTAAAAAAGAAAATAGAAGAAAACCTGAATAATTCAATTTAACCCTGTTATTTCAAATTTTTACTCATGGCGGAAACGGCGAATTTAAACCTTGATAAAGTCTATGTGGGCAGTATCAATAAACTCGATGAGTGGCATCAAGACCCTGCATCAAAAGTCAGGGCGCTACTTAAAAACTACCTTGAACTGGATAATGTGAGTTTTTTATTTGGCGCTGGTTCTTCCATTAATTTGGGAAGTATATCAATCGCCGGAATACCCCCTCAAATCGTTAATGTCATAGCCGATACGCTCATAGCAAAAGAAGAAAAAAGAGATGGCGAGGATGGAATTTTGTTTCAGGAGTTCAAGAAAATTATTGGTTATTTGAAGCCGGACGCAAAGGTTGAGAAAGGTCAATGGGTAAGTTATCCAGTTGAAAACCTCCTTGATTATTTGACAGCTTTGAGCTTCGTCAGTTCCAAGAATCCGGATATATTGGATTTTAAAAATATTGAAGAGCTTATTAGGGTAATAAAAAAAGCACTTTTTGAATTGTGTGATCTGGATACATTGCCTTTGTCCAATAAGATTAGCGAGGATGTCAAAAATGTTTTATCTAAAAACAGATATCATTTTCATGAGCGGTTCGTAAAAAAGATACTGCAGCGTCCGCTAAACCTCCGAAGGGTAAATCTTTTTACCACAAACTATGACCTTGCTTTTGAATACGCATTTGATAATCTTGGCGTAAAATATCTGGATGGGTTTTCAGGTTTCAATAAACGTACATTTAAGCCGGAGAGTTTTGATTATGATATTTTCTATCCAGGCTCTACCACACAAGGGAAAGTACACCGTATTGAGAAAGTGCTAAAATATTATAAACTGCATGGGTCTTTGACCTGGATTTCAGAAAAACCAGAACCACAAAATATTTACGGCATAAAAGAATATCCTATTGATTACATAAGGAGCAAAAAAGGTATTGATGACGGCATCTTTGGTGGATTGATGATTTATCCTTCCGCGACAAAAAAGACTTACACTTTGGAGTATCCGTATTCGGAATTGTTCCGCCAATTTGCGAATTCCATCGTACAACCACAGTCCGTCTTAATAACATACGGTTACTCCTTTGCAGACGAACATATCAATGACATAATCTATCAATCATTATCCATTCCGTCATTTACACTTATTGTTATAGACTATTTCGGCACCGGAACGGATGACAAACCCAATGAAAATATACGGAAGCTACTTGAACTTGATGATCCGAGGATAATAATCATCCAGGGAGAGAATTACGGGGATTTCCCATTCTTCGTTCAGAATTTGTTGCCTGATTTGGTCGAAATAGATAATGAGATAAAACTTTCCGCTACTTTAAAGAAGTTGTACGAAGATAAACAAGAAGAACCGGACGACAACAATCAATCTCCTAATCCTATAACCCCTTAAGTCTTTATTGCAATGTCAGAAAGAAGAATAGGCAAAATTATTTCCGTTGACAGCTTCAGGGTTGTCGTTCAGCTTGATAGCAATATCAAAAGCCTTTATAAAAGCGGCTTTAATGATATTTATGAAATAGCGAGAATAAACTCCTATATAATAATTCCGGTAGGAGCTGATAGATTAGTAGCCATCATCACACGGGTAAAAATTCAGGATGAAACCGAAATTGAGAAAACGAGCGGTTCAATAACCCTTCCAAAAGCCGAACGGTATCTGGTAGCAACGCTATTAGGTACCATTGAAAGTAAAAGTGGTCAACCTCAATACATTCAGGGAGTATATAATTATCCGATCCTTGATAACCCGGTCTGGTATGTTGTGAAAGAAGACCTAGATGAAATATTTGATACTAAAGAGAAAAAAACTATATCCTTTGAGGATGATTATTATTTGCCTATTGGTATTTCTCCAGCGTTCAGCGATTATCATGTAAAAATAAATCCAGATAAATTCTTTGGAAAACATGCTGCTATTTTAGGTAATACAGGTTCGGGAAAATCATGTACAGTATCAGCTATTTTACAGGAACTTTTCAAGCATCCCTATCCAGAGAACAAAAAATTACAGTCCAGCAATATTATCATTTTTGATACCAACGGAGAGTATAAGCAAGCCTTTACCGATGAAAACAAAAAAGGCATTAAGGTTCCCGAAGAAATAAACACATTTTACATTTCAAGCGAGGAACTTAAAGTTCCCTATTGGTTTATGAATTATGATGACTTTGATTTTCTTTTCCAACCAAGCGAACTGACACAAGCTCCGATTTTAAAGCGTTCCATCGCCCTTGCCAAAGACAACGCATCTGCTGGAACTCAAATGGAATTTTTATCAATACCAGTAGAATCAGAAATTGAGCACATATTGAATGGGGATGCCGATTATTTTTTGTCAAGAAAATGTATAAAGGAGTATGGGAACTGGAAATATAATGCCAACAATATTATCAAGCAGCTTGCTAACTCTATAAGCGCCACAACCGGAATTTTAGCCGAAATAAAAAAATTGCTGTCTGATATATCACTTGATGAGGATTTTGATGTTTGCCTTGGTCACGTAAATACACTGAGGACTAAGTTTGATGACTATTCGAGGCAAAAACAGTCATCAGTAATTAACTCCGATAGGAATGTTGATTTGCCTAAATGGTTTAGTTATGACCGCCTTATTTCCCAATTTATTGAAGTCGCTATTCAGGAAAGCGAGGGTTCCTCTTCCCGTTTGAGAGAGAACCTGGCCACATTAAAACTTAGATTACATGCCTATTTAACAGATGACCGTCTATCTTCTCCATTACTGTTAAATCGCAACGTGGAGGAAAAAGAGGATGACAACTATTTATTGAATAAATTTTTAGCCTTTGTATTAGGCCACTTTTTCCTTGTTCCAAAAGACAAATTAACTTGTCTTTTTTCAGAAACTTTCAATAAGAATGGAAAGATAAAAAAGGACAAAAAAAGCCAAATCATTATCATAGACCTTTCTTTACTTCCGTTTGAGGTGCTGGAAACAGTAACCGGCCTGATCGGACGAATCATTCTGGAATTTACAGCACGTATAACCAAAGTGGAGCAACAGTCTAAACAACGGGGGGATATTCCGATTGCGCTGATATTGGAAGAAGCGCAAAACTATATCCCTGAAAAGGATAGGAGTGATAGGGTTTCCATATCAAAGAAAGTATTTGAACGAATTGCCAGAGAGGGTAGAAAATTTGGAGTTTCATTGCTGATTTCGAGTCAAAGACCATCCGAACTATCAAAGACCGTTTTGTCGCAATGTAATTCCTTTATCATTCACAGGTTACAGAATCCAGAAGACCAGAGATATATAAGGCAGTTGGTGTCTTCTGCAAATGAAGATATACTTCAACAATTGCCTATTTTGCCACAACAGCAAGCTATTATAATGGGTGATGCGGTAAGAACCCCCGTTCAGGTAAGGATCAATAATGCAAGTCCTAAACCTGATAGTGACAATCCTCAGTTCATAAAAAAATGGTTAGAAGCCCCGTCCTTTAATTATGACGATTTCCATGCCATAGCCAAAACTTGGGTAGATGGCGGAATAAAAAAAGATAGAGCAGCGAAGGAAGAAGAAAAAAATGAGGAAGAAGCCAGTGATTTTGATGATTTGTTTTAGGACTTTGCAGTGTAGTAAATAGAATGTTTTGGTTATGTCAGAGCAACAAAATATAGAATATAAACAATCGTGGCGGGATGAATACCTGAAATGGGTTTGCGGTTTTGCCAATGCGCAGGGTGGTAATATATATATCGGTATCGATGATAAGGGAGAGGTAACCGGAGTGGTTGATTACAAGAAACTGTTGGATGATCTTCCGAATAAGATCGTCAATCATTTGGGGCTTGTCGTGGATGTTAATCTGCATGAGAAAAATGGCAAACGGTACATCGAGATTGTTGTTCCGGTGAGCACCGTACCGATCTCCTATCATGGCATATATCATTACCGGAGTGGTAGTACAAAACAGGAATTGAAAGGTATTGCCTTACAGGATTTTCTGTACAAAAAACTTGGCAGAACCTGGGATGATACGATAGTTGACGGTGCGACGTTGCAGGACATAGATGAAAGTGCAGTAACGTCTTTTTTGAAAGCCAGTATAAAAAGTGGACGTATCTACCACAATGCTGACACGGATGACTTGATTACCTTGCTGCAGAACCTGGATTTGATAACGCCGGAAAACAAACTAAGGGCTGCAGCCGTCCTTTTGTTTGGTAAAAGACCGCAGCGTTATTTTATACATAGCTATTTCAAAATCGGTAAGTTCGGTACGTCTGATGCAGACCTTAAATTCCAGGATACGGTTGAGGGAAATGTTTTTGAGATGGTGGATAAGGTTATACAGTTACTTAAAGACAGATACCTGATTTCGCCCATTTCTTATGAGGGTATACAACGGATTGAAAAGCTGGAATATCCCGAAGCGGCATTAAGGGAAGCTATATTGAATGCCGTTGTCCATAAGGACTATACCGACACCACGATCCAGCTTAGCGTGTATGATGATAAACTGATGTTGTGGAATCCGGGAAAGCTGCCTGTTGATATTCCTTTGGAAAGACTGACAAAGAAACATCCATCTCGCCCAAGAAACAAGCATATTGCGGAAACATTTTTCCGTGCCGGTTATATTGAATCCTGGGGACGGGGCATTGAGAAAATACTAACCGCTTTTCAGCAAGCCGGATTGCCTGAGCCGATATTTGAGGAATCCTGGGGCGGTGTCATGGTTACGTTCCTGAAAGATATTTATACGGAAGACCTATTAAAAAAGCAGAATCTCAATGAAAGACAGGTTAAAGCTATACTTTTTATTAAGCGGCAGGGAAGAATAACCAATAGTAGTTATCAGGAGTTAAATGCAACATCCCATCGTACTGCTGCCCGTGATTTACAAGAATTAGTAGAAAAAGAATTTATTGTTAAATCAGGTACGACAGGAAAAGGAACGTATTATGTTTTGAAACATCAGATTTAAACGTGCCATATACGTGCCAAACGTGCCGCAAAGGTGCCATATACGTGCCAAACGTACCTTTTCGCAAGGTGCTTGTAAAAACATAAATGAAAAACGAGTGAGGATATTTATTACGCAGTAACTAAAGATAGGAATATTTAACATACTAACTGATTAAAGAAATGGCATTAGTTCTACCCAAAATAACAAAGTTAATCTTTGAAAAGAACGGAAATGAAATATGGCAGCATTTTGGAGATGCTCCTTCCCTGGATAATATTCAAATTGCAAGTACCGCTCCGTTCATAATCGAATGCGCCGGTATCAATTTTATTTTAACAAACGATAAAGCAGACCCCAATATTGGAGCAAACGAATATGCTTTGCTGACATCGAAGAAGCCAACAAGGGCAGATTTTAATGCAGGAAGAATAAAGATCAAACGATGGCTTAAACACCCTTTATTTCAAAATAAAACACCACAAGCTGTAGTTGATACTTGGGTAGACAATTTCAAATTTATAAAAGAAAATGAACAAGCGAATATTAAGGGACTAAGACCGCCGCAATTGGCTGCTTTATATTCCATTTTAGCCCACGTTCAAAATCCGGAGGATAAAGCAATTGTAGTTATGCCAACAGGAACCGGAAAAACTGAAACAATGTTAGCAACTCTTGTTGCGAACTGTTCTGGTAGATTGTTAGTATCTGTTCCATCTGATTCTTTGAGAACGCAAATTTCCGACAAGTTCATCACGTTAGGGTTACTGAAAGAATTTGGCATTATCGAAGCATCATGTTTGAATCCTATTGTTGGTATAATAAATCATGGTTTTCCCAACGCAGATGACCTTAAAGAGTTTGTTTCAAAATGCAATGTAGTAGTATCAACCATGAATCTGCTAACAGGATTTTCAATTGAACAAAAAGCAATTTTGAATGATACTTTTTCACACTTCTTTGTAGATGAAGCTCACCATTCAGAAGCAGCTACATGGAAAGAATTGATCGAAAAGTTTAATCCCGAAAAAGTAATACTCTTTACAGCAACGCCATTCAGAAATGATGGCAAAAGTCTGCAAGGAAAAGTAATTTTTAATTTTTCATTACGAAAAGCACAGGAGCAGAAGTATTACAAGACAATCAATTACTTGCCGATTAGAGAGTATAACAAAAAGTTAGCCGATGAAAAAATTGCCGACAAAGCCGTACAACAATTAAAAGCAGATATTGCAGCAGGATATAATCATATTCTTATGGCAAGGTGTATGAGCAAGAAAAGGGCATTGGAGGTTTTTGAATATTATAAAAAGTATCCAGAACACAAGCCGGTAGTAGTTTATACCGGGGTGGCAGGATTAAACAACAAAATAGAGGCAATTAAAAGAGGGGAGCATTCAATAATTGTTTGTGTAAATATGTTAGGTGAAGGATTTGACTTGCCAAACTTAAAAATTGCGGCTATTCACGATGAAAGACAAAGTCTGCCTGTAACATTGCAATTTATTGGACGATTTACGAGGACATCTTTTAATGAATTAGGCAATGCAAGTTTCATTACAAATACTGCTTACCCGCCTATTCATGAGGAATTAGACCAGTTGTATGCCCGAAATGCGGATTGGAATTTATTGTTACCCCGTTTTAGTGCAAACGCGACTCAAAAGGAAATTAATATAAAGGAATTTTTAGATGGTTTTACAAACTTGGATGATTCTGTTATTCCTTTTGCCCAAATAAATCCAGCACTTAGCACCATAATCTATAAAACTACTGTCAATGAATGGAAGCCTGCGAAACACTACTGGGAGGAACTGTTTAAAGGTTATGAACATGTATTTAGCGACACAAATCACAAAGATACATTGGTCATTATTTTGGGCAAGATTGAGCGCGTTGAATGGGGGAATTTTGATAGTGTTCAAAACTTGAAATGGGATATAATAATAATCCATTGGGACGTACGGCCAAATGTTAATAGGATATTCTTAAACACCTCACTAAAACAATATTCTGGCAAAGATTTGTTGGAGAAGGTTTTTAGTGAAGATATCAACCTAATTACAGGGATGGGAGTGTTTAGGATATTTCATAATGTTAACCGCCTGTCACTTTTCAACGTGGGAACAAGAAAGGGGTTTGGGCAAGACATTACATTTCAGTCATATTTCGGAAAAGGCGTTCAGGACGGAATCAAATTGTTAGAGCAAGGGACTTTGATAAAGAACAATATATTTGGTGTCGGTTACAAAGATGGCGAAAAAACTTCATTAGGATGTTCCGTGAAAGGAAAAATATGGTCTTATCAAAGGGGAAATCTGGATGAATTAACAAGATGGTGTAAAGGCATTGGAGATATTGTAGAAAATGATACTATCAACCCAAATGTGGTGTTGGAGCATACATTGGCAATTGAGAAGTTAAGCCAACGCCCGCTAAATGTAATGCCCATTTTGATAGATTGGAACCCAGAAATGTATGAAAATATTGAAAACCGATATGAGTTAGTAATCGAAGGGGTTATATTTGACTTTGCCCATGTGGAACTTAATCTGAATAATCCAACGTTGGATCAGCCTTTGACATTTTCTGTTGACACAGATCCGTTCTCCATTCAGTTCAGGATTAATATCGGTGTCAACCCTGCAACAAACGAAACATATTACGAAGTCGTTCAATTGACAAATGAAGCCTGCTTTATTCGCTATGGAGGGAGAAATGAAAATTTAGTGCAATTTTTTCAAGATACTGTACCTACAATTTGGTTTGCAGACGGATCGCAACTATTTGGAAACCTTTATGTGAAGCTTAAGAACCAACCAGACCTATTTCCACTGGACAGCATTATTCCTGATGATTGGCTGGGAGTAGACATCGGAAAAGAATCTCAAGATATCGCTCCATATATTCAAGATTCCATACAATATTACTTCATTGAAAAAATAAAGAATGACTTTCAGATAATTTATGACGATGATGGGAAGGGGGAAATAGCAGATATTGTAGGCATCAATGATACAGGTGATGTGATTGATATTCATTTATATCATCTCAAATATGCTTTAAAAGGAAAAGTGAGCAATAATATTGACAACTTTTACCAAGTTAGCGGCCAAGCGCAAAAGGCTCTAAAATGGAAACATAAAGATGGCAGAGAGATTTTCGCACATTTCTTCAAAAGAAACCCAAAAACCTTGAATGGCTTGTCCTGTAGTCGAATAATCAAAGGGAGTGAAGATGATTTAGAGAATTTACTGGAGCAAGCCAAATGGACGAAAGCTATCCGTTATCATATGTACATCGTCCAACCCGCTTTGAGTAAAGCAGATGCTTCAAATGATATTTTATTGCTTTTGGGCAATGTTCAGCATTACCTCGCAACCGTTGGAAATGTAGATTTAAAGGTATATTCAAGCCATTAATTTAAAAAACTATTTGTCGATATTTCAAAATACAGTATTATGGACTAAGCCGCCAGCCTTGCCAAACGTGCCAAATCCTCCAAAAAAGAGTTCAATATTTGTTCGGTAGGGGCTACATACCGGAAAGTGAAAATCTTCGCTTTCCGGTTTTTGTTTGGTGCCGATTGTCTTGATCAGGTCTTCCTGGACCGTTATCTAGCTTCTTATATTGGCAGGTCAGTCCTTATGCCG
>Ga0079224_100009523_pt1 | contig 13252 bp, 11 predicted proteins | sample Stecom2015_FD_80414 | JGI IMG/M metagenome (GOLD analysis project Ga0079224, IMG submission 80414) | Agricultural soil microbial communities from Utah to study Nitrogen management - Steer compost 2015 | ecosystem: Environmental > Terrestrial > Soil > Agricultural land | place: USA: Utah... | reverse complement strand
TCCATGCCGTCGATCTCGAGCAGGTCGTCGATCGACTGCTCGGCCAGGTCTTCGCGGGTAGCCACGCCCCGCACTGCCAATTCCACCGCCAGCTCTTTGGTCATCCCATCGAGCGACAGCAAATCCTCGGCCGGCTGTACGTCTGCGAGCTTCTCCTCGGTGGCGATCGCCCTTGTCAGCAGGCGATCCTTGGCGCGGGCGCGCAGCTCGTTGACGATCTCCTCATCGAAACCATCGATGTTCAACAGTTCTTCCATGGGTACATAGGCGATTTCCTCCAGGCTGGTGAAGCCCTCTTCGACCAGTACCTGGGCCAGCTCCTCGTCCACCTCCAGCTCCTCGATGAAGGACTGGAGAATGTCGCCGGTTTCGGCCTGCTGCTTGGCCTGGATGTCCGCCTCGGTCATCACGTTGAGGGTCCAGCCGGTCAGCTGACTGGCCAGACGCACGTTCTGGCCGCCACGACCAATGGCCTGGGCCAGGTTGTCCTCGCCCACGGCGATGTCCATGGCGTGGGCATCCTCGTCGACGATGATCGCCACCACCTCGGCGGGCGACATGGCGTTGATGACGAACTGCGCCGGGTTTTCATCCCACAGTACGATATCGACCCGTTCGCCACCCAGTTCGCCGGACACCGCCTGCACGCGCGAACCGCGCATGCCGATACAGGCGCCCTGCGGATCGATGCGCTTGTCCTTGGAGCGCACGGCGATCTTGGCGCGCGAACCCGGGTCGCGGGAGGCGGCCATCACCTCGATGAGCTCCTCGGCGATTTCCGGCACTTCGATGCGGAACAGCTCGATCAGCATCTTCGGATCGGTCCGCGACAGGATCAGTTGCGGACCGCGGTTCTCGCTGCGGATTTCCTTGAGCAGCGCGCGCACGCGACCGCCAACCCGGAAGATCTCGCGCGGAATGGTTTCCTCGCGCGGCAGCAGCGCCTCGGCGTTGTTGCCCAGGTCGATGATGCAGCTGTCGCGGGTCACCTTCTTCACGGTGCCCGAAACGATCTCACCCACCTTGCCGCGATAGGCATCCACCACCTGCGCCCGCTCGGCCTCGCGCACCTTCTGCACGATCACCTGCTTGGCGGTCTGGGCGGCGATGCGGCCAAATTCGATGGACTCGATGGGTTCCTCGATCAGGTCGCCCACCTGGGCGTCGGGCTTGCGCTCGCGGGCCTGCTCGACGGTCAGCTCGGCGGCCGGGTTCTCCAGCGCGTCGTCTTCGACCACGGTCCAGCAGCGGAAGGTTTCGTAATTGCCGCTCTGACGGTCGATGGCGACCCGCAGCTCGACCTCTTCCTCGTAGCGTTTCTTGGTGGCGGTGGCCAGGGCCAGCTCCAGCGCCTCGATAATCACACCAGCCGGCACGCCCTTTTCATTGGAGACCGACTCAACCACCAGCAGTACTTCTTTGCTCATGTACGCCTCGCCTTCGCAATCCGTTGGATCCGCGGGATCCGTGTCTTATTCAAAACGGGGAACGATGTTGGCCTTGTCGATCGCGTCGATCGGCAAGAGGAATTCGTGATCGTCTACCAGCACCACTACATCCTGTTCCTCTACCCCGCGCAGGACGCCCTGGAAATTGCGCCGCCCCTCGAAGGGCGCGCGCAACTTGATCTTGACCTGCTCGCCGGAGTGGGCCGCAAACTGCTCCAGCGTGAACAACGGCCGATCCATTCCCGGGGAGGACACTTCCAGGGTGTACTCGTTGCTGATCGGATCCTCCACATCGAGCACACCACTTACCTGACGACTGACCGCTTCGCAGTCTTCGATGAAGATGCCGTTGGCATGATCAATATAGATACGCAGCAAGGAGTGCTTGCCCTGGGAAAGAAATTCGATTCCCCAGCATTGATAGCCCAAGGCCTCAACGACAGGGGCAACAATCGCCTGCAACTGTTCTAGCTTGCTCGACATCGAGAGCCCCTCTTTACGTGAAATAAAAAATGGGCGAAACGCCCATCCATGCATGCCATTCGTCAGGAATGACTATCGAAGACTGCGCGGCCAACAAAAAGCCCCTGAACAGGGGCTTGGCTGCAGCGGATCGCGGATCGAATCCGCTGGCCTTTCGGGCCGGAGCCCTACTCGACTCTCCGGACCACCCGCGTCAAAGCTGGGCCGGATTATACGCGCGCGACCCTGACGGGTCAATTCAACCACCGAAACGCAGGAGACCCGCGTGACGCGGGTCTCCTGGATATGGTACCGAGGAGGGGACTCGAACCCCTACAGCCTATGGCCACTACCACCTCAAGGTAGCGTGTCTACCAATTCCACCACCTCGGCAAAACCTTTGCCTTACTGCTCCGGAACGTCCGAACCTGCCGGAGCGGAACGCTCCTCCAGAACCGGAACATCACCCTCGATCGCCTTCTTCTGCACCTCGAGAACAGCGGGATCGGGCAAGCCGATCTGACCCAGCTGTTCGGCCTTCTGGCTGGCGAAATACGCCAGACCCAGGCTGGTCACGAAGAAAACGGCCGCGAGTATACCGGTAACGCGACTCAGAAAGGTAGCGGAACCCTGGCTACCGAACACCGTACCCGAGGCTCCCGCCCCGAACGACGCGCCCGCTTCCGCACCCTTGCCCTGCTGAATCAGCACCAGACCCACCAGGCCCAGCGCCATCAACAGATGTACTACGATCACGACAGTCTCAAGCATCTTCAGCTTCCCGCGGCACGACAGATCGCACCAAACTCATCCGCATTCAGAGAGGCCCCACCAATGAGACCACCGTCGATATCCGGCATGGCAAACAACTCAGCCGCATTGGCGGCCTTCACGCTGCCGCCATACAAAATTCTTACTCCGCGCGCCACTTCGGCGCTCTCGGTCCGCAACTGCGAGCGGATCGAGGCATGCACTTCCTGAGCTTGCTCAGGGGTGGCCGTCAGGCCGGTGCCAATTGCCCAGACCGGCTCGTAAGCCACGACCGCGCGATTGAAGGCGCCCACACCCAGCTGCTCGATGATGCTACCCAGCTGGCGCTGCACGACCTCCAGGGTCTTGCCCGCCTCACGCTGAGCCAGCGTCTCACCGATACACAGGATCGGTATCAGCCCGCACGCCTGGGCCGCCGCGAACTTGCGGCTCAGCATCGCCTCGCTTTCGCCGAGAATCTGGCGTCGCTCGGAATGCCCGACCAGCACATACGCACAACCCGAATCAGCCAGCTGACTCGCGGCGATCTCGCCGGTCAGCGCGCCCTGCATCGGCTCCACCGCGCAGTTCTGCGCACCCACGCCAATCGCCTTGCCCTCGAGCCCCATCACCACCTGGGTGACATACAGCGCGGGCGGAATTACAGCAATCTCGACTCCCACCGGCAGAGCCAGCTGACGAAGACCTCTGATCAATTCAGCTACGCTGGCGCGGGTACCGTGCATCTTCCAGTTACCAGCTACCAGTGGTCGACGCATGCTTTACCTCGTCGGTCAAAGTGGGCGCAGATGTTACCCAAGAGTTTCAATACAGGCAAGCGAATCAAACACATAGATTCACTTGCCGACCCATTTTCACGCACAGGCTTCGGAGACGACCCGGGCCAGCGCCTCGGCGTACTGGCGAACCTGGACTTCGTCATCGCCCTCGACCATGACACGCACCAGTGGCTCGGTGCCGGACTTGCGCAGCAAGACCCGACCGCGCCCGGCCATCTTACGGGTAACCTCATCACATGCCTCCTGCACTGAGGGGTTTTCGACGGGATCCGTTCCGCCCTTGAACTTGACGTTGACCAGCACCTGCGGGCACTTGCGAATGGCGCCACAGGCCTGCTGCAGGCTTTCCCCACGCCGCTTGAGCGCCAGCAGGATCTGCAGGGCGGCTATTATGGCATCCCCGGTGGTGGTGTGCCGGCAGCACACGACATGCCCGGAATTTTCCCCGCCCAGCTGCCAGCCGCGCTCCTGGAGCTCGGCCATCACGTAGCGATCCCCCACCTTGGCGCGGGCGAACGGAATGTTCATGTCCGCCAGGGCCAGCTCCAGGCCCAGGTTGCTCATCAGCGTGCCCACCACGCCGCCATCACCCAGCAAACCCCGCTCCTTCAGGTCGCGGGCGATGATGAACAGCAGCTCGTCGCCGTCCACCACGCGGCCGGCGGCGTCCACCATCAGCACGCGGTCGCCGTCGCCATCGAAGGCGATGCCCAGGTCGGCGCCCTGGCTGACCACCTCGGCCTGCAGCGCGCCCATGTGCGTGGAGCCGCACGCCTCGTTGATATTCAGGCCGTCCGGCTGCGCCGACAGCACGCTGACCGTGGCGCCCAGCTCGCGGAACACGGCGGGCGCCACCTTGTAGGTGGCGCCGTTGGCACAATCGACCACCAGCTTGAATTCGGAGAAACGCATGCTGGTGGGCACGCTGCTCTTGCAGAACTCGATGTAGCGGCCGGCGGCGTCGTTGACCCGCGAGACCTTGCCGATCGACTCGGCGACCACCAGCGGCTCGTCCAGCAGCGCCTCGATCTTGGCCTCGATGTCGTCCGGCAGCTTGGTGCCCTGACCCGAGAAGAACTTGATGCCGTTGTCGTAATAGGGGTTGTGCGAGGCGCTGATGACAATGCCGGCCTCGGCATGGAAGGTGCGGGTCAAATAGGCGATGGCGGGCGTCGGCATCGGTCCGAGCAGCATCACATCGGCGCCGGCGGCGACCAGGCCGGCCTGCAGCGCGGACTCGAACATGTAGCCGGAAACGCGCGTGTCCTTGCCGATCAGCACCCGGCAGACACCCTCGCGACGAAACGCAACCCCCGTGGCCCAGCCCAGCTTGAGCACGAATTCAGGGGTGATGGGAAATTGACCCACCCGACCGCGAATGCCGTCGGTTCCAAAATACTTTCTCGACATGTTGACTCCATCTGCCTAGGCGGCCGCCTCGACCGCCGCGATCATTCTGACTACATCGACCGTCTCCGCGACATCATGAACGCGAATGATCCTGGCCCCCTTCGCCACGGCCAGGGCCGCCAGGGCCAGGCTGCCGTAGAGGCGCTGCGTGACGTCGCGCCCCAGCGCCTGACCGATCATGGTCTTGCGCGAGACGCCGACCAGCAGCGGGCGCCCCAGTCGATGCAAGGCTTCCATGTGCTTGAAGAGTTCAAGATTGTGGTCGAGGTTCTTGGCAAAGCCAAATCCCGGGTCGAGAACAATGCGTTCGGCGGCAATCCCGGCCAGCCGGCAGACCTCCATGCGCGCCTCCAGGAACTCGGCGACCTCCGCGGTGACGTCCGCATAGGACGGATTGTCCTGCATGTCGCCGGGCTCGCCGCGCATGTGCATCAGGCACACCGCCATGGCGCCGTCGGCGGCGGCGTCCAGCGCGCCGTCGCGGCGCAGGGAGCGCACGTCGTTGATCAGCCCGGCCCCCAGCCGCCCGCATTCGCGGATCACCGCCGGGGTCGAGGTGTCGACCGAAATCACCACATCCAGCTCGCGGGCGATGGCCTCGACCACCGGCGCCACCCGCTCCAGCTCCTCGCAGGGCGAGACGGCGCGGGCGCCGGGACGCGTGGACTCTCCGCCCACATCGATCAGGGTCGCCCCGGCCTCGACCATGGCCACGGCATGCCGCAGCGCGGCGTCGCGCTCGGTGTAGCTGCCACCATCGGAAAAGGAGTCGGGGGTGACGTTGAGGATCCCCATCACATGCGGACGGGACAAATCGAGAACCCGGCTGCCGCAGAGCAGCCGGGTCGGTTGGCAGGATTCACTCATCATCAGTGTTCGCCGGCGGGACCTCCGATCGGCGCTTCCGGCCGATCGGCCTCGGGCGCGGAGTTGCCACCGGAAGCTCCGCTGCCACCCTGCCAGTCACGCGGCTCGCGCGGCGTACGGCCGGCCATGATGTCGTCGATCTGATCGGCATCGATGGTTTCGTACTTCATCAGCGCCTCGGCCATCATTTCCAGCTTGTCGCGGTTTTCCACCAGCAGGCGCTTGGCCGTGTCGTAGCAGTGGTCGATGATGCTGCGCACTTCCTCGTCGATCTGCTTGGCCGTCTCGCCGGACACGTTGGTGTGCTGGCTGCCGGCGCTGCGGCCGAGGAACACCTCGCCCTCCTCCTCGGCATACATCAGCGGCCCCATCTTCTCGGACAGGCCCCACTTGGTCACCATGTTCCGCGCCAGCTGGGTGGCGCGCATGATGTCGTTGGACGCGCCGGTGGTGACGCCGTCGAAGCCCAGGGTCATCTCCTCGGCGATGCGCCCGCCGAACAGCGAGCAGATCTGGCTGGTCAGGGCGCGCTTGGACAGGCTGTAGCGGTCTTCCTCGGGCAGGAACATGGTCACGCCCAGGGCGCGGCCGCGGGGAATGATCGACACCTTGTAGACCGGGTCGTGCTCGGGCACCAGGCGGCCGACGATGGCGTGACCGGCCTCGTGGTAGGCGGTGTTGAGCTTTTCCTTTTCCGACATGACCATGGTCTTGCGCTCGGCGCCCATCATGATCTTGTCCTTGGCCAGCTCGAACTCGCGCATCTCCACCAGGCGCTTGTTGGCCCGGGCGGCGAACAGCGAGGCCTCGTTGACCAGGTTGGCCAGGTCGGCGCCGGAGAAGCCGGGGGTGCCGCGCGCGATCACGGCCGGATCGACGTCGTCGCCCACCGGCACCTTGCGCATGTGCACCTTGAGGATCTGCTCGCGGCCACGGATGTCCGGCAGGCCGACCACCACCTGGCGGTCGAAGCGGCCGGGGCGCAGCAGCGCCGGGTCGAGGACGTCGGGGCGGTTGGTGGCGGCGATGACGATGATGCCGTCGTTCATCTCGAAGCCGTCCATCTCCACCAGCAGCTGGTTGAGGGTCTGCTCGCGCTCGTCGTGCCCGCCACCCAGGCCGGCGCCACGGTGGCGGCCCACGGCGTCGATCTCGTCGATGAAGATGATGCAGGGCGCGTGCTTCTTGGCCTGGTCGAACATGTCGCGCACGCGGCTGGCGCCGACGCCGACGAACATTTCCACGAAGTCGGAACCGGAAATGGTGAAGAACGGCACCTTGGCCTCGCCCGCCACGGCCTTGGCCAGCAGCGTCTTGCCGGTACCCGGCGAGCCGACCATCAGCACGCCGCGCGGAATGCGGCCGCCCAGGCGCTGGAACTTGCCCGGGTCACGCAGGAATTCGACCAGCTCGGCGACTTCCTCCTTGGCCTCGTCGCAGCCGGCGACGTCGGCGAAGGTGGTCTTCACCTGGTCCTCGGACAGCAGGCGCGCCTTGCTCTTGCCGAAGCTCATCGGCCCGCCCTTGCCGCCGGCGCCGCCCTGCATCTGGCGCATGAAGAACATGAACACCGCGATGATCACCAGGATCGGGAAGCTGGCGACCAGCAGTTGGGTCCAGATGCTCTGCTGCTCGGGCTGCTTGCCCTCGATGACCACGTTGTTGTCGATCAGGTCGCCGATCAGGCCGCTGTCCTGGATGGCCGGACGCACCGTCTTGAAGGTGCCGCCGTCGGCGCGCTTGCCGGTGATCACGAAGCCGTCGACGGTGACGCGCTCGACGCGGCCATCCTGCACCTGGCTCAGGAATTCGGAATAGTTGAGCGTCTGCGGCTCGCTGGGGCTGGAGAAGTTGTTCATCACCGTCACCAGAACGGCGGCGATGATCAGCCACAGGATCAGATTTTTTGCCATGTCGTTCAATTCGCTACCCTCTGAGCCGCTCCATTCACAGGCGACTCCCGCACGCGGCTGGTTTGATTACCGGCCTAACTTACTACACAACCCCTGCCGGGGCAGGTGGCCTCTGTAACCCTTTATGAACCGTTGGACTGCCGGTTCGGCCCTTCATTGCATCGGAGCGCCTCGAAAACCGCGCGCCAGCAGGTACTGCTCACGGGAGCGATCACGCGACGAGAGCGGCTTGCGGATCTGCACCTTCTCGAACATCTCCCGCGCCTGCCTGTGGTAGACGTCGAAACCTTCGCCCTGGAAGATCTTGATCAGGAAATCGCCGCCCGGACGCAGTACCCGGCTCGCCAGATCCAGCGCCAGCTCGCACAGGTACATGGCGCGGGGCTGATCCGCCGCCCGTATTCCACTCATATTGGGGGCCATGTCGGAAATCACAAGGTCCACCGGTTGCGCGCCGATCGCCTCCAGCAAGCGATTGAACACCTCGTCGTCGGTGAAGTCGCCCTGGATGAAGGTCACGTCGGGGATGGCGTCCATCTCCAAAATGTCGGAGGCGATCAGGCGCCCGCGATCGCCGATGACCCGGCTGGTGACCTGCGACCAGCCCCCGGGCGCCGCACCCAGATCCACCACCGTCATGCCGGGCCGCAGGATGCGATCCTTCTCCTGAATCTCCAGCAGCTTGTAGCTGGCGCGCGAGCGGTAGCCGTCCCGCTGCGCCATCTTGACGTAGGGATCGTCGAAGTGTTCTTTCAGCCAGCGGTGGCTGGTCTTGGATCGGGCCACGGAATACCTCTTGGACGACGGCTCGGGTACACTAGCCGCCTTTTTCGTTCAGTGAAACATCAGGGCTTGATTATGGCGCTCTCGCAAGAGCAGAAGAAACAGTTCAAATCCATCGGCCACCACCTGAAGCCGGTGCTGACCATTGCCGACAACGGCCTCAGCGAAGGGGTAATGGCCGAGCTGGAGCGCGCCCTGGTCGACCACGAGCTGATCAAGATCCAGCTGCGCGTGGCCGAGCGCGAGGACCGGCAGGCGCTGATCGAGGCGCTGTGCCGCGACGCGGGCTGCGAGCTGGTGCAGAGCATCGGCAAGGTGGCGCTGGTGTATCGCAAGAACCCCACGCCGAACCGCCACCTCTCCAACCTGCTGCGCTTCCAGGGCTGACCGGCCCGTGCGCCCGGCGCGACCGCCTAGCGGCGCGCCTCGGGCGTCGATTGCACCACCAGCAGCAGGCCGCAACAGGCCATGGCCAGGTAGCTGAACGACATCCAGTAGTCGGCGAGCCCCCAGCCGGCGCGGGCGACGAAGAAGCTCAGCCCCAGCAGCGCGGCCGCCAGCAGCAGTTGCCCGCGCATGTCCCGCCACAGGGCCGCCAGGCCCAGCGCCGCCACCAGGCCCATGGCCTGCAGCAGCACGCAGACCAGGGAAAACCCCACCAGCAGCGGACGCAGGCCGTTGGCGATCTCCTGCGTCAGCAGCGGGGCCAGGCCGATCTTGACCAGCGCCGGCAGCACCACGAACTGCAGAAGCCACAGGCCGCCGACCCAGAAAGTCTGGGCCAGCTGCCAGGCAATCATGGGCGCACGGCGGCGCGAGGCCTGCTCAGAGATGGCGAACCTCGACGATTTCGTACTCGACCACGCCACCCGGGGTGCGCACCGTGGCCACGTCGCCTTCGGACTTGCCGACCAGCGCGCGGGCGATGGGCGAGCTGACCGACAGCTTGCCGGCCTTGATGTCCGCCTCGTCGTCGCCGACGATCTGGTAGGTCACTTCCTCGTCGCTGTCCACGTTCAGCAGGTCCACGGTGGTGCCGAAGATCACCTTGCCGGTATGCGGAATGGTGGTGACGTCGATGATCTGGGCGTTCTGCAGGCGCCCCTCGATGTCGCGGATGCGCGCCTCGGCCAGCCCCTGCTGTTCGCGGGCGGCGTGGTACTCGGCGTTTTCCTTCAGGTCGCCCAGCTCGCGGGCCTCGGCGATGGCCGCGCTGATCTTCGGGCGCTCGATTTTCAGTTGCTTGAGTTCCTCTTCCAGGGCGCGAGCGCCCTGGACGGTCATCGGGTATTTCGTCATGCCTTGATTCCTGCGTGCAAATCCTGCAGCCGGCGCACGGTCCGCTCCGGACCGAACTTGATGGCCTCGCACACCGCCTGGCCGCCGGCCAGGGTGGTGGTGATGCAGACCTTGTGCTGCAGGGCGTTACGACGGATGGAGTAGGAGTCGGCGATCGACTGGCGGCCCTCGGTGGTGTTGATGATCAGGGTCACTTCCTCGTTCTTGATCATGTCCACCACGTGCGGACGGCCCTCGGTCACCTTGTTCACGCGGCGCACCGGCAAGCCGGCGGCCTCGATCACCTTCGCGGTCCCGGCGGTGGCCACCACCTCGAAGCCCTGGGCGATCAGGTCGCGCGCCACGTCAGCCACGAAGGGCTTGTCATCTTCGCGCACGCTGATGAAGGCGCAGCCGCCGGTGGGCAGGACCTCGCTGGCGCCCAGCTGGGCCTTGGCGAAGGCCTCGGCGAAACTGTCGCCGACGCCCATGACTTCGCCGGTGGACTTCATTTCCGGACCGAGGATGGTATCCACTCCGGGGAATTTGGCAAACGGGAACACCGCTTCCTTGACGCTGAAGTAGGTCGGGATGATCTCGCGGGTGAAGCCGATTTCCTCCAGGGTCTTGCCGGCCATGACGCGGGCGGCGACCTTGGCCAGGGATTCGCCGATGCACTTGGACACGAACGGCACGGTGCGCGAGGCGCGCGGGTTCACTTCCAGCACGTAGATGTCCTCGCCCTGCACCGCCATCTGCACGTTCATCAGGCCGACCACGCCCAGCTCCAGCGCCATGCGCTTCACCTGGTCGCGGATTTCGTCCTGGATGTGCTGCGGCAGGGAATAGGCCGGCAGCGAGCACGCGGAGTCACCGGAGTGGATGCCAGCCTGCTCGATGTGCTGCATGATGGCGCCGATCACCACGTCCTTGCCGTCGCACACGGCGTCGATGTCCACTTCGATGGCCGCGTTGAGGAAGTGGTCCAGCAGCACCGGGCTGTCGTTGGAGACCTTCACCGCCTCGCGCATGTAGCGCTTGAGCTCTTCTTCCTGGTAGACGATTTCCATCGCCCGGCCGCCCAGCACGTAGGACGGACGCACCACCAACGGGAAACCGATGGCCTTGGCGTGTGCCAGGGCCTCGTCCTCGCTGCGCGCGGTGGCGTTCTGCGGCTGGCGCAGGTTCAGGCGCTGCACCATCTGCTGGAAGCGCTCGCGGTCCTCGGCGCGGTCGATGGCGTCGGGGCTGGTGCCGATGATCGGCACGCCGGCCTCCTCCAGGGCGCGGCACAGCTTCAGCGGGGTCTGGCCGCCGTACTGCACGATCACGCCCTTGGGCTGCTCGACGCGGCAGATCTCCAGCACGTCCTCCAGGGTCACCGGCTCGAAATACAGGCGGTCGGAGGTGTCGTAGTCGGTGGAGACGGTCTCCGGGTTGCAGTTGACCATGATGGTCTCGTAGCCGTCCTCGCGCATGGCCAGCGCGGCGTGCACGCAGCAGTAGTCGAACTCGATGCCCTGGCCGATGCGGTTCGGGCCGCCACCGATGACCATGATCTTGTCACGGCCGGACGGGTTGGCCTCGCACTCCTCCTCGTAGGTGGAATACATGTAGGCGGTGTCGGTCGGGAACTCGGCGGCGCAGGTGTCCACGCGCTTGTAGACCGGCAGCACGCCGAGCTTGTGGCGGTGGCCGCGCAGGCTCTTCTCGCTGACGCCCAGCAGGGTGGCCAGGCGCGCGTCGGAGAAGCCCTTGCGCTTGAGGCGGAACATCAGGTCGCGGTCGATGCTGGCCAGGCCGAGGGTCTTGACCCGCTCCTCCTCCTTGACCAGGTCCTCGATCTGCACCAGGAACCAGGGGTCGATGCTGGTCAGCTCGAAGATGTCCTCGATGCTCTTGCCGGCGCGGAAGGCATCGGCCACGTACCAGGCGCGCTCGGCGCTGGGCACGGTCAGCTCGCGCTTGAGGATGCTCTCGGCTTCCGGATCGTTGAGGTCGAGCATGGGGTCGAAGCCGGTGGCGCCGACTTCCAGGCCGCGCAGGGCCTTCTGCATGGACTCCTGGAAGGTGCGACCGATGGCCATCACCTCGCCCACGGACTTCATCTGGGTGGTCAGGCGCGCGTCGGCCTTGGGGAATTTCTCGAAGGCGAAACGCGGCACCTTGGTGACCACGTAGTCGATGGCCGGCTCGAAGGACGCCGGGGTGCGGCCGCCGGTGATGTCGTTCTTCAGCTCGTCCAGGGTGTAGCCGACGGCCAGCTTGGCGGCGATCTTGGCGATCGGGAAGCCGGTGGCCTTGGAGGCGAGCGCCGAGGAACGGGACACGCGCGGGTTCATCTCGATGACGACCATGCGGCCGTCCTTCGGGTTGATGCCGAACTGCACGTTGGAGCCGCCGGTTTCCACGCCGATCTCGCGCAGCACCGCCAGGGAGGCGTTGCGCATGATCTGGTATTCCTTGTCGGTCAGGGTCTGCGCCGGGGCCACGGTGATGGAGTCGCCGGTGTGCACGCCCATCGGGTCGAAGTTCTCGATCGAGCAGACGATGATGCAGTTGTCCGCCTTGTCGCGGACCACTTCCATCTCGTATTCCTTCCAGCCGATCAGGGATTCGTCGATCAGCAGTTCCTTGGTCGGCGACAGGTCCAGGCCGCGGGTGCAGATTTCCTCGAACTCCTCGCGGTTGTAGGCGATGCCGCCACCGGTGCCGCCCATGGTGAAGGACGGACGGATGATGCACGGGAAGCCGACCTGCTCGAGCACGCCGTACGCTTCCTGCATGTTGTGGGCGATGCCGGAACGCGGGCATTCCAGGCCGATGGCGCGCATGGCCTTGTCGAAGCGCGAACGGTCCTCGGCCTTGTCGATGGTGTCGGCGTTGGCGCCGATCATTTCCACGCCGAACTTCTCCAGCACGCCGTGCTTTTCCAGGTCCAGCGCGCAGTTCAGCGCGGTCTGGCCGCCCATGGTGGGCAGCAGGGCGTCGGGACGCTCCTTCTCGATGATCTTGGCCACCGTCTGCCACTTGATCGGCTCGATGTAGGTGGCGTCGGCCATGGCCGGGTCGGTCATGATGGTGGCCGGGTTGGAGTTCACCAGGATGACGCGGAAACCTTCCTCGCGCAGGGCCTTGCAGGCCTGGGCGCCGGAATAGTCGAACTCACACGCCTGGCCGATCACGATGGGGCCGGCGCCGAGGATCAGAATGCTTTTGATGTCTGTACGTTTTGGCATGGGAGTCTCGTATCGATAATCAGGTCAGGGTTGCGGTGGCCAGCTTCACGCCAAAGCCGACGAACAGGGCGCCCACGCCACTGGTGGCACTGGCGGCCAGGCGCTGTCGCCGGCGGAACCAGTGCGCCAGGCGGGCGCCGGTAAAGATCAGGATGCTCAGGTAGCTGAGACTGATGACGTGCAGGATCGCGCCCAGCACCAGGAACGACAGCCCCGGGTGGGCGTACCCCGGGTCGACGAACTGGATGAAGAAGGACACGAAGAACAGGATGGCCTTGGGGTTCGACAGGCTGAGCAGCAGC
>Ga0079224_100009522_pt1 | contig 13252 bp, 8 predicted proteins | sample Stecom2015_FD_80414 | JGI IMG/M metagenome (GOLD analysis project Ga0079224, IMG submission 80414) | Agricultural soil microbial communities from Utah to study Nitrogen management - Steer compost 2015 | ecosystem: Environmental > Terrestrial > Soil > Agricultural land | place: USA: Utah... | reverse complement strand
TTCGATCGACGGCGAGGAGCTGATCGATCGCAAAGCAGACGGAGGATTCCCCGAAATCACGGCCCTGAAGCGATTGGTCCGCGACCGCATCGCCCCCCAAAAGCCGCTCGGCCATGTCGATAGGCGGCACGAGGTGCCCGGTCCGAAAAAAAAAGTAAAATAAATTTGCAAGTGTGTAACAAGTACACTATCTTCGCATCATCATAATTTAGGTTTATAATTGGTTAGTAAAGGTCTCCATTCTCCCCGTTTGGAGACCTTTCGTTTTGTAGCAACCGCAAAGCAGTTGGCGACAACTTATATATCACATATTCGGACCGCCTGTGCAAGCGACTCGAGTGGGTCACGTTGTTTGGGGATGAATTCTTGGGCTACATATCCTTGGAAGCCGGTTTCAGCGATGACGCGCATGATGGCCGGATAATTGAGTTCTTGCGTATCATCGATTTCGTTGCGCCCTGGTACCCCACCCGTATGGTAGTGGGCGATATAGGGATGATATTTACGTATGGTGGAAATCACGTCGCCTTCCATGATTTGCAAATGGTAGACATCATAGAGGAGCTTGAACCGCTCCGACCCTACGGCATCGCAAAGCGCAACGCCCCACTTTTTAATCCGAGGTAAACCTACGGAAAATCGTGGAAATGACAAGGTTGCGTAATCGTTCATCGCGGTAAAAGAAAAAATGAAAATAAATTTGGCATAGTGTATAAATAACACTATCTTTGCATCATCATAATTTAGGTTTATAATTGGTTAGTAAAGGTCTCCATTCTCCCCGTTTGGAGACCTTTTTTTTATTTAGATAAATAGCTACCTTCACGGCTGAAAAACACCGTTATGCCCGCCGTTCCACCATTAAAGATTCTCAAAGCGTCCGCCGGGTCCGGTAAGACGTTCAGCCTCACCGCGCAGTACCTCATACTCCTGTTTGCCGGCGAACATAAATACCGCGAAATCCTGGCCATTACCTTCACCAATAAAGCAACGGCCGAGATGAAGGGCCGCATATTGGAAGTGTTGGAAGCTCTGGCCACGGGCGACGGCCACAAGAAGGATGCCGCCAGCGGATACCGCGACATCCTGCTCGCCGCCTACCCGCAGTGGGATGCCGACGCCTTACAGCAACGGGCAGCAGAAACCTACCGTAAAATCCTGCACGACTACAGCCGGTTTGCCGTAAGCACCATCGATGGGTTCACCCAGAAAGTGATCCGTGGGTTTACGTTCGAACTGGGTATCGACGCAGGCTATAAGCTGGAAATGAATATCCGAAAGGTGAAGGCCGACCTGGTGCTGCGTCTCAACCGCTTGCTCGACGAGCGGCCCGACCTGCTGCAATGGATCATGGACTATGCGCAGGCCAGAATAGACCGCGATGAAAACTGGAATTACCGGTGGGCCCTCAGCGAACTGGCGTCCGAAATATTCAAGGAGGATTTCCAGGACTTCGACAAGGCGGTTTCCGGTATTCCGGGGCAGGAGCTCTTCACTAACCTCGACCGCTACTGCAAGACGGCCGTGGAACAGTTCGAAGCGGCCTTCAGCCAACAACTCAAAGCTGCGGCCGATGCCTTCGGTAGGTCGGGGGTGGATGTGGCCGACCTGCGTGGGAAGTCGCGCAACTACCTCGGTAAGCTGGAACGGCTTACGGAGGCCGACCCCGCAGACACCATAAAAAAACTGGAAAAGTACATACACGCGCCCGACGAATGGCAAAAAGGAGGGCTCGACGGTGCCATGTCGGCCCTTTACGAGGTGCTGAATCCTTTACTGGACCAGCTACAAACGCTATACACCGAACAGGCGCCCGACTATTACCTGGCAAAGGCCATCGATGAAAACTTGTATTACCTGCGTCTGCTCAAGGAGATGAGTGCGCTGCTCGCCGAATGGCGGCACGATAACGCCGCACAGCTCATCAGCGACGCACAGATCCTCTTGGGAAATATCGGCACGGACGCTTCGGGCGACCCCACCTTCATCTGGGAGAAAATGGGCAACCGTTTCCGCCATTTCCTCTTCGATGAGTTCCAAGACACTTCAAAAAGACAGTGGGACAACCTCCGGCCACTGCTGATTAACGCGATGGGGAACGCCGCGGGCCGCCACTACGAACACCTCGTGGTGGGCGATGTGAAACAGAGCATTTACCGCTGGCGCAATGGCGACTGGCGTATCCTGCTCGATCGTGCCGAGCGGCAGATTGCGCAGGCCTTCCATACGGCCGATACAACATCGCTTATCCGGCACGAAACGCTCGGCACCAACTATCGCAGCCACGAACACATCGTAGCCTTCAACAACCTGGTTTTTGAACATGCGCCGATATGGCTGCAACAGCGCCTCAACGACCGGGTCCTGAAGGCGCTGGGTGAGGAACAATACGAACAATGGTGGGTGCCGTCGGGCAACCACGATACCATCATCCGCGCCTACCACGACAGCGCCCAGCAGTTGCCGCCGCATGCCGACCGGAAGGGCGGTACGGTGGAGGTAGCCTTCATCGAGGTGACTAATAACAGTCACCGCCCAAGTGCCGTGAAGGACGAAGCGCTGGCCCGTATGGCGGATACGCTGATGGGGTGGGTGGCCGCCGGAACCTATACCCCCGGCCAGGTGGGTATCCTGGTACGGACCAACAACGAGGCGCGTGAGGTGATCCAGTACTTGCTCGACCGGCAGCGCGAGGCGGGCGTTTCTTTCGATGTGATATCCGGCGACGCACTGACACTGGCCAACAGCCCCGCCGTTCGGCTGCTGGTGGATACCCTGAAAGCACTGGTTGGAGGTGTCTCCGACGCGGCCATATACCGGGCAAACTGTCTGCTGCTCTACAGCCAGCTGCACGGCAAACCGATAGCGGCCGACGATTGGCTGCGTATCAGCACGGGCGGCCTTGAGCAGCTGGCAGGTTTGCTGCCGGAATCGCTCTGCCAGCAGTATCCCTCGTGGATGCAGCTGCCGCTGGTCGAGCTGGTCGAGACCTTGATCCGTGCCTACGGCCTGCATACCCTGCCGCAGTACCTGCCGTACTTATTCGCCTTCCGCGATGTCGTCGCAGGCTTTGCGGCAGGCGGCGAACGTGGTATACCGACGTTCCTTACCTATTGGGAAGAAGAAGGCGTAGACAAGGCGCTCCCGGCCAATGCCGACGCCGATGCGGTGGAAGTGATGACAGTACACAAATCGAAAGGATTGGCGTTTGACGTGGTGATGATTCCCTTCTGTACATGGCCGATCGATGGTAAAGCAACTGGAAACTTCTGGGTGGATACAACGGACACACCGTATGCACTGCTCAGCAAAACCCCGGTGAAGTACAGCAGCGACCTCGGCCGGTCCTCCTTGTATAAGGCTTATTTTGAAGAAATGCTGTTCAACTATATGGATGCGCTCAATACGCTTTATGTGGCCACCACCCGCACACGCCGGCACCTCTATATAACGGCACCCGGCAAAAAGGGAACGGACGAGATGAGCGCGCTGGTTGCGGGCGACCTGCTGCTGGAAGTATTGCAGCACCATGCCGATGGACTGGGGGTGGCATTCGAAAACAGCATCCAGCTGGGCGATGCGCCGGCCCAGTCGGGTGAGCGCGGGCCAGACGGTAGGGATGAAGGCCTGGCGTTCGACCATTACCCCACATCGGGCCGCTTGAAGGCAGAGCTGGTGCGGCCAGAAATGCATGCCGAACTCAATGTGGTGCGGCGCGAGTCGGCACGGCGCCACGGGCAGCTCCTCCATGAGCTGATGGCTACGGTTACCGATTTCGACGGCCTGGATGCGGCGCTGGATGCCTTGCATGCACAGGGACTCGTGCAGGGCGACGAACGGGCGGAATTGCGCGCCCTCGCCACGGCCGTCTGGCAACATCCGCAGCTAAAGGAATGGTACGGGGGCGATTACCAGCATTGGAATGAGCAAAGTATCATCTTGCCCAACGGGCGTACACTTCGCCCCGATAAGGTGCTGGTAGGGAAGGGAGAAACCATCGTGCTCGACTTCAAATTCACGCAGAAGGAGGACGACGCCCACCGCAAACAGGTGGCCGACTACCAGCTGGTGCTCCGGCAATTGGGCTTGGACAATGTGAAAGGGTATGTATATTATGGAATGTTGAATAAATTGGTCGCGATATGAATAGCACGCCTTTCCTCCGACAAGTAGCGGCCGATTTGTTGTCGCGTTATGGCGACGACCTGAAAGACGTGGCCGTGGTGCTCCCCAATAAGCGGCCTATCGTGTTCCTGCGTAAGCACCTGGCCGATGTGGCGGGCAAGCCGCTGTGGAGCCCGGTGTTTTTTACCGTACAAGAGTTTTTCGCCCAGTCGTCCACGCTGCCACCGGGTAGCGTGCTCGCCCAGTTTTTCATCCTGCACCGGCTCCACAATGCGTTACTTCGTGATGAGGGCCTGCCCGAAGAAACGCCCGACGCGTTCTATCCCCTGGCCGAGACCATCCTAGCCGACTTTGCCCAGCTCGACTACGACCTCGTAAATCCAGGTGAAGTGTATGCCGAACTGCGCGACATCGCGCTCCTCCAGCAACGGTTCCCCCACCTGTCGGCCGAGCAGCAGCAGTTCATGCGGCAATTCTGGGAGTCGTTCTCAGCAGGTAAGCAGACCGCGATACAACAGAAATTCCTCCAGCTGTGGGGACGCCTGCCACGATTGTACCGACAGTTTAAGGAAGCCCTGGCCCAGGAGGGAATCACTACGCCGGCAGCCACCTACCGCGCCCTCGCCGAGGGGCGCGCGACCAATCCGCGGTTCATCGATCGCTATCGTCAGGCGGCTTTCGTGGGATTCAATGCCCTGAGCCGCAGTGAAGTGAGGCTGTTTACCCAGTGGCAGGAGGAAGGACGAGCCCTTTTTTATTTCGATGGCGACCGCTTTTATGTGGATGATGAAATGCAGGAAGCGGGCTTGTTCCTGCGCAGGAATACCGGACAGCATGGATTGAAAAATACATTGGGTGATTTTCCCTCCGTACTGGCTACGAAAACAAGCCAATTGGAGGTAATTGCGGCATCGGGTGCGGTGGCCCAGGCCAAGGTGTTGTCTACGCTGCTGCCAACGGCAAAGCCCGGGGCGGCATCGCCCGCCCGAACGGCCATCATCCTGGCCGACGAAAGCCTGCTGATTCCACTGTTGCAGAGCTTGCCCGAGGGGGCCGACTTCAACGTGACCGTCGGTTACCCGTTGGTGCAATCCACACTTTTCGGCTACCTCGACCTGTGGCTGCGTATCCAACAGTATTACGCCACCCACGGGGGCAGCGCGGTGCACCACCTCGATGTGGAAGCGGTGCTGGCCCACCCGTTGTGTGGTGTGGCGGCCGATGAGCGAAAGGCCCTCCAGCAGCACATCCGGGAGAACCAATGGTTGGAAGTTCCGGCCGGTGCACTGCGGCTAACCTCGGGTAGTTACCCGGCGTTCTTCGCCGAAAGGAAGGATAGCGAAGCATTGCTGCAGGCGCTGCACGGGTTGCTGGAAGGGGTGCTGGAATACCGCCAGCACGACGGCGCCTTGCAACACATCGAGGCGGCCCTACTGATTGCCAGTAAGAAAGCCGTCAACCTGCTGTACGAGGGGTTGGTTGGCCATGCTCGTCTTTCGGTAGACTTTGCCTGTGCACTCATCCGGAAAGCGTTGCAGGGCGTGAGTGCACCCATCGAGGGGGAGCCGCTGAACGGCATCCAGATCATGGGCCTGCTCGAAAGCCGCTGCCTCGATTTCGAAGAGGTGTTTATTATCGGGGCCAACGAAGGGGCATTGCCGAAAATCACGCCTGCGCCGACATTTATCCCCGAGTCCATCCGGCGGGCACATGGACTGCCGGTGCTCGAAAACCAGGATGCCCTGTCGGCCTACCTGTTCTACCGCCTGCTGCAGCACCCCCAACGCGTTACCGTGGTGTACAACCAGGTGGTGGATGAGGGCAACAGCGGCGAAATAAGCCGGTTTGTGCGGCAGCTGGCCTTCGAGAGCCAATTCTCGTGGCATCACCGGGTGCAGCGGCAACCGGTGCGGACGGCCTCGCCGCCACGCCCCCTAACCGTGGATAAAACCGGCGACGTGTGGCAGAAGATGCAGCGTTACCTCGATGTAGACCACCCCCAGCGGTTGCGGCTATCAGCCTCGGCGATTACCACCTACCTGCAATCGCCTTTGTTGTTTTTCCTGAAGTATATCGCCGAAATCAAAGAACCGCCACGGCTCTCGGAAGAGTTTGAGCTGAACAGGCTGGGCTCCGTGGTGCATGGGGCCATGCAGACGGTATACGAACGGTTGCGCGCCCAGTACGGAACCATCGAGGCGGCACATATCCGGCAGCAGCTGCCACGGTTGCCGCAGCTGTGCCTCGACGCGCTGGCGAAGGAGTTGGAGCTGCCAGATAGTAAGCAGCTGACACCCAATAGTATGCACCGTATCTTGCTGAAAATTGTCGAAGAGTATGCCGCCGTGTTCCTGCGCCACGATGCGGACAAGGTGGCGCCGTTGCAGATCGTTGAGCTCGAAAATGAACGCGATTACGTCATGGAATTCCCGATTATCGTGGGCGGCGAGGCGAAGACAGTCTGCCTATACGGTATCATCGACCGGGTGGATGTGGTGGATGGAAAAACACGGATCGTGGACTACAAAACGGGACGTGACGAACTGAAGTTCAGCGGTTACGAGACGTTGTTCGCGCCCGCGTCAGCAAAGAGCAACAAGGCGATGATACAAACCTTGTTTTATACGTTGTTGTACGAGCATGTAACCAACACCCGTGGCGTGGAACCGAACCTTTATGTGGCCCGGAAGCTCCGCAACGAAGGCTCCCTGTTTTATATGGGGGGGCGTAGCGGCTTTGTGGTGGAAGGGGCGGCATTGGAAGACACCAAGACCCGGTTCGAGGAATTCCTGCGCCACACGCTGGAGGAACTGTTCGATCCGACCGTGCCGTTCAGGCATAACGGTGATGCACCCATGTATGCAGACGACCCTTACCACGAGTTTGTCGGGGCGTATCCGGCCGACGACGAGGGGTAACGAAAACGTGTGCGTAGATTGTCGCGTAGATTTCGTGCCCGGTGTTTCCTGTTTCATACTTTAAACACTATTTTAGCACCCCATGAGTAAACATCGCATACTTTCTTTCGGCGAACTGATGTTGCGCCTTAGTTCGACCGGTGCATCTTTTTTAGAGGAAAATAGCCCCGTAGTTGTTTTTCCGGCAGGTTCTGAGGCCAATGTCGTTGCGTCGTTGGCACAGTGGGGTGTACCGTGCAGTTACCTGAGCCGTATGCCCGACAACGAGCTCGCGTCACAAGCTTTGTCTGTATTGAAGGAGCTCGGTGTAGACGTGTCGCCCACGATACGGGAAGGGGATCGGCTTGGGCTGTATTTCCTGCTGTCCGCAAACGGGCTTACCAAGGGCGAAGTGGTGTACGATCGGAAATATTCCGCATTTAGCCAATTGCAGCCCAATACCATTGATTGGGACGGGGTACTTGAAGGCTATACCTGGTTCCATTGGAGTGCGCTGACGCCGGCACTCAACGAATCGCTCGCGGTGGTTTGTAAGGAGGCCCTGGAGGCAGCGCGTCGCAAAGGAATGGTGGTGTCGGTAGACCTCAACTACCGCAATAAATTATGGGATTACGGCAAGCAGCCAATCGACGTTATGCCCGATTTGTTAACTTATTGCGACGTGGTGATGGGCAATATTTGGGCGGCGAACAAGATGTTGGGGACGGCGGTACTCGAAACGCTTGACCGTGACACACCCCCAGACACCTATTTTGAACAAGCCAAGGAATCGGCCAATGAGGTATTCGAGCGACTGCCCCGGTGTAAACACCTTGCCTTTACGTTCCGCTTTATGGACTCGGCTACTCATAATCTGCTGTATGGTACCTACCATACGCGCGATGGCCATTTCATTTCCGCTATATACGAGACGGAGGAGGTGGTTGACCGTATAGGCAGTGGCGACGCTTTCATGGCAGGGCTCATTTATGCACTGGTTTCTAAGAAAGACGGACAGGGCGTGGTGGATATGGCAACGGCCGCTGGATTCAAGAAACTGTTTGTAAAGGGAGATTTCGGTAACGGCGATTTGTAAAGGACCGGTAATAGGTACAAGATACTAGACGCTAAACGAGAGCGACGGATAGCATGCAGTGTTCCTCAAAAAGGGTAGCTGTAGCGCGGGACGAGGAACGGCGAATCAGGAAAAGCAATCAACAAAATGCAGATAGTAAAAAAGCAAAAAAAAAATGAAAAGCACGCTTAATCACATATTGAAATATCCGGTGCTCCCGGTTTATTACAATGACGATATCCAAACCTGCATAGAGGTAGTAAATGCGTGTTATGCGGGCGGTATTAGGGTTTTTGAGTTTGTAAACCGTGGCGAGCGGGCGCCCGAGAACTTTTCGCGGCTATTGGCCTACCAACGGGAATATTGGCCCGACCTACTGCTTGGTATCGGTACGATCAAAACGGCTGCCATGGCAACAGCCTACGTTGAGATGGGAGCTAAGTTTATTGTAAGCCCCGTGGTAAAGCCTGCAATTGCGGAGGTTACGTTAGCGCGCGACATCCTGTGGGTACCTGGCTGCATGACGCCCACCGAAATCAGTATGGCCGAGGACCTGGGAGCACCATTGGTAAAGCTTTTTCCTGGCGACACCTTGGGAACCGGATTCCTAAAATCCATCAAGCCACTGTTCCCAACGATGCTTTTCATGCCTACGGGCGGAGTAAACCCAACGGAAGAAAGCATTTCAAGCTGGTTTGGCGCTGGGGTAAGTGCCGTGGGGCTCGGTTCCAAGCTGTTTGCACAGCCAGAGGGAGCTACCGGATATGACTGGCTCGCAGACCGAAGCCGCGAGCTGATGGGATGGGTGAAGGGGTAGCTACGGCCAGCACAGTAGGAGTACCAGGTAGCCGACGGACGAACTAAGTAACAGCCAGCGGTATTTGAGGAAGAGCGCCAGCGCTAATATGGCGGGTGCGGCGGTCAGCGCCGCCAGGTGCAGCTGGTTTTCCCAGGTGCCATTGGCATAGGTGTAAATGACGTGCACCACTCCGATGTTGAGCGCAAAGAGCGCCGTAGGGACCAGGTAGTGTTCGGTGAGGCGGTGGCGTTTAATGGCTTGTTTGTTCATCGTGGTAGGAGTGGGGTGTTGCTTCTCCGCTGGTGCCTGCGGAGAAGGTAGCGTACAACGGCATAGCCAATTAAGGCCGCCAGCAATAGATTGATGATGATGCCGGCTAGAAACGATGCCTGGGTATAGCCGGCAAATAAACTAACGAAGGCGATGACCACCAAGAACAGGACAACGACCATGCTGTACACGAATGTCGTCTTCAGGGCGTCGGCTCTACGGGGCTTTTTCTTCTGCCGCCGGAAGAGGTAGATAACGAACCCGCTGATGGAAAGGAAGCCACTCGTAAGACCAAGCAAGGCATAAAGGACTTTCAACCATAACCCGCCGAAATCGCCGAAATGCAATGCTTCCTGTATGAAGTAAAATTTGTGACCGAACGGTTGCTGACGTACATCGTAGGTGAATAGGGGTTGCTGATCGGTTTTTGACAACACGATGTAGTTGATGTCGCGCTCGTATATTGCCCCGGTGATGTTGCCCCTGATGGTGACCGTTGCGGAACCATCGGCCGACGGGACGATACGTCGGGGATGGAGGTCGGGGAACTCCTTTTTGGCGGCTGCGAGCATGGCGGGCCAATCGACGGCCAGGGCCCGATCTGCGGCGGGTTCCACGACCTGGGCCGCCGCGTAGCGGTTGGGTGTGCTGATATCGAGCCATCGCATCAGCCACGGCTGAAGACCCAGCCAGGCACCCGTGAGGGCGATGACCAGGTTGAAGGCCAACGAACCGATGCCGATCAGTTTGTGCCAATCGGCCATAATGATGCGGATGTTCGTCCGCCGCCGTACCTCAGGCCATGCCTGCCGTTTCATGAAATTACCGTAGATAAGCAGCCCGGTGATGCACACCACGGCGAGGGCCAGTCCGCCAATACCCACCAACTGCCGGCCCCAAAGCCCTTCGTACAGCCGCACATGCATCTGGCGGAGGTAGTTAGCCAGCGAATTTTGATGGTTGCGCTGGCCAAGCAGCCGGTCAGTACCCCCGTCGATAAAAAAATCGTAACGGGTCGTGGCACCGTCGGCGGGGATGGTCATATCGACCTGCACGGCTTGGCCGGGCTCGCGGGGGAGGGTGATGGCCAGTGAACGGTAATCGGGAAACCAGTGCGTTAGCGTATCAATGGATTGGCCAAAGTGCGGTATGCCCGTGGCCGGAGCAGTTGCCGCCGCATCGTAATGGTGCTGCTGGATAAGCGCATCGATCTCGGGGATGAACACGGCTACGGCCCCCGTGATGCTAAGGGCACCGATAAGGATACCGGTATAGAGGCCAACCCAGTGGTGGAGCCGCCAGAAAAAGCGCTTCTGGCTATCTGCTTTATCGGTGCCTCTGATCATTTCTCCGGATTAAAAAGTATAACCGATACCCACCATGAAGTTGCGTGGTGTGCCCGGGTACAGTCGGTTGAAATCGTAACCACCTACCCAATGGGTTTTGTTAAACACGTTGTTCAGGTTGGCCGATATCCTGAATTTATCGATGGTGTAATACAGCGCAGCGTCGGCCACCACATAAGACGGCAGCGTGAGCACTTCGTTAAGGGTGGCGCGATCACCCACGTAATTGGCGCCGATGCCCACCCCGATGCCGTGGAGTACTTGGTTGGTGAACACGTATTTTGCCCATAAGCTACCCTGGTTTTTTGGTGCATTTGGAAGGAGGTTCCCTTCTTCCGATTCATCATCGCTCTCGGTGATGATGGTTTCATTGAGGGCCCAGTTGGCTGTGACGCTGAGGTTGGGCAGTATCTGGCCATACACGTCGAGCTCGATGCCCCGTGAGCGTTCCTGGCCGATTTGCTCAAGCAAATCGGGGTTTTCGGGGTCATTGGCATTGATAAGGACGTTGTTCTGCTCAATATGGTAAATCGCGGCATTGATGGCCAAGTGCTTGTTGATGAACTCCATCTTGGCGCCACCCTCGTACATGGTGCTGGTCAGCGGATCGAACGGCCCACCATAACGCTCGGGGTCGCCGATGGTCCCTGCACCCTGCGGTTGGTATCCCTGTGCATAAGTGGCGTAGAAGCTTACCGGCTCAATGGGCGTATACACCAACCCGAAGCGCGGGATGAACGCTTGCTGCTGCACTTCTTCGGCATCGTCTGTCTGGTAGTTGAGCATATCGGTATAGTATTCCTGGCGGAAGGCAATCAGCGCTTTTACCGGCCCCCAGCTGATCTGGTCCTGCAGGTAGAAGCCGTGGACAAAGTATTTGGTGACGGCCTGGGCGCTTGACACGTTGAAATAGCCGGAGATTTCCGATATGGAATAATCGGGATTCGCCAGGTCGAAATGGGGAACGTTGGGTACGGGGCGGTTGTCGACGATGAGGTAGTCGTCGCGGTTGGCCGGATCGTACGTATTGATGGCCCCGTTGTTTGCCGCATTGCGGTATCCTTGTGCACTGTAATTGGACCCTCCTACGGGCGACACGTTCTGGATGTAATCGTACCCCACCAGGAGTTTATGTGCCAGTTGACCGGTGTTGAAATCGTTGACGAGGTATAGCGTGATATTGTCGTTGTAATTCTTGCGCTTGCGCCGGATGGTCCGCATGCCCATCAGTGTCGGGATTTCTACCCCATCGGCATCAACCGCGTAGCGGTTGGAGGTACGGTGTTCCAGTAAGTCCTCGTCATAGAGGAACTTCATGTAAGAGGCATTGAAGGAGATACGATCCGTAAATTTATGCTGCAACGACGCGGTGGTGTATAGGTTGACCTCATGGGCGTAGTCGTTCTCTTTGCCGATGGCAAAGGATACGGGGGTGGAGTAAAGGTCTGTTCCGGCCGTTGCCCCGAAGATGGGTTGGCCGCGGTCGAGCCTTGATTTCGTTTTGGAGTACACGAAATCGACGTTGAATTGCGTGCGGTCGGTAGGAATAAACGAGATTGATGGTGCAATGACCAGGTCTTCACCGCCTTGCAGTACACGGAAGGATTGGGCGTTTTGGTAAGCAAGGTTGAGTCGGTAGAGCAGTGTCTTCTCCTTGTTCATCGGCCCGGTGAAGTCGCCCGACATGCGGAACGTGTTGTAACTTCCGGTGGCGAAGTTGATGGACCGCCGGTTGACATCCAACGGTTTTTTGGTGACGGTGTTGACCGTTCCGCCCGGGTCGGTGTTGGCGAACAGCGCAGAGGCCGGGCCTTTGATGACTTCGACGCGTTCCACATTGGGCAACAGCGATTGCGACCAGCTGGAGGTGGGGTTCCGCAGGCCATTGATGAGGGCATTGCTGGCCCGATAGCCACGCAAGGTGAAATCGTTGTTGTAGAAGGAAAAAACGTTGACGCCACTGATGTTTTTGATCACATCGCTTGTCTTGAAGGCCTGTTGGTCGTCGATGACTTCCTTGGTGACGTAAGAGATGGCCTGCGGCACAAACCGGATAGGTGTTTCGGTTTTGGTACCCGCAAATGAAGCGGTGTTCTTGTAACTCTGTTCCTTACGTCCGAGGATCTCTACGGCTTGCAGTTGGTTTTCGGAGGGGGTGAGGGTCACGGCCAATCGGTCGCTGTCGCGCGAGGGTAAAGTGATGCTGATCCGTGATGATTCATACCCGAGATAGGAGAAGGTCAGTGTGTACGACCCCCCGGTTAAGCCGTCGAAAGAAAACGCCCCCGTTTCGTCCGTAATCCGGCCGTTGGGGATGCCCAATATACGGACCGTGACGCCCGATAGGGGTTGCTGATCGGCCGCTGAACGGACCGTTCCGGCTAAGGGATGGACCTGTGCATAAGTGGTATGGGCCGTTAAGAAAACACAGAATAGGAGGAATACTAAGGTGTAAATATAGCGCATTGTTATTTGGACTTAATTTAAATAAGGTGCAATTTTAGGTAAATAATTGCCATTGTCAAAACTTAATGTGAAAAACTCGCTCGCGAACCGTAGGCCGGATGAGGGTATTGAAAATCGCACAATCGATTGCGCGGAATTTTATACGCGTTGTTTATTATGTTTGTTAAAAAAAAACAGTTTATGAAGAAGTTAATCCTACTAGCTGTCGCGTTCACCTTGTTATTGTCGGTTAATTTACGCGCGCAAGACGGGGAGCGGTTTTCCCTCATCCCGC
>Ga0079224_100009521_pt1 | contig 13253 bp, 5 predicted proteins | sample Stecom2015_FD_80414 | JGI IMG/M metagenome (GOLD analysis project Ga0079224, IMG submission 80414) | Agricultural soil microbial communities from Utah to study Nitrogen management - Steer compost 2015 | ecosystem: Environmental > Terrestrial > Soil > Agricultural land | place: USA: Utah... | reverse complement strand
GGCGAGCCGGCGTCGTTCGCGCCGATGTATCCGCGACCGCAGTACCGGCTGCCGGCGACGCCATCGTGACGCCCCTGCTGCACATGAAGGGCATCGTCAAACACTACGGCGGTGTTCGCGCGCTGCGCGGTGTCGACTTCGCCGTCGGCGCGGGTGAAGTGCACGCGCTGCTCGGCGAGAACGGGGCGGGGAAGTCGACGTTGATGAACGTGCTGTCCGGGGTGGTCCGCCCGGACGGCGGCCATATCGAGATCGGCGGCGAGGTGGTCGAACTGGCGACGCCGGCTGCCGCCCAGAACGCCGGTGTCGCCATGATCCACCAGGAGCTCGATCTGGTGCCGCAAGCGTCGATCATGGCGAACCTCTTCCTCGGCCGTGAGCACAGGACCACGTGGCGCACCCTCGACCGCAGCGCGATGCGGCGCGAATCCGCTGCCGTGCTCGCTGACCTCGGCGTCGACCTGGAGCCGTCACGTCAGCTCAGCTCGTTGCGGGTGGGCGAGCAGCAGATGGTGGCCATCGCCAAAGCGCTCAGCCTCGATGCGCGGATCCTGGTGATGGACGAACCGACATCGGCGCTGAGCGACTCGGAAGTGGACCGGTTGTTCGCGATCTTGCCGCGGCTTCGCGGCCGGGGCATGGGCGTGGTGTTCATCTCGCACCGGATGGACGAGATCGCCGTCATCGCCGACCGCGCCACCGTCATGCGCGACGGCCACAACGTGGGCTCGTTCGACGTGGCCGACACCCCGGCGTCCGAAGTGATCCGGATGATGGTCGGCCAGCCGATCGAGCAGCTGTTTCCCGAACGTCGCCCGCCTGGCTCGCGGTTCCGGCTCGAGGCGCGCGGGCTCAGCGTGGACACAGGCCGAAACGCGGCCGGACGGACCGAGCCGCGCGGGGTCGACCTGACCGTTCGCGAGGGCGAGATCGTCGGGCTGGCCGGTCTACTCGGCGCCGGTCGGACCGAGGTGCTGGACGCGATGTTCGGACTGGCCGGGCCGCGCCTGCGCGGAACGGTGAAAATCGACGGCGAGCCGGTACGCCTGGACTCGCCGCGGGCTGCTCTCGCTGCGGGCATCGGGTACGTCCCGGAAGATCGGCGCGCGGCCGGGCTGGTGATGAAAGAGTCCGTGGCCGCGAACATCGTGCTGGCCGCGTTACGTGGCTTGGCCCGGTTCGGGTGGCGTGATCGAGCGAACGAACGAGCGGCGGTCGCGTCGTCGATCAGCGAGCTGCAGATCAAGGCCCCCAGCCCGGACGTCGCGGTCGGCACGCTGTCCGGCGGCAACCAGCAGAAGGTCGTCTTCGCCCGGCATCTGTTGCGGCAGCCCAGGCTCCTCCTGCTGGACGAGCCGACCCGGGGCGTGGACATCGGTGCCAAGACCGAGATCTACCGGCTACTGGCGCGGCTGGCCGAGGGCGGGATGGCCGTCGTCCTCGCGTCGTCGGAGATGCCGGAGCTGATCGGTGTCTGCGATCGCATCGTGGTGCTGCGCGGCGGCCGCAACGTCGGTGAGCTGCAGGCCGCCACCACCAGCCAGGAGGAGATCCTCGCCGCGGCCAGTCTCGATCAGCACCCCACCGACAGCGCTGTGGAGGCCGAATGAGCGTCGAACCTACGGTGACGAGCGGAGCCGGTCAGCAGCCCGAACCGTCGGGGGACCACGAGCCGGCCGGCCGCCGGTTCGTCATCCCGGAACGCTTCTTCACCTTCCAGAGCTACGGCGCCCTGCTGCTCGTCTTTCTCGCCGCGGTGGCGTTCTCACCGCGCCGCGACGGCGAGATCGTCTTCTTGAACTCGGACAACCTGCTCAACATCGTCCGGGCGGTCTCCGAGATCGGGATCCTGGCTGTCGGCGTGACGTTCGTGATCCTGGTCGCGGGCATCGATCTGTCCGTCGGCGCGATCCTCGGCCTGGCTGCCACCGGGACGGCGAGCCTGCTGATGGTCAACGACTTCGGTGTCGCCCTGACGGTGTTGATCATCCTGCTCATCGGGCTGGTGTTCGGGGCGACGCAGGGGTACTTGTCCGCTCGGCTCGGTATCCAGGCGTTCATCGTGACGTTGGCCGGCATGCAGGTCGCGCGGGGATTGGCGCGGATCTGGTCCGGTGGGCAGGGAATCCCGCTGGCCTACGGCGACGGGGAGGGGCTGGCCCCGGAGACGTTCGCGCTGATCAACTCGCGGACATTCAACGGCACCGTCCCAATCCCCGCGTTGATCTTCGCCGCCGTGGGCGTGATCGCGATCGTGGTGGTGCGCAAGACCGTGTTCGCCAGGCACATCTACGCCATCGGCGGCAACGAGCGCGCCGCGCGGCTGTCGGGAATCCCGGTGACCCGAGTCAAAGTGGCCGTCTTCGCCATCTCCGGTGTCCTCGCGGCACTGGCGGGGATCATCCACGCCGGCCAGCTCAATCAGGGCAGCCCCAACGACGGGTTCACCTACGAGCTCGACGCCATCGCGGCGGTCGTCATCGGCGGCACCAGCCTGATGGGCGGCGTCGGGACGATCTCGGGGACGCTGGCCGGCGCCCTGCTCCTGGGCATCCTCAACAACATCCTCGCCCTGAACAACATCGACTCGAACGTCCAGCTGCTGGTCAAAGGCGTGATCATCGTCGCTGCCGCCGGCGTACAGACGTTCCGGTCGCAGCGATGACCGACGTTCCCCCAACAAGAGAGGTACCCATCGACATGCCGACATCGAGGAGCCTGCCGTGGTGGCGTCGCCGAGCCGGTGTACTGGCCTGTGGCGCTGCGTTGATCATGACCGCCGCGTGCGGTACGGAGTCCGACGTCCCTGAGTCCGCCGGCGGCGATGCCGAACCGGAGGAAGCCGAGTGCCAGGGCCCGGACGGTGAGTACCTGATCGGGATGAGCCAGGCCAACGTCGCCGAGCCGTATCGGGAACAGATGGACGACGACATCCGGGCCGCTGCCGCCGAGATCGACCAGTTCGAGGTGGTGTTCGCCGACGCCGCGCAGGACAACTCCAAGCAGGTCTCCGACGTCGAGAACTTCCTGACTCAGGGGATCGACCTGCTGATCATCAGCCCGAACGAGGCTGCGCCGCTGACGGCGATCGTCGAGCGCGTCCACAACGAGGGCGTGCCCGTCATCGTCCTCGACCGCAAGATCGAGAGCGAGGCGTACACGCAGTTCATCGGGGCTGACAACGCCGAGATCGGCCGCGCCGCGGGCGAGTACGTGGCGACCGAACTGCTGCCCGACGGCGGCAGGGTGGTCGAGCTGAAGGGTCTGCCAGGGTCGACCCCGGCCCAGGAACGCGCCGAAGGCTTCCGCGAGGGCATCGCGGCCAACCCCGGCGTCGAGATCATCGCCGAAGGGGTCGGCGACTGGCTGCGAGAGAAGGGACAGAGCCAGTTCGAGGCGATTTTGCAAGCCGAGCCGAGCATCGACGTCGTCTACGCGCACAACGACCCGATGGCCGAAGGTGCGTATCTCGCCGCTGACGCCGCAGGCCGGGCCGGGGAGATGAAGTTCATCGGTATCGACGCGTTGCCGATTCCCTCCGGCGGTATCAAGGCGGTGGAGGCCGGCCGATTGTCGGCGACGTTCGTCTACCCGACCGGCGGCAGTGAAGCAGTCGCGACGGCCGAACAGGTTCTGCTCGAGTGTGCCGATGTCGACCAGAAACAGATCCTCGAGACCGAACTGGTCACCGCGGACAACGCCGCCGACGTCTACGGCCGCAATTCCACTGGCTGACCCGCTGATCGTCGACTCCCCACTGCTCCCAGGAGGCCTTGATGACCGTTCCACGAGCACGACGATCAACGATCGGACCGCGGCTGCAGCGCCTGGCCGCGGCTACCGGAAGCCTCGTCCTCACCGCGGTGACGGCCGTTGCGGCGGCGGCAGACCCGGCCGCCCCAGCACCGCAGCCGTCTGCGGCGGAGACCGGCCCGGTGGGCTGGGACGCATTCGCTCGGCTCGACCGACTGCCGGAACTGACCGACGGCACGGCGACCGAACAGTTCTCGAGTTTCGACCGCACCGGCGACAACGACGACGGGTTCGAGGGCACGTACTCGTGCCTGCGCCAAGGCGAGCACGGCTGCGTCATTGCCGAGCACGACGGCGCCGGACAGATCGGCTCGATCTGGTTCACCCGCGACGGCGGCGACGTCACCAACACCGGTGACATCGTCATCGAGCTCGACGGCGAGATCGTCCTGCACGCGCCCCTGCAGGATGTCGTCGACGGCGAGCTGGGTGAACCGTTCGTGTTCCCGCTCGTCGCCAACGCCGATCAGAGTTCCGGCGGCGTGACGATCAAGGTGCCGATGGCCTATCGCGAGTCCATGCGGGTCAGTGTCAGCGAGAATCCGCTGTTCTACCACGTCACCTATCGCACGTTCGCCCACGCGCGCGGCGTCGAGACGTTCGATCCGGGCGAGGTTCCCGATGACGTTCTGGCCACGATGGCCGCCTATGGAACCCAGGACCCGAAGCCGGACCGCGACGACGAGCAGACCACGTCGTCGCAGTTCGAGCTGGCACCCGGAAAGAGCACCACGCTGGCCCGGTTGACCGGTCCCGGCACCATCAACGAGCTGCGGCTGCGGTTGCCGCAGGTCGTCGGGCCGGACGAAGGCCCGGAGGTCACCGACGACGGCCGCGCTCACGTCGGCTCCAGCACGTTCACCGTGGCGATCGACCCGGACAACGAAGGGGTTCGCCTGACCCGCCGGCAGGACACGCTCTCCGGTGATCAGCGCGCGACGATCCTCGTCGACGGGACCGAGGTCGGCGAATGGGACCCGCTACCGAGCACCGGCGGGCAGTGGGCCGACCAGGCCGTCGAGCTGCCTGCGTCCGTCACGGCCGGGAAGTCCTCGATCACGATCCGCAACGAGTTCATTTCCGCGGGCATCGACTACAACGAGTTTCGCTACTGGGTGGACTCCATCGTCGGCGGCGAGGACGTACGCACCGACGAAGTCGACGTCGGACCGAGCGACGAGGCGCTGGCCAGCGAGGCTGCGCACGAGTACGAGATCGAGGAGCAGCGGTGGGAGGGCCAGCAGACCTACACCTATCCCGCTGACCCCGGGCAGGAGGACGAAGTGGCCCGCTCCGATGCACTACTTCGGGATCTGCGGCTGCAGATCAGCTTCGACGGCGAGCAGACCGTCGACGCCCCGGTGGGGGAGTTCTTCGGCTCCGGGCTGGGTGAGACCGAGGTCCGCTCGCTGATGTATGCGATGGAGGACACCGACGACGGCTCGTACTGGTCGTGGTGGCCGATGCCGTACGCCCGCAGCGCCGAGGTACGTCTGGTCAACGACTCCGAGGTCGAGCTGACCGCGGGGGATGCGTCGCTGAGCTGGACCCGCGACCCAGCCAACGCCCGAGCCCTGCGCGGTCCGGACCCGTCCCTCGGCTACTTCCAGGCCGAGAGCAAGCGCGGCGAGACCAGCAACGGGTCGGACTGGGTGTTCATCGACACCGTCGGCCGGGGCCGCTTCGTGGGCGTCAACCACACGATGGAAGGCCGCATCACCAGCGGCAACATCCGCAACTACCTGGAAGGCGACGAACGGGTCTACGTCGACGGTTCGAAGACGCCGCAGATCTACGGGACCGGCTCGGAGGACTTCTACGAAGGCGGCTGGTACTTCAACCGCAAGGAGTTCTCCAACCCCACCAACGGTGCACCGGAGATGGAGACGCGCAGTTTCGGCTGTGAGTACCAGTGCGACGCCGCCTACCGGCTGATGATCGCCGACCCGGTCGACTTCAACAGCCGGCTGCGTTTCGGCATCGAACCCGGGCCGACCGCGAACGAACCCGCGGTCTACGGCTCCACCGCGTTCTGGTACGGGCACGAGGACCGCGTCGACTTGCGCGTCAGCGACACCATCGACGTCGGCGACCCGGACAGTGAAGCGGGGCACGACTACACCGGTGGCGATGACGTGACCGAGTTGACCTCGACTTTCGAGGGCGATTTCGACACCGTGGCGATGACCGAGGATCTGCGGTCGTCGGCGGAGACCGTCACGTTCACCGTCGACGTCGACCCCGGCAACGACGGGGTACGGCTGCGCCGATTGTCCGACCAGAGCGTCGCCGGCCAGGCGGTCACGGTGAGTGTGAACGGTGAACCGGCGGGAACGTGGCGCCAGCCGCGGGGCAACGAGGCACAGCGTTGGCTGCACGACGACTTCGAGCTGCCCGGTGTGCTGACGGCGGGCACGTCGTCGTTGACAGTCGAACTCACCCCGGTCGAGAACGCGCCCGCGTGGTCGGGTGCCGCCTACGAAGCGCTGTCGTACGTGACCGCCTTCCCGGACAGGTCGGCGCCCGGCCCGGTGCGTGACGTGCGTGCCACCGGTCGCGCCACCAACGCCGTCGACCTGACCTGGCCGGCTGCGGTGGACGACGTCGGCGTCGCCGGTTACGAGGTGCACGCCTCGCTAGAGGCCGGATTCGAGCCGTCGGAGTCCACCCTGGCGGGCACGGCCGCGGTGCCGGGCTTCACCCATGCCGAGCTGGGCCTGGCCCAGACCTGGCACTATCGCGTCCGGGCCGTCGACTCAGCCGGGTTGAGCGGGCCGTGGTCGGACGAGGTGTCGGCGGCATCGGGCACGACGCTGAACATCGAAGGCGAATCGATGCTGCCGGCCGATTCCTCGACCGCTCCAATCGGGGCCCAAGGCAACTGTTGCGGAGCGTCGTGGTCCGGTGGGGCGCAGCTGTGGTTCGAAGCCGAATCCGTCGGAGACACCGCGACGCTGTCGTTCACCGTACCGGTATCGGGCACGTACGACGCGTCGGCGATCCTGACCCAGGGCGGCGACTACGGCGTGGTGGAGCTGGCCGTGGACGGCGTGGCGCTCGCAGCGCCGTTCGACGGGTTCAACGATCAGGTCCGCGTCGCCGATCCGGTCACACTGGGCGGTGTGGAACTCGACGCCGGAGCGCACGAGCTGACCCTGACCGTGACCGGAAAGAACTCCGCCGCCACCGGGCACCTGGTCGGTCTCGACCGGTTACTCCTGGCGCTGGCGAGCGCCTGATCGGCCCTCCGGTCGGGCGGGGCTGCCGGTTTGGAGACAAGCCGCGCGGACCGCTATCCTTACGTCGCGGTCGCGCGGCATTCCCGCCCGACTCGGTGGGGTATGGTGTAATTGGCAGCACGACTGATTCTGGTTCAGTTAGTCTAGGTTCGAGTCCTGGTACCCCAGCTCCTCTCGCGCGGATGAACGGTAGTGCGCCATGGCGTGCGGCGCGTCACCACTCGATCTCCACGTGGTGCGAACGCCCATCGGCTGCGGAACTGTCGGCGACGATGGTCACCTCGTTCTCCTGGATGTCCACCTCGACCGTCGGGTCGGCGTGAACCACGCTGGGCCGGTGACCTCGCGGCAGGGTCACCACGGTGCGGCACTCGTCCTGAAGCTGGCTGGCTTCGGCCGTGGCGATCTCCATCCGACGAGGTTCCAACAGCAGCGTGGACACACAGCTTTGCGCGGTGCCTGCGATCTGCGTCCCAGCCGCCTCGACCGTCGCCGCGGCGTGGAAGTTCGCGCTGGAGAACCCGATCTTCCTGGCCGACACCGCCTGGACCTCGCCATCGTTGCGCAGGACGTCCACGGCTGGGTCGCGCGCCCACCGGCGGGCTTCCTTCGGTCCGGCCAGCGGCACCATCAGATAGGCGTACGAGGCGCCGTCAGGCTTGACGCCGTGGTCCATCCACGCGGTGTGGAAGGTGTTGGTGTGCACCTCGGTGCTGCCGCCCTGGGCGATGTCGGCGAACGCGCCCGAGCGGGTCTCGCGCAGGAACTCCACCTCCCGGGGCCGGTCGAGCATGATGAAGCTGGCCACACCGGGTAGCGTCAGCCGGCGCACGCCGGGGAAGCTGGCCCGCCACCCGTCCTCGCCGGACTCCGGAACCACCGCGCCGTCGATGTGCCACTGCTGCATCTCGTCGGTCTTGATCGCCCGGTTCTCCAGAATCGTCTCGACGGGATGGTCACTGCCGCCGGTGATGTCGGCGCCGAGGCACACGATGCTGTCGCCGAGGAAGAACCACGACAGTTTGGCCACCATCGTCGACTCGTAGCTCTGCAGATGCTGGACCCAGCCGGCATAGGCAGGGTGCTGGTAGAAGCCGTCGTCAGCGCGGTTCCCGCCCACCTGGGACCCGCCGACGAAGTCGAAGCTGCCACGCCCGTTCTCGCTCTGTTCATGCGGCTGCGTGTCGATGGTCGTGCCGGGCATGCGGTACGGATCGACGGTGGGGAACCAGTTGATGTACTGAGCCTGTTCGGACTCCAGGTACAGATAGCGGGCGCCTGAGCCTTGGTGCCAGGCCTTCGTGTTCTCGTTCGACTGGGTTTCGAACCCGCGGGTGCGCAGGCTCGCGGTGGCCAGACTGAAGCACCAGCCCTCGCCTCGGGCCAGGACCCGGTCCATCTCCGGGAACAACCTCGGCCCCGGGGGCTCACTCAAAGCCGGTACGTCGGATTCGAGCAACTTCAACGCCAGGAGCGCCTCGGCCAACGGCCGCAGCGTGAAGTAGGGCACGTCGGTCGACTTCTGCAGCCAACCCTTGACGTAGCCCTGCCATTCGCGTGCGTACTCCTCTGGTGCGCCTTCGGCGTGCATGAGGATGCCGGCCATCAACCAGGCGGAGTTCGTGTTGTCTCGGCCCACAGCACGTCCACATACCGGTGGCATGGTCTGCGCCTCGCTGGTCCACGGCACGAAGCTGCGAACCACACTCTGCCGGAACGGTTCCACCTGCTCCGGTTCGAGGTCCCACTGCGTCCCGCCGAGCATGGCCAGGATGTAACTGGACGCGGTGACCAGCGCACGGCCGTAGGTCCCGGTGTAGGGCACGTTCGTGTGCGCGATCAGCGAACCGTCGAAGTACAGCCCGTCGCCAGAGGTGGTCAGCTCGATCGCTTCGGGCACACCGCCGGCGGCGAGCTCGACGCGTTCGGCATCGTCGGTCAAAGCGGCGGCAACCAGAGCGTTCTGGCACAGGAACAGGCGGTTCGACCCAGTCGAGAGCTTGTACCGGTCGTCGCCGGGCGGGTACATGTACTTCGGATCCGGGACGAAGTGGGCGAACGCGGCAGCGAGATCGGTGCGCAACTGGTCGGGCACGACACTCCGGGTCAACGCCGTCGCCTCGAGAATCCCGCGAGGTCCGCCGATCTCGAAGTGATACCAGTTGCCGAATTCCGCGGTGTCGACGTTGTACTGCAGGTCGTGCAGGGTTTGAAGCCCCTCGACGATGATGCGGCCGAGTTCGGGATCGTTCTGGTACGGGGATCCGGCTGCGGCCCACGACTTCGCCATGTCGGCGAGGTTCAGCGCCGTGGTCTGAATCGGGCGAGAGTCGGTGATCCCGGCGAGTGGCTCGTCCGCGAAGACCCGGTCACGACCCGATTCATCCACCACCGTTGCCCAGAGATTCTCGGTCGTCCGGGTCATCGCCTCGATGGTCTTGACGATGTCGGGATGGCTGGTATCGGCGTCGGCGGGGCCGGCCAGGAGTTCGGCGTAGCGCTGGCGGATGAGTTCGAACTCGTCGTCGGCGTTCGCGGCGTGTGCGCTGCGCGGTGAGAAGATGCTGAAACCGGCGATCCCGGCCACCACCCCCGCTCCTGCACCGAGGAATTTTCGCCGGGACAACTCGACTTCGTGACGGACATGCATCATGACCTCCGGAAGTACGTCTGCGGGACTGGGGCCGGGTCGATCAGCGCTCGATCGTGACTCCCTTCGTGGAGAACACGGACGTGAACGGCCAGAGTTTGAGGTTCTGGACGTGCGGCTTCACGAGCAGGTTGTAGCCACCCCACAGCACGGGGAGCTCGACGAACGCCTGATCGCGCGCGACCGCGCATTCGACGAGAAGTTCGAAGCGCTTGTCGGGGTCGGCCTCGGCCAGCGCCTGGCGGGCGAGGTCGATGGCCTTCTCGCACTCTGGAACTCGGTTGCCGTCCAGGACAGCCAGGTATTCCTCCGGCGATGCTCCGCCATTGACGGCGTCGACGTACTGCTGCCCGACGTCCGGCGGCACCAGGTTGATACCTCCGATGCGCGCCGAGGCGGCCGGCATGATGCGCTGGGCCGCCGATTCCAGTGCCGGCGGCGACACCGAGGTGTTCAGCGCGTAGAAGCCGACGTAGTCGTCGGGCATGAGCTGTTCGATGCGCTCGAGGAACAGGCCTCGCTCGATGTTGTCGATGGTGACCTGGATGCCCAAGTCGTTCCGCCACATCTCGCCGATCGCCTCGACCCAGGGGCTGGACTGGTAATCCATCAGCGTGATGGTCGGCAGCCCTTGGCCGTCGGGGAACCCGGCGTCGGCGAGGAGCGAGCGGGCCCGTTCGACGTCGTACTCGACGCCGGGGACCTGGTCGGAGCCCTCGATGACCTCCGGGACCATCGAGTTGCCCGGGACCGCGGGCTTGCTGATCTCACCCAAGGCGTCCCGGTCGATCGCGATCGAGAGCGCTTCGCGGATCCGCACGTCGTGCAAGACCGTGTTCGCACTGTTCAGAATGATCAGCTGCCGGATCTGGTTCGGTGGCGCCGTGGCCAGGTCGGCAGACACGTCCGAGGTCGTGACGGCTTCCAGGTCGTCTTCGATGCGACCGGACACATCGATCTCGTCGCTTTGGTAGCTCAGCAGATCCGCGGTCGTCCCGCCGGCGTTGAACGTGACGTCGATGCCGTCGAGGTGGTAGTGCTCGGCGTCCCAGTAGTGCTCGTTGCGCCGCAGCGTGGCGCCCTGGTTGACGCGGAAGCTCTCCAGCACGAACGCGCCGTTGCTGACCCAGGCCTCGCCGGTGAGCCACTGGTCGCCGAGTTCCTCGATCGTCGGTGGATGCAGGGGGAGGAACTCGGAATGGGCCAGACGCAGCAAGAGCGTCGAGTTCGGTGCTTCGAGCGTGATCTCGAGCGTGGCGTCGTCGGGGGCCTTGACGCCGACGTCGTCGAAGTTGGTGGTGGTGCCGTTCATGTAGTCACCAGCGCCGGCCACGAGCATGTTGGCCTGGTTGTAGGACGGTGCGGCCTCCCCGGCGACACCTGGCGTGAGGATCCGCTTCCAGTTCCACAGCAGGTCTTGGGCGGTCACCGGGTCGCCGTTGGACCACATGGCGTCGTCGCGCAGGTGGAAGGTGTAGGTGAGCTGGTCGTCGGAGACCTCCCAACTCTCGGCCACACCGGGCAGCACGTTGGACGGGTCGTCGGCGTCCAGGACGACCAGCCCCTCCCACAAGGCGGTCATGATGATCTGCCCGTTCGACGAACCACTGGCGATGGCCGGGTCGAGGTCGGCGACCGGGATCATCGAGACCCGGAGGATGCCGCCAGAGTCGGGCTGATCGCCGCCGGCTCCACCGTCGTCGGCGCCCGAGCCGCTGTCATCGCCGCTGAATCCGCACCCGGTGCTGAAGGCGGCGGCACTGGCGAGGGTTGCCGCCAGGAACGTGCGGCGGCGGATCGGTCGTGGCTGGTTCATGTGGAACCTCCAAGGACAGTGGTCGTTCACGAGGACGGTTGATGGGCGCTGCCCGGGTTCGCGTGCGCGGTGGCGCTGCGAACCCAGTGCTGCGGGGCCAGCTCGACCAGGTCGCCGGATCGGGTGTCGATCGCGGTGTTCGCCTGCCACGGCATCGGCGCGGTCCGGATGGGCAGCACGGCGGCAAGCAGCGCCTGGGTGTAGGGGTGCTGAGGGTTCGTGAAGATCGTTCGAGTGGGCCCGGCTTCGACGACGTGGCCGGAGGCCATGACGACGACGCGGTCGCACAGCCGCTGGGCGACCGCCAGGTTGTGCGTGATGAACAGCATCGACAGGCCCAACCTGCGTTTGAGGTCGTCGAGCAGGTCGAGGATCTGCGCCTGAATCGACACGTCGAGCGCTGAGGTGGGCTCGTCACAGACCAGAAGCTGCGGTTCGAGGGCCAACGCACGGGCGATGGCCAGCCGTTGTTGCTGGCCGCCGGAGAACTGCCGTGGGTAGGCGTGGGCGCGCGCTCGCGGGATACCCACCAGCTCGAGTAGTTCCAGCGCCCGGGCTCGGCGCTCGGCTGGGCTACCGACTTTGTGGACACGCAGCGGTTCGACGATGTTGGCCATGGCGGTCAGATGCGGCAGCAACGACCCGTAGGGATTCTGGAACACCATCTGGACGCGCCGGCGCAGGCCGTGCAGCTCGGACCCGGCTGCGGTCAACAGGTCGTGCCCGTCGAAGGTCACCATGCCGCCAGCCGGTTCGATCAACCGCATGATCAGCCGAGCCAGCGTCGACTTCCCGCTGCCGGACTCACCGACCACGCCGACAGCCTCGTTCGCCTTGATCGTGATGCTGACGTCGTCCACGGCGTGCACGTCGCCGCCGCGGCCTTGGAAGACCTTCACCAGATTGCGGGCCTGCAGCACAGGGTCGGCTCGGGTGTCATCCCGGGATTCGCCCGGCGTGTCGTTCCCGTCAGTCGTGACGTCGGGCGCGGCATCCAGGAGACGCCGTGAGTACGGCTGCTGGGCGTGGGAGACGAACTGGTCCATCGACGCGGTCTCGATCGTCTGCCCGTCTTTCATGACGACGACGTCGTCACAGACGTAGCGGGCGACGCCGAGGTCGTGGGTGATCATCACGACCGCCAGGCCGTCCTCGCGCAGCTTGGTGAACACGTCCAGCACCTGGCGCTGGATCGTGACGTCGAGCGCGGTGGTGGGCTCGTCGGCGATCAGCAGCCGGGGCCGCGCCACGATCGCCATCGCGATCATGGCGCGCTGCCGCATGCCGCCGGAGAGCTGGAACGGATACATCCGGATTCGCCGCTGGGGCTCGGGGATGCCGACCCGGTCGAGCGCGTCGATCGCGCGGTCGACGGCCTCCTTCCGGCCACAGCTGCCATGCCAGCGCAGATGTTCGGTGAGCTGGGCTTTCAGCGTCCGCGTGGGGTTGAGCGCGGACATGGCGTTCTGGAAGACCATGCCGATGCCGGGCCCACGGACCGCACGCAGCTCGTCTTCGGAGAGCTTCAGCAGATCGGTACCGTCGAACTCGGCCGTACCGGAGACCACCGCACTGTCGGGCAGCAGCCGCAGCAGTGCCCGCATACTGACGGTCTTGCCCGACCCCGACTCGCCCACGATGGCCAGCGCGCCGTTGGCGGGCACGTCGGCGTTCAGATGCGCGGCCGGGACGAGGCCACCGCCCCGGTTCCGGAACGCGACGCAGCGAGCTGGGC
>Ga0079224_100009520_pt1 | contig 13253 bp, 14 predicted proteins | sample Stecom2015_FD_80414 | JGI IMG/M metagenome (GOLD analysis project Ga0079224, IMG submission 80414) | Agricultural soil microbial communities from Utah to study Nitrogen management - Steer compost 2015 | ecosystem: Environmental > Terrestrial > Soil > Agricultural land | place: USA: Utah... | reverse complement strand
GTTAGACGAGGAAGGATGCCTATCTATTCCCAATATGTACGGAATGGTAAAAAGACCCGATAAAATTGCTTACAGAGCCTTAGATGAAAATGGTGAGGTGATTGAAGCTAGAGTCGGTGGTTTGTTGGCAAGGGTTATCCAACATGAGTTGGATCATTTAGATGGAGTGTTGTTTGTAGACCGAGTGGAGGGAGATTTGTATACCTACGAGAAACAAGATGACACCAGAGAAATATAGAATAGTATTTTTTGGAACTCCGGACTTTGCAGTACCAGCTCTGCAGTCTTTGCTTGATTCAGATCAATTTGAAGTAGTTGCAGTAGTTACCCAGCCGGATAAACCAGTAGGAAGAAAGCAAGTCCTATCCCCTTCTCCAATTAAGGAACTGGCTATTAGTAATCAAATAGAGGTATTACAGCCAGCAAAACTTAAAAAGAATGAAGAGTTTTTAGATAAGTTAAATTCCCTGAATACTGATGTGAATGTAGTGGTGGCATATGGCAAGATATTGCCACAATCGGTTTTAGATTCTGCTCAACATGGCAGCGTGAATGTACATGGTTCAAAACTGCCTAAATACAGAGGAGCATCACCGATTACTGCTGCAATCTTAAATGGTGATAAACAGATTCAGGTAACAGTACAAAAGATGGTGTTTGAGATGGATGAAGGTCCAATAATAGCATATGGTCCAGAGATTGAAATTACGGACGTGGATACAACAGGAAGTTTAAGCCAAAAACTATCGCAGACTGTGCCAAGCATATTACCGGATGCACTACTTGGATATGTGGGTGGAGATATTGTAGTTAGCCCACAGAATGATGCAGAGGCTAGCTATGTTTCGTTGATCAAAAAAGAAGATGCCTTGATTGATTGGAATTTGGATGAAGATCAGATTGAAAGAATGATAAGGGCATACAATCCATGGCCAGTTGCCTACACCGAATGGAACGGAATGAATGTAAAGATTTTAGAGGCAGAAGTATTAGATATTGATAATCCAAAGGGAAACGTATTGGTATCTGATAAGAGACTATTGGTTGGTAAGTTATGGATCAAAAAACTGCAGCTACCTGGCAAGCAGCCAATGAGTGATCGAGATGTAATTAACGGTTATTCCCAATTTACAACTGGGAAAATGATATAATCTGGATAGTCTTATACGTTGTAAAAAGGAGGTAAGGTTTATGGCGTACTTATTTCTACTAATTGGGATCGTGGACCTAATCTTAGTGTTCATGAACCGTGACTGGGGTTTTACCCTGGCAGTGCTCCTAGGTATTATCTTCGTGGTCTTCGGACTGTATGAAGTGTTTATGCCAAGAAAATAAGTAAATCTGGATAGGATAAATAAAGAGGAGGCGTAGGCCCCCTCTTTATTTTCTTCTTTTACCCTTTCGGGCAGCCTGACCATCCACAGGTGAAGGCGCGTTGAGAACACTTGGCACAACGTTGCAACATGATTGCATGACGGGTTTGAATTCCCAGGTCTAGAACCTGATTGATTCTTCCCAAGTCCTGATCAGAGACTGATCCATGCAATTTTGTGGCAAGGTTCAACAGCAAACCATCATCCTTCGGCGGGTCAGTGAGGTGCGAAAGACACAGTCTACGTACTCGGTCGTCTTGGTGAGTAAGAAACATCTGCTTGATTGGATCAAGCGAAAAAACACCTTTTTCGACTAAGCAAACTAACTGTGCAAATTCCTGGTCCACTAGGGGTTGATTCAAGGCTAGAACTGAATTGAGAAATACCAGTCCTTTGGCTTGATCATGGTCAAAAATAGACATGTTTCACCTCCAAAGTGGAATTGTATTTTATGCCTTGAATAAATTTTAGGCAATGTGGATAACTATGAGGTTAACCACCAGAGTGTATAAATTACTAAAATGATTTGGGGAAGTAATCCCAAATACCAGTTCACTTTAGGCCAGCTATACTGCAACACTGCGGTGTGCCAATGGTGAAATTGTTTAATAACTGGTAGTTCCCTGTAAGCAGGCCAGACCAGTCCGGGGAGTTCAATAATGTCTGGAAGGATAGAAAAGATAAGGATCGTAAAGTAGTAGCCAATTTTATCGGGTGGAGTTAACCAGACAAAAAGCGACAACATAATAATGGTGTCAGTAATTCGCAATACTACATTTCCGATATTGATATGGTCGTTGCCAATCATGTCTTTGTGAGGAATGTAGTCTAAGACAAAATGAATAGTCACCGCAGCAAGGGCGGCGGGTAGCAATGATGGTTCAGCCTTGGCGATAGCCAGGCCAGCTAGTGCATGAGGTGTGAGAAGCATTAACTACCGGTTACGGGCGGGGTGTAATTCTGGAGGAATTCATTGGCACGAGTAAAGAATTCTCCGATAACCGGGACAACTCCCAAGCTATCAAATAGAGCGCTAAGTGCGTAGAGCACAAGAGCTAATCCTAAAGTTGCGCCAATGCCTGTAAAAATACCAGCTACCAAAGATCTAGAGATTAGATATTTCCAATCCCCATAATATTTTTCTACGATGCGAGCAAACGCGACATACTCCCGAGGTGAGCTTGGTTTTTTCTTCATTACTGTAATTATACAGCAATTTAGTTAAGCATTGAGCACGTTTTGTTCCAAGTCCCACAAAGAATAGCTAACGTTCTTGAGCCAATGAGTAGTGTGATAATCCCCTTTCCAACGAACTACCATAGCGTGAGGTTCGGGATTACCGTCCTCTTCATCGTATTTAAAGAGAAGAGTAGAGACATAATCGATAGATTCATCCCACGATTCAAAGTTACGGTACTTACCGAACCTTTCACCTGGTCTAAAATCTTTAATTCCATAACAGTTAAAGTCCCCTGCTGGATGCTTACAATAGCCACTTTCTGCTGCAGAAATAGCCACCATCATTTCCCAGTTTGGGTACTGGATTAAGATGTTGGCTGGCATTGGACTACCTTTGGCTTCCAAAAACTCGCCAAGCGCGATTTCCTGTGGGCTTGGAGGGGTTGGGGTGGATTCAATAACAGCTGGTTGTAGGGCTTGGGTAGCGCTTAAAAAAAGAGCTACTAGTGCCCCCAAGAAGTTGTTCATAATACCTAATTTGGCCGTCCCCCAACGGTGCCAATATGGTAGCAAAAAATGGGTCACTGGTCAATGGAAAGGGCCTGATTTCTCAGGCCCTTGATAGGTACATGATCACACGTAGCGGTAGCGAAGTACTTCGCTTGAACGATCCTCCTTGGTCTGCTTGAAACCAATCTTTGCGTACATTGCACGAGCGTCTGCTCGGCTGGTGTGGAGGTCTAGATATGGAAGCGCTAGCTCTCTGCCCATATCAATCAATCGATTAGTGATTTTGGTTCCGATTCCCTTGCGTTGATGTGACGCAGAGACAACCACATCCTCAATTTCACCACGGGTACCCGTAAGGGTAGTCTTGATACAGAGAGATCCCATTCCAACTAGCTTCTCCTGTATCCTGACAATCACGAGACCATGGTTTACAACCTGGCGTGCAATTTCCATGAGGTTGCAATACTGACGACCGGGCTTTCCGGTACTACTTAAATCAACCAGAAGCCGGTTGATGTCGTCGATGTCGTAAACAGAGAAGAGCAAGTGAGATTGGGAGTTCGGCAGAGCCGATTCAACCACCAACTCTAATTTCTCATTCTCAACGGGGGTTGGGTCCGACATATTTTAGCTCCTTGTTGTTAAGTACCGCCTTACAAAAAATAACACTAGATGTTTTCGTATTCAAATTCTTTCTTAGCAATTTGGACAATATCACCTGGCTTGGCACCAATCTTTTTAAGTTCTGCTAATACACCCATTCGATTAAATACTTTCAACATACGTCCTAATGCCTGGGCGTTTTCTAAATCTGTACGAGTGATCAACTTTTCTTGTTTCGGACCGGTTACAAAATATTTCTTACCTTTCTTGCTTACTTCAAAACGAGCGGTCACAGTATCGGCAAAGGTAAAGACTTTGCCGATTGGATCTGAGGTATCAATAGGTAGCGCTTGGAGCTGACGAGCAACCTCTAATAATAATGGTTGGACATTTTGATGGGTGGCAGCTGAGATAAAGTAGACAGGAATATCTTTAAGTTTAGTGGTGGTGAACTTTAGTTTTTTAAGAGCTTTGAGTTGGTCTTCAGTTAGTAGCTCTATTTTGTTAATCGCTACAATTTGAGGACGACCAGCAAGCTGCTTATCGTAGGTTGAGAGTTCTTTATTAATAGCCTTAAAATCTCCCTTAATATCTGCCCTGATGCCATCTAAGACGTGAACTAGAATCCTTGTACGTTCAATGTGGCGCAAGAACTGGGAACCCAATCCCTTACCACCAGAAGCTCCTTCGATTAGTCCGGGAATATCTGCAACCATAAAGCTGGTGTCTTTGAGGTTTACGATTCCAAGGTTTGGAGTAAGGGTGGTGAATTCGTAGTCAGCTATTTTTGGACGGGCGTTAGAGATAACAGAAAGCAATGTAGATTTGCCTACATTTGGAAGTCCGATAAGGCCAACGTCGGCTAAGATTTTAAGCTTTAAGGTGACAGTACGTTCTTCACCGGGTTCTCCAAGTTCTGCAAAAGCTGGAGTTTGGAAAGAGGCACGAGCAAATCGATAGTTACCATATCCACCGGCTCCTCCGGCAGCCACTACAAACTCCTGTCCGTCTTGTGAAAGATCAGCGATTAGAAGTGGCTTGGATCTAGGTTTGTCGGGTTCAATATCGTAAACCTGGGTACCGACCGGTACTTGAAGCCGAAGGTCCTCCCCTTTCTTACCACTGGATTTTTGCTTACGTCCAGGAACTCCTGGTTCAGCGGAATATTTCTTTTTAAAAGATAGTTTACTTAAAGTATTTAAATTATGGGTAGCAACTAAGATCACGCTACCGCCATCACCACCATCGCCGCCATCGGGACCGCCTTTGGAGACAAATTTTTCACGACGAAAAGAGATGGCTCCGTTGCCACCGTCTCCAGCTTTGACTTCAAAGCTTACTTCATCTGCGAATTGGTTACTCATATCTACAGTTTGGCATTAAATTATGCTGTCTGCAAGCGGAAAATGCCAAATTTAACGGCTCACAAAAATGAGCCGTTGAAAAACCCTGTATCGAGGTGATACAGGGCCGGCTTGTGTGGATTGCTATTTACTGATTACCGTTTTGTAACTTGGACTTGTATTTTTCTAAGCGTCCCTTGGCAATTTTCAGTTCATTCTCAATCAGAGGGAGGCTTTGTTCAGCGATTGAAACCATTGCTTCCTGTCCCTGTGCAATTAACTCTTTACGCTTATCATCGGCAAGCATTTCTGTGTAATTCTTTAGGTCTTCGGTCAGATGCATAATCTCCTTCACGACGGTTTCAACTTGTTCTTGTAATAATTCGCCAGTTAAAGGCTTTGCTTCTTGTGAAGCTCTGTCCTCAGAGTCAGACGCCTGAATTTCCATTTCAATAGCCTTATCTGCGTTTGATTTCTTTTCTGGTTGTCTCATTCTTTCTGCTGACATATTAGATTTGGTTACGGTAAGTAATTTGGGAAGTAGGGTTATCTACTTGGTAATTCATGATTGGTAGCTGCATGGTTGGAGCCATATTCATACCGGCCATAGCCATTACAGGTTGGTTCATGCGGCGGTATGCAAGGAATGCCATCAGCATTGCGAGCATTGTGATACCACCCCAGATAAATACTTCAGGACCAGCGGCGATAAGCTTGTATCCAAGGAAGGTAGCTTCAGCACCATCTGCGCGATGGACCTTAACCTGACGAAGACTATCAGACTGAAGATCAGGTTCAGCTGCTACTTCGAAGACAATCTGAGTGTCAGTCCAGCTGACAATGTTGGTAAGCTTTGTACCAAGGTAAACTTTGCTTTCACCATCTACGAAGGTACCGAAGTTGGAACCGAGTACAGTTACCTGAACAACCTGATCACTCTTACCAGAACTTGGCTGGATACCAGTAATCACTGGATCGTCCCCGGCAACTGGGCCACCTTCACCAATGGTGTAGGTTGCGGTTGGGAGAGTTGTAGTTCCGAGTAAGTCAGCGACTGGAGTTGTAGCGTTAGCAACGTTTGTGAAGTCGTTAGATGCACCCTGGTTATATTCAAAGCTGAAGGTTACGGTATCACCGATCTGAGCAGTTGCCTTTGTCTTAAAGACAAGGGATGCAAAAGTACCAGTTCCATTGGTGTAGATAATGTCACCGGAAGCTGGGGTAGATACGGTACGAGCCATGCCAATCTTGCCGCTGTTTGCAGCGATTGGGTTGATAACTGGGTTTGGATAAAAAGTACCGGTTAAGGCACCTGGATATGTACCGCTTACAAAGTCGAGTTTAGAAGTATCGTACTTTACGGTAACGTCAGCACCGGCAGAGTCTTGACCACCAGTGCTTACAATGACGTCTACGGTAAATTCAGTACCAAGTGGAATATTACCACCAGGTGGGTCAAAGGATACGCTGGCACCACCGCTAGGTGATGGGGTCTGAGCAAATGCGCCTGGTACGGAGATGAATCCGACTAGGAAGATTGCAAGAATGCTAGTGACTAAAAGGTTTTTCATTTTGGTTTTTGTTTTTTGGTTTTTAACCAATTATAACATTATACTATACTTTTCTTATTCTGTCAATGGGGTTGAATCTGTAGGGGTGGTGGAACTACCGATTTTCCCGAGTAATAAGCCAAGATCTAAGCTGTTGATAATACCATCCTGGTTGAGGTCGAAATTAACCTCTGATGTGGTTGGGGTGAAGGTAGTAATATCGATAGTTTTGTTGGCATTTGAGATGATAAAGGGAATGGCTTGGGCTTCAACTCCCCCACCACGGATGACGGCCACGTATGAGCCGGCATAGAGCTCTTTATTGAGCTGATGCAAGGGAACTAGTTGTTCTGAAGGAACAGACTTAAGTTCATAGATTGGCTGGACACCAAGACTCACATCCAGGATCTGAATAGAGACAACGTCCGGTAACTGACGAGCGGGAGTAAAGTCGAGGGTAGCAGTAAATGGTCTAGTGACTACTGGAGTATCGGTGACAGTTTGGGTAGTAGATTCGCGTTCTGATCCGGTGTAGTTGATACTGTATCCATAGACTGCAGAGCGAGTTGCAAAGGTATCACCAATAAAGGTGGTTTCAAGTTGGAAATACTGTTGGACTGGAACACCCAGCTGGACAGTATCTTCAGTTTGCTGGTCTTCGGAGCCGGCAAGTTCTAAGGGGGTAAATGTGTGGTTAGTAAGTTCAGCTAAGGTAGATGCTGAACGATATGAGTGTAAGATCTGGGCACCCGGTGCCTGGTACTGCTGAACGGTAATGGAATCGATAAGAATATCTTCACCACCTAAATCAATTGCAGTGGTGCGATAGACATGGGTTGGGTAACTGTTTTGACGTTCATCGGCAGAATCAAAGATAGGCATTACTAAACCTTCAGTTCCGTAATCTGCAGGAATTGAGCTGTATGAAGATAGAACAGATACTCCTTCGAAGTAGGCCGGTTCATCAACTACTACCCATTCACCAGCACTAGAATCACCAAGCAGTTCCAGGTTTGAACTAATTGAAATAGTTTGAACCTGAGAGGCTTTAATGCCAATAAATTTAAGGAAGTTTTCAAAGCCTCCGGCATAAATAGCAGCACCGATAGCGATTGCAATGGCAACTATCGGAACTGCTATTTTCCAAACTTTATTGTGGTTATAAGAAGTTTGCATTATTGGTTTGAAGGCAACTGGTCACCAGTCTTGAAGTAGTTGGAGAAGATGGCAACGATATCTAGTGCGTTTACTGCACCGTTTCCATCGATGTCAGGGATGAGACCCTGACCAGTCTTACCCCAGTCGCGAGTAAGAACAGGGACGTCGATTGCGTTAATGACGTTGTTTGGATCTAAGTCACCAGCAAGTAACTGAGTAAAGTTAAAGGTGTAGTTAGATTCAGATGCAGAGATGGTTACAGTGTTGTCTGATTCACGCCATAAGTGACGAGTAGAGCGAACAAAGGACTTATAGATACCACCAATGGTGAGTCCGTTAACGTTAACAGTAGCTGTTTCGTTTTCGGTTTTAATATCAGTTTTTTCAAAGATCTTGGCGTTATCTGAACTGTAGAGGAAGAAGGAGAAGATTGGCTGAAGACCATCGTTGCCACCCTGGATTGGGATGTTTAAGGTGAATGTAGCATTCTTTAGATCTGATCCATCTGAAATGGTAAGGCTGACAGTGACACCAGAGTTGATACCACTTGATTCACCAGTGATGGTAAAGTCTTTGGTTCCAAATGCTGCGGTTGGAGAGATAGCAGCAGTGATTGTTACCGGACCATTACTATTAGCAGGGATGATGGCGTTGGCAGGTTGGTAAGTGATGGATTCAATGTCGTTACCGAAGATTGATTGAATGTTGTCGGTAATGGCGATTGCGTCTGTGAAGCCAGTTTGGCGGATAGCGGTAACAGTGAATTCAACGTTTGAACCAACGGCACCAGAAGTGTTGGCAGGAACTACCTGGATGCTGAATTCTGAGGTTGAATCACCCTGTACATTTACCTGAACGTTTTGGAGTGGTCGGATCGTCTTAGTTTCGTCGCTAGTAGTAGCGGAAACTGTAAATGTGTAATTATTAATGCCAGACAATGCTTCTGGAGAAACAGCTACCAAGACAGTACCAGTTTGGATTGGGTTGGTACCATCGAAGGTCATGGTAGTTGATCCAACAGGTGTAACTACCACGTCATCCGTATCTAATTGGTCAAGCACTACGTTCCATGTTGCAGTTCCAATGAAGGTAGGCTCGTTGAATAGGTTAACTTCGATTGGATAAGTTGCAGATTGACCTGCATTAACATTGATAACCCCTGGGCCCGAGATTATACCAATTTCCCCTAATGCCTCTGAATCGTAGTTTAAGTAGATATCTTCTACCCAAGGTTGATAGGTGGCATCGCCATAATGGTTAGAAGTTTCCATGACGACCTGAATACGTAGGTATTTAACCTGGTTGGTCCATGTGTCCTGAATAAGGTTATTTACATCATCGATTGGAACGATACCCTCTTCGGTAGCTGGGTTGTATGATTCAGAAACGTTTACTTCGTAGAATTGATTGATGAATCCTGGGCTACAGCTTCCTACACATAAGTTGTTTTTATTCTCGTCAAAGAAACCAATGCGGAAGGTAGTGCTAGAGGTAAACTCTGGATCTGGTGATACAGCGTCGTTATAGATGGCTGCAAAGTCTATAAGACCGGTGATTCTATGGGTACTGTCTGTTACTGGCAAGTATCTAGAGGTATAAGTAGCGGCAAGAGGCTTTGGTGAGCTGGTAATAGTTACCGATTGATTTGGATTATCCATTCTGGCAAGAATGTCTCCGTGTTGATCAAGCTGAGTACCGTCTAAGTCTTGAAGGAAGATATCATTGCCATCACCGATCAAACCCTTGGTGAAGGAACCCAATGAAATATTGGCTTCACCTCCTACAATTGCAGTAAGCACAAGCTGTCCGAGGTTTTCACCAGTAAACTCCTGTGGGTCTAAACTGGCTGAGATGGTAACCTGACCAGCGGTTGAACTATCTATGTCGTTTAGTTCTACACCTGTACTTGAAACCCAACCATCTGTTGCCAAGGTAAGCTTTGTACTGTCATAGAAAATGGTGAAAGTAACGTTTCCTAGTTTTGTGTTAGCTGGGATGGTACCTTCAGTAATTAGCACGTTGGTGTTAACATTCTGTCCAACAGATAATCCAGAGTTTACAACATCGAGTCCAAGGTATGCCCCAAGTGTTTGAACAGTTATCCCTGGATCTTTCTCATCGAGAATTCCAATGAGTGTGTTATTGGTTTCACTGGTTTCATTGATACTATCGGTGCGATCCAATTCAAGGTTGTAGTTGAAGATGTTTGCATCTGCCTTAAATGAACCGAGAGAGACCAATCGAGACTGTCCCGCGGCAATACCCTTAGCTACACTAATTTGTTTGTTAGTAACTTCTTCCCATCCGATGGTGTCACCGAATCCAGCAGTTACATGTAGTGTTACGTCTGGGGAATATTCTGTTGCGGTATTGTTTTCGTAAGCAACCCAGGCAAAGACTTCAACCTGAGGTTCTTTAGTGATGTCGAAGACTAATGGATTAAACTCAAGTCCGTTAATACCCTTTGAAGTATCGAAATGGAAGTCTTGGGTTGCAGCTGCGGTAAACATAGCAACAGGCTGGATGTCTGCAGGAAGATTGGTTGCATCTACATTGCTGACGATAAGTAGGTAGTTACCATCCACTGGATCTGTAGGATTTGGGAAGTTTACGGTACAACTCTGACGATCCTGGTTAGGGATAGTGGCACAGTTAGAAGTAAGAGTAGCAGAGTACCCTGCCCCACCGTGAAGGGTGGCAATGCGGGTTAATTTAATATTTACAGCTTTAATGTTGTCAGAGACACGGAATTCAATTGGAACATTGGTTGCGCCCCAGGCGATAGATTCAAATTCGGTTGGGTCGAGAATTTCGATTAAGCCATTGTTGGCTGGGTTGATAACAATCTCAAACTCGCCACTTAGAACGTTACCGATGGCATGCTTATTAACAATGGTAACCACGGAGCGTATTTTGGCAGAACCCAAAATAGGAAGGCTGTTGTCATTGGTATACCCGGCAGGATCCCAGGTGTAGGTAATATTGTTTTCACCAGACTGCAGGGTAAGACCATCTTGATATCCAAGATAGTACTGGGTACCAGCAGTAGTTTCAAGATAGTAATCAACACGGAGTGGATCACCAACGTTACCTACTGCAGAGGTACGAATTTGAGTCTTAATATCATAGGCAGTGCTTTCTACCACCTGTTCACCAGCTGCTGGAGCCGTGATGCGAACTGGATCTGCGAATTCTATGTCATCATCACCAGCTGAAACTGGGACAGATACTTTCCAAGGAGCAGAAATTTCTGAACCTTCGGTATAACATTTGGTAATGTAGAATTCAGAGTATTCGTATGGAAGGTTAGTTTCGTTAGGGGCAATTCTAAGTTTGAATAATTCACTAGTTCCATTAGTTTCGAAATAGCGAGCAATACCGAGTACGTTGTAGTGACCATCTCTTTTAACACCGACAAGGAATTCCGTGTGGTAGAGAGTGATGGACTGGTTGTCACAAACAGTGAGATCCCAGTTGTCATTCATCAGCAAGTTCTGACCGGCGATGATATAGTTTTGTTCAACTGGAAGATCGTTATAGATTGTGTGGCCAGTTATCTGACGAGCGACAGGGCCAGTGGTTTGGGCCTGAGCTGCTAGATTAGAGAAACCAAATTGAGTAAAGAAAGCCAAGGCAACAAAACCGGCAAAGACACCTGCTAGTGAAGCATAGTGTTTAAGGGTATGTGTTGAATTTGTGTTTTGGTTTTTCATTTTGGTTTTTATTGTTTGGATTACTGACCTGTGTCGTTTAACATTAGACGGCCATTTTGAACTGTGAAGCTATCTTCAGGAACCAGGGTGGCATCTTGAAGGAAGCCAGTGTTTTCATTTATTCGAATGGTTTCGGCAGTACCAGCTCGGGAGCCTAGGAAATCTAAGAGTTGTCCTAGCTGTTTACCAAAAACTACGAGACCTAAGACGACGATGACGCCGACAACAATGAGGACGGTACGAAACGCCTTAGAACGGAACCAGTATGTTGGTTGATTATTGAGGATAGCCATAGCCTTGTGTGTAATAAAGATCTGGATTTAATTCATGATCAAAGGTGTAACCATTGAGCTGAACAGCTGGATATAAATCAACTGTACCTGCATAAGCGGAAGGTTGGAGGTCGAAGTAGTAGATAATATCGTCAATTACTCCGAAGTAAACCAACCAGGCTGTAAGCAAAAAGCTCATCAGCACGAGAAAAGGAACCAGGTTATCGTGGTTGATGTGTTTGCCTTCTGCGGCCTGTAGTTGTTGGGCTAACTGTTCGAACATTTTGGTTTTTGGTTTTATAAATTATTTAATTATACGTGATTTTGCCTATTTTGTCAATCTCTCGGAGATATAACTTGTATTTAAAAGCGCCGGAAGTCCGGCGCGTTTTTCCAGCATCACCCAGCCAGAATCGAAGGGTACTAGGGTAAGTTGATGTCGGAAACGAATTGATCCACCTGCCACTCCTCGTGATGTGGCATGAGAATCATCTTGGTGGCAGGTACAGGATCCGACTGTGGGTCTGCCAGATCACCGGGAAGAGTTGCCATATGCATAAAATAGGGATCGCCCTGAATGATACGCGTCATGGCATTAACAATCCCCGGATTGTTAATTGGAAGCAGGCAAACCTGATTGGTCTTGCCCACTATTGTTTTCAGGTACTTGATCTCTGACAACTTTGCGACTGCATGGTCTCGCAGACGAATGCAATCCTGCACCCTGCTGCAAAGACTGTCATAGCCGTAATGATGAAGCGAGGACCAGAGGGCAGCTGCCATTGCCCCAGACCGACTCCCATTAAAGCAGTGATCGGATTCACTGTTCAGGTAGTTGGCAGGCCTGGTGACTGTATCGGCGATTGCGGACCGGTACATGACCACACCACATCCGAATGGTACGCCCCCCATCTTATGCGGATCTACCACTACTGAATCTGCACCGCTGTCGAACCCAAATGCAATTGGGTTAGAGAGGAATGGAAGAACAAATCCTCCGAAAGCAGCGTCAACATGGAGATAGGTTTTGATGCCTAGCTCTGCTTCAAGCCGCAGTCGAAGCGAGTGAACAGATCCAACATCGTCTACGCTACCGATCATGGTTGATCCGGCAGACAAGACGATGATGAATAGGTTGCAGCTACCTTGGTCATGTAATTCGCGGATATTCATCTCCAGCAGCTCTATACTAATCTCACCGCTGGCGTTACATCCAACATACTTGACCTTACCCGTCCCTATTACATCAGATGCCTTGACGACACTGTAATGTGCTAGAGAGGTGGTGAGAACCGCTACCCTTTCATTGTCATCAGATTGACTGGTCAATGAGTTGCGACCCATCCACATACCGGCAATGTTGCCAATAGTTCCACCTTCGCAGATGTAACCGGCAACACTGGCTGGGTTTCCTCCACACAAGCGAACCAGGATACCAACAGCCTCTCTTTCGAGCCGCTGGGCCCCCTCAAATCCTAGCTCAACGGCATCGCCACCATGAAATGGCAATGAGTGATCACCAATGTTGTTCACATTGAGGTTCGAGAACATC
>Ga0079224_100009519_pt1 | contig 13253 bp, 13 predicted proteins | sample Stecom2015_FD_80414 | JGI IMG/M metagenome (GOLD analysis project Ga0079224, IMG submission 80414) | Agricultural soil microbial communities from Utah to study Nitrogen management - Steer compost 2015 | ecosystem: Environmental > Terrestrial > Soil > Agricultural land | place: USA: Utah... | reverse complement strand
TCGGGACACCATCCACTGAAGTGATGTAGGGAAGGTTGACTTCCGTTTCCTGCGAGCTCGACAATTCAATTTTAGCTTTTTCAGCAGCTTCTTTCAGACGCTGAAGAGCCATCGGGTCTTTGCGCAGGTCAACATTCTCTTCGTTCTTGAACTCATCAGCGAGCCAGTTCATGACCCTTTGGTCAAAGTCGTCTCCACCGAGATGAACGTCACCGTTTGTTGACTTCACTTCGAAGACACCATCGCCGAGTTCGAGAATAGATATATCGAAGGTACCACCACCCAGGTCGTACACCGCGATTTTCATGTCCTGGTTCTTTTTATCGAGACCGTATGCCAGCGCAGCCGCGGTGGGCTCGTTGATAATACGCTTGACATCGAGTCCGGCGATTTGTCCGGCTTCTTTAGTCGCCTGGCGCTCGGCATCGTTAAAGTAGGCGGGTACGGTGATAACCGCCTCGTTGACGGTTGTTCCGAGATAATCCTCTGCAGTGGTTTTCATTTTCTGCAGAATCATCGCCGATAATTCCTGGGGAGTGTAAAGACGATCTCCGATTTTCACCCGTACCGTGTCGTTGTTGCCACGTTCAACGGCATAAGAAACCATCTTCATCTCCTCGTTCACGTCATTGTATTTCTTACCCATGAACCGCTTTATCGACGATACTGTGTTCTTCGGATTAGTAATGGCCTGGCGCTTGGCAGGATCTCCTACTTTGCGCTCGCCTTTTCCATCGTCAAGAAAGGCGACGATTGAGGGCGTCGTCCTCCGGCCTTCGCTGTTGGCAATAACGACGGGCTCGTTGCCCTCCATCACGGCCACGCAGGAGTTGGTCGTACCCAAATCGATTCCAATAATTTTCCCCATGATTAAATTTCCTTTAGTTGTCCAACACTGATAATGTATGCTTCGGTTATCAATGCCTGTGCCAGCCCACTCGTGACTGTCAAAAGGTGACATAATGACAGAGGCGGTTTGCTAACTGTCTGAGCGCTAGTACACGTTTTGACTATGACAAAGCTGAGAATGTCAGGACCAATCGCTGTTATTGTGACCATTCGGTGGGCGTGCGGTCCCAACGATGTTGCCGAAGCTTTTCCACAATAGCCGGTTTGAGACGTTGGCCATCGCTGGTAGTAAGATTGGCTTCCACGTGGCGGGTTCGTCGCATCCCCGGGATGATGGTGTGGACGTCGCTGTTTTCCAGGATGAATCGCAGGGCCAACTCAGGCATGGTCATCCCTTCGGGAATAAGGGGTTTGAGTGCGTTGGCGTGTGCTACACTGCTTTTAAGGTTTTCCGGGACAAAGTAGGTCGAACGCCAGTCGTCGGCAGGAAAAGTGGTTTCTTCAGTCAGTGTTCCTGTCAGGGTTCCTTCATCGAAGGGAACGCGGGCAATCACGCCAATGTTTAGTTCGCGACACAAAGGGAAGAGTTCGTCTTCCGGCGCCTGGTCAAAGATGTTGTAGATGACCTGAACAGTGTCGATGAGTCCGGTCCGGAGTGTGTTCAGGCAATTGGCGGGCTCCCAACGGTTCACGCTAATGCCCATGAAACGGATTTTGCCATCGCGCTTTAGCTTCTCGACGGCGTTTTTCCACTCGTCCCGGTCGGCCCAGCCATCTTCCCAAACGTGAAACTGCTGAAGATCGATGCAGTCTATCCTGAGGTTCCGAAGACTTTTTTCGGTGTACTCGATAATGTGGTCGTAAGGGAAGCAATCTTCAAGACGGAAGTGTGGCTTACTCGGCCAGGTGAAATTCCGGGGCGGAATTTTTGTCGCATGGAACAATCGTTTTCCGGGATGCCGGCGGATGAGATCTCCGAGGATTTGCTCACTTCGCCCTTCGGCGTAGCCCCAGGCTGTGTCATAGAAGTTGCATCCCAGTTCGACAGAGCGGTCGAGTGCATGTTGAAGCTCCTCGTCGTTGGTACCGGTCCATCCGGCAAGTCCCCACATACCATACCCGATCTCACTTACGTGGAAACCGGTTCTTCCAAAGGTTCTGTACTGCATAGAGGCCGAGGTCGTTTTTTGTCAAAGATAGCGGATTTCCGTCCCTGCACAGTGATCCGGCAAAGGCAATCTGAGACGCCCGCATCGTCAAGGCTACATTTTTATTAGTTTTGCAACCTTTAAATACGCCGGTCTGGCCGGAAGCGACATGACATTATCAGATCAGATAGAAAAGAGAAGGACATTTGGAATCATCAGTCACCCTGACGCGGGAAAAACTACCCTTACGGAGAAACTGCTGCTGTTTGGAGGTGCGATTCAGAAGGCGGGCGCGGTAAAGTCGAGCAAGATTAAAGATCACGCACGGTCCGACTGGATGGAGATAGAGAAGCAGCGGGGGATTTCGGTAGCCACGTCGGTCATGGGCTTGAATTACAAAGACGTCAAGATTAACCTGCTGGATACTCCAGGTCACCAGGATTTCGCCGAAGACACTTACCGGACGTTGACCGCGGTCGATAGTGTTATCATGGTGATCGATTGTGTCAAGGGGGTGGAGATACAGACCGAGAAGCTGATGGAAGTGTGCCGCATGCGCAGCACGCCGGTAATTTGTTTTATCAACAAGCTTGACCGCGAAGGACGCGATCCCTTCGAATTGCTCGACGAGATCGAAGAAAAACTTAAAATCAACGTTCGTCCCTTGAGCTGGCCTATCAATATGGGTAAGAACTTCAAGGGCGTTTACAGTTTATACGAAAAAAGTCTTCACCTGTTCACGCCGAGCAAGACGACGATATCGGAAGGGATAGATGTATCGGACATCAATGACCCCGAGCTCGACCGGCTTGTTGGAGAGAACAATGCGAAGCAATTACGCGCCGATGTGGAGTTGATCGAGGGTGTTTACCCCGACTTCAGTGAACAAGATTACCTCGAGGGGAAAGTAGCGCCGGTTTTTTTCGGTAGCGCTGTGAACAATTTTGGGGTCAAGGAACTGCTCGACACTTTTATCCGGATTGCTCCGCCTCCGATACCCCGCGCGACAACATTGCGGGAAGTTGCCCCCGATGAAAAGAAATTCTCCGGCTTTGTGTTCAAGATACACGCGAACATGGATCCCAAGCATCGCAACCGCATTGCTTTCCTTCGCGTTTGCTCGGGAAAATTCGAAAGGGGTAGTAATTACTATCATGTTCGTCATGACAAATCGGTCCGCTTTTCCAACGCGACGGCTTTCATGGCGCAGGATCGCGAAACCGTAGATGAGGCCTGGCCAGGCGACATTGTTGGTATCTTCGACACTGGCAACCTGAAGATAGGTGACACGCTCACCGAAGGGGAAAAGATGATGTATACGGGTATTCCCAGTTTTTCTCCTGAGATTTTCAAAGAAGTTGTAAACCTCGATGCCATGAAGACCAAGCAACTTGAAAAGGGGTTGCTGCAGCTCATGGAAGAGGGCGTTGCCCAGTTATTCACGTACGAGATAGGAAAGCGCAAAGTAATCGGTGTGGTAGGTGCGCTTCAATTTGAGGTTATCCAGTTCCGGCTGAAAAACGAGTACGGCGCTACCGTGCAGTTTGTTCCCCAGAATATCTACAAAGCCTGCTGGATCAGCAGCAAAGATCCCCGGAAGCTCGCCGAGTTCATCGAGTCAAAGCAACGTCACATTGCGCTCGACAAAGACGACAAGCTCGTGTTCATGGCTGAGTCGCGGGCGTGGCTGCAGATGGTGCAAGACAATTTCCCCGATATTGAGTTTCATTTTACGTCTGAGTTTTAGAGGGGAACTGGTGTTTCAATAGTCGAGGTTTCCCCTTAAACGATAGTTTTTTTGCAGCGCAACAAAGTGCGCCGGATCGCGCGCGTTACTTGACCTTCTCTTCTAATCGCGTGATGTCCGCCCGCGCATCCTGTTTGCCCATGCGCAACGCGTGTTTGTATAACTCTATCGCTTCTTTGTAGGTCTCTTTCTTCTTCTGCGGCGCAAGCTTCGTACGACTCGCTGCTTCTTCAACAGCACGTGCGCGCGCGTAATAGGCATCGGCTTCGGAGACCTTGAACTCTTCGGTCATCGTCGCAATGCGAGCTTCCAATTGCAACAGCTCCTGCTCTTTCTCGGAAATCCGAATGTTGATGTCGCGGACCTCGGTTTCCTTCAAACGTATTTCCTCCTGCAGCCCGCGATTTTCTTCGCGATAAGCGGCTACCTGCTCCTGTAGCTGCATGATTTCGTTCACGCGAATCTGTACCTCGCTCTTCAAGGCGTCGACAAGCATCAGGTAAGCCGAGGCTTCGTTTTGACTTTCTTTGAGCGCATTCTGAATTCCTTCAATTCTGGCTTCCGACATGCGCACAAATTCATTGATGTCGCGGAGGCGGGTCGTGAACTCCTCATAGGTCGTTCCTTCGCTGAGATGGGAGCGAAGGGCGTTGCGGCTCATGTCGATCGAATCAAGAAGTCCCTTGACGTCTTTAATGCCGACGAGCACGTTGCGACCCGAGGTGAGCTCGCTGCGCAGGGAATCGTTTTCCTGTTGAAGACGCGCAACCTCGTTCGAATTGCACGCCGCCAGAATGAAGACGGATATAACTACGGAGATCCAGGTCAGTTTGGGTTGCATAGGAGTAGGTGTAGAAAACAAATTTAACCCTTTGGGAGATTTTAATGTGCCTCGTGCGAGCCTTTTTCAAAATTTCACTGAGCGATAATTGCTAATTTCGCGTGTGGCCTTGCCGTTTGAAGTCATTTACGAAGACAACCACCTTCTGGTGGTCAATAAAGCCGCGGGTGTGCTGGTGCAGGGCGATGCCACGGGCGATATCCCGCTGGTCGAACTCGGCAAAAAGTATATCGCAGAGAAATACAGCAAGCCCGGGGCTGTGTTTCTGGGGGTAGTGCACCGGTTAGACCGCCCCGTGAGCGGCGTGGTGGTGCTGGCGCGTACATCGAAGGCGCTGAGCCGGATGAACGCCCTTTTTCGCGAGAATAAAACGGAAAAGACGTATTGGGCCATTACTTCCGAAGTTCCGCCCACCCCCACGGGGACGTTAGTCCATTGGCTTCTGAAGGACGAGCGCAGGAACAAAACCACGGCTTTTAAACGTGAAACGCCGGGTGCCCTCCGGTCGGAGTTGCACTATTCCGTGATCGGGCGCGCGGGAGGGATGTGTCTCCTGGAAGTCAATCCGGTTACGGGCCGGCCGCACCAGATCCGTGTACAACTCGCCTCGATGGGGTGCCCTATCGTCGGCGATGTCAAGTATGGAGCCAGCCAACCTCTTCCGGATGCCCGGATAGCGCTGCATGCGCGGCGATTATCTTTTGCGCATCCGGTAAGGCAGGAGCCCGTCACTTTTGAGGCTTCTCCACCTCATAGCGCGCCCTGGATATTATTTACTAATTCCTGACCCAAGAAATGAACTGGATAGAAAAACTCAGACACCGTTGGAATCTCGAAAGTGCCTGGCAGGTAGGTATTGTGTTGCTTGTATTCGCCTGCACGGGGACAACGGTTATGTTGATTAAGAAACCTCTACTCACCTGGCTTGCCGGCGATCGCGGAGATACGACCCTGGCTTCGGTGCTCTATTATATTTTTATTTTACCTCTTTATAATATTATTTTACTGGGGTACGGCTTTATATTTGGCCAGTTCAGGTTTTTCTGGAATTTCGAAAAACGCTTTCTGGAACGATTTTTTATCCGGCGTAAAAAACAAAAGTAATACCTATATGAAACGATCCTTTTTACTGTTCCTCGGCGCGCTATTGTTCGCAGCTTGCTCTTCGCCCAAATACGCTTACCACTTCGATACTTACGACTACAACAGTGGTAAGAAGAAAGTGGAAATGAATGAGGCTGCTCTGGCCGCGACGCTTCCGGCACCGGAAACCAGTCCGCTGAAGCTTGATCCTGCTACGGTAAGCTCGAATGCGTCAAACGTAGTGATCCCTGCAGAAGTCCTTCCGGGCATGTCGGCGGAAGACAAGGCTATCCTCGAGTCGAACCTTAGCGCACTGGCCAGTGAGTATAAGGCGATGTCGAAGAGCGAAAAGCGCGAGTTTCGGAAGGAACTTAAGAAGGAAGTGAAGAACGCTATCAAGGCGAAGAAATCCGGTGAAGAGGTCACTGCTACGGCTGCAGCCAAGCGCATGGATTACGATCTGAAGATGGCATTGATTTTCGCTATCGTGGCGGTTATCCTCAGTGCGCTGGGTGGTGTCAACTCGGTCTTCTGGATCCTGGGTGTGGTTGCTTGGGTCGTGGCGTTGGTATTCCTGATAAAGTGGATTGCAGAGCAATAAGGCATAAAAGAAAAAACCCGGCATCAGCCGGGTTTTTTTATTCCTTAAGGGATGATCAGGCTTCGAGCAGACCGTCTGCCAGAAGCACCACCTTGTTCCGGAGTACTTCCACCACCCCTCCTGTAATCTTCAGACTACCGGAAGCGCTATCCCCCTTGTATTCAACCACGCCTTCCTTCAGCAGACTGATCAGGGGAGCATGGTTGTCGAGAACCTGAAAAGAACCATCGGCGCCGGGGAAAGTAGCGGCTGAAACGTCTCCTTCAAAAACCTTCTTCTCAGGCGTCAATATTTCGAGGTACATAATAATCGCTTTAATGAGCTATTTCACAATCAGGCTTTCGCCTCGGCAAGCATCTTCTCACCTTTCTGGATAGCCTGGTCGATGTTCCCCACAAGGTTGAACGCCATTTCAGGCAGGTGATCGAGTTCACCATCGAGAATCGCGTTGAATCCGGCGATGGTTTCCTTGATATCTACCAACACACCCTTCAGACCGGTAAAGGCCTCGGCAACGTGGAAAGGCTGAGACAGGAAGCGTTGAACCCTTCTCGCACGGTGTACAACCTGCTTGTCTTCGTCGGAAAGCTCGTCCATACCAAGGATGGCGATGATGTCCTGAAGCTCTTTGTAGCGCTGGAGGATGTTCTTCACGCGTTGCGCGCAACGATAGTGCTCCTCACCGACAATCTCAGGCTGAAGAATCCGTGAAGTGGAATCCAGAGGATCCACGGCGGGGTAGATACCCAGCTCGGAAATCTTACGGCTCAATACAGTAGTTGCGTCAAGGTGAGCAAACGTCGTAGCAGGAGCAGGGTCAGTCAAGTCGTCAGCAGGGACGTAAACAGCCTGTACCGAAGTAATGGAGCCGTTTTTGGTTGAAGTAATACGCTCCTGCATCGCACCCATTTCAGTGGCCAGCGTAGGCTGATAACCTACCGCTGAGGGCATACGTCCGAGGAGGGCGGATACCTCTGAACCCGCTTGGGTAAAGCGGAAAATGTTGTCGATAAAGAAAAGGATATCGCGGCCTTTGCCCTGGCCATCACCATCGCGGAAATATTCGGCGAATGTCAGACCGGAGAGGGCAACACGGGCACGGGCTCCAGGAGGTTCGTTCATCTGGCCGAAGACGAAGGTTGCTTTAGAGTCGAGAAGGTCTTCCTCTTTTACTTTGCTGAGGTCCCAGCCGCCTTCGTGGAGCGATTTAATGAAGTCGTCACCGTAGTTCACGATGCCGGCTTCAATCATCTCGCGGAGGAGGTCATTCCCTTCACGGGTTCTTTCACCTACACCCGCAAATACCGAAAGACCGGAATATGCCTTTGCGATATTGTTGATAAGTTCCTGGATGAGAACGGTCTTACCTACACCGGCACCGCCGAAGAGACCGATTTTACCCCCTTTTGAATAGGGCTCGATCAGGTCGATAACTTTGATACCGGTAAACAGCACTTCTGTAGAGGTGGAAAGATCTTCGAAAGCGGGTGCTGTACGGTGAATAGGGAGCTTGCGGTCACCTTTAGGTTGTTTGATACCGTCGATGGCGTCGCCGATGACATTGAAAAGGCGGCCTTTGATGTCTTCACCGACCGGTACGCTGATGGGTGAACCGGTATCGGTTACTTCCATGCCACGGACCAGACCTTCAGTACCTTCCATGGAAATGGTCCTGACGCGGTCCTCACCCAGGTGTTGCTGTGTTTCAAGCACAACTTTGGTTCCGTCACCTTTGACGACTACAAGGGAATCCAGGATGTTCGGCAGTTTTGACCCCGGGCCGTCGAACGCTACGTCGACAACCGGACCGATGACCTGGGTGATCTTTCCAATATTTGCCATTTTAAAAGATTTATTAAATAAGGTCTGAAAATTCGACCGCAAAAGTAGGCTTTTAAGGGGCAAGTACAAAGAGCCTTAGGGAGATTTATTGGTGTCCGTTCGCCCTTGGATCGGCCGCTTCGGGCTTGCCCGCCGCCGCTCGGGCACCCTCGTCGTTGGGCGGGGCGGCATTAAGCGCAATACGGAAGGTTGTGCCCTGATTTTCCTCCGAAGATTTGATGTAAATCTTCCCGTCGTGATAGGTTTCGATGATCCGCTGCGCCAGGGTCAGCCCCAGCCCCCAACCGCGCTTTTTGGTCGTGAATCCTGCTTTGAACACCATGGCAATACGCGATCGGGGTATGCCTTTGCCCGTGTCGCTTACGTCGATAAACACTTTCCCCTCGCTGCCGCGCAGTATCTTTATCGCGATAGCTCCCGAGCTGCCCATGGCGTCAACGGCGTTCTTACACAAATTCTCGATCACCCACTCAAAAAGCGGGGCGTGAACCATTGCCGGTATCTGATCGGACAGGGTAAAAACTTCTATGCCGATCCGGGAAGAAATCCGCGGCCGGAGGTAGGTCACGACATTATTAATCAAGGCAACCACGTTTTCACGCCGAAGTACCGGTACGGATCCAATACTCGAGAAGCGCTCGGTGACGATTCTGAGCTTGTGGATGTCTTTCTCCAACTCGTCGACGATGCCTTTTTCCCGCATTTCGGGGTCTTCCCGGATAACCTCAATCCAGGCCATCAGCGACGACAACGGGGTGCCGAGTTGGTGGGCGGTTTCCTTCGCCAGTCCGACCCATACGCGGTTTTGTTCCGCTGCCTTCGAATAGTTGAAGGCCAGGTAGCTGATGAAACCAAAAATGGCGATTACAGTAAGCTGAACGTACGGATAGGCAATGAGCTGTGTGAGCAGGGCCGAGTTTCTGTAGTAGACTTTCTGCGTGCCGAATACTTCGTCGGTGGTGGGATCTTTCAGTGTTATGATGATCGGATCGTAGGTGTCGGCCATGCGCTCCAGCTCGCGTGTCAGTCGCTCCTGAATCGCTCTCGGGGAGCGCGTCGAATCGATGCCGATATTGCGAAACTGGAGTATGTTGTTCTGCCCGTCGACCAGAATGGTCGGCACCGAGTTGTTCTTGTTGATGATCTCCTCCGAAACAAACAGAATGTTGCTATTCAGGTTTTCGTTGAGGGTGTACTCGATGGCCCGGGCAAAAAGTTGCACCTGTTGGTGCTCGCGTTCTTTGAGTTGATCGACCAGCACATCGGTGTAGTAGATGGAGCCTACGCTGATGATAAATGAAACCGCCAGCACAATCCACTTCAGGGCTGGGTTGTGTGGATCGAAGTCATTTGCAGCGACGGGTTTGCGACGGCTCATACGATTCAAAATAAACAAAAAAACCGGACGGCTGTCCGGTTCCTTTGTTTGTATGCTTTCGGGCATTTATTGCTTCATCATAAACCACTTGGCGAGCACCTTGTAATTGATCTTTGTTCCGTGCATCAGGATACCGACGCGATAGATGCGCGCGGCAATCCAGGTAGTGAAGATGAACCCGCCAATGAGCAATGCCTGTGACAGCAACAGCTCCCAGAACGGCACCTGGAAGCCCAATCTGCCCACCATGGCGATAGGCGAGGTGAACGGGATAATAGAGAACCAGAAGCTGGCTGTACTGTGAGGATCGTTCAGGATAAACATGAACAGTCCGAAATAGGCAATAATCAGCGGCAGCGTTATCGGGAAAGTGAATTGCTGTGCTTCCTGTTGTGAATCGACGGCCGACCCCACGGCGGCGAACAAGGCTCCGTACAGCAGGTAGCCACCGAGGAAGTAAAAGGCGAAGTTGAATACAATGAACATGAAAGGAATTTCGGAAGCTGCCTGTAGCAGTTCCATTACCCGGTCGTTCTGTGATGCCACTTCCTGCGCCACTTCGGGATTGTTCATTTTGGCGACTTCTTCCATAGCCTGCTTTTGCGGCATATCTACACCGAATAGCGACAGCGTTGCGGTCGATAGGGTGGTGATCAGGATGACCCAGATGGTAAACTGCAAAAGTCCGACCGCGGCAATGCCAAGAATCTTGCCCATCATCAACTGGAACGGCTTGACCGAAGAGACGATGATTTCAACAATCTTGCTCGTTTTCTCTTCGATTACCCCGAGCATGATCTGCATACCATAGATAAGCACGAACATGTAAATCAGTACGCCGAGGAGGAACCCAAGGCCGTAGTAGATTCCAGCGTTGCTCGATTTTTCTTCGCCACTGTCGCTGACGTTAATGGTTGTCAGTCGGATGTCAGTCCGAAGATCGTCGAGGATTTTCCGGTCGATGTTGAACTCCTGAAGTTTTACCGACTGAATTTTCCTTTCAACAATCCGTTCTACGCCATCGAGCTTGCGGATACTGGGATTGTCTCGTGTATACAAGATGATGCCACGGGGATCGAGCAAGTCGAATTCGGGTAGATATAGTAGCGCGAAGTCGTCTGATCGACTAAAATCCGACTTCTCCTGTTCGATGTCACCTTTGACCGGAACAAAGACGAAGCGGTCTTCCGGTTCGAAGTTGAATCGCCCGCTGGCGTCATACACGCGCACGGTGTCGATTCCCGCTGACATCTCCTGTTTCTTCAGGACAAAGACCATCACGGCGATGATAGCCGGGAAAATAAGCGGTACCAGGATTGTGGCGATGAGGAACGATTTCTTCTGAACGCGGTTCAAAAACTCGCGTCGGAATATGAGCCAAACCTTATTCATGTTTTCCTCCTTTCACCAGGGTTATGAAGATTTCTCCCATCGTCGGTATCTTTTCAACAAAGCTATGGACTTCCGTCTGGTCGGTAAGCGCGCGGATGAGTTCGTTGGGACTGAGTCCTTCCTCCATTTTGACCAGCGTACGGAAAAAGTTGTCGTCCAGTGCAGTAGTTGAAAGCTGTTGGAAGCGGTGGTCGCTCAGCGTGAGCGTTCCGCGATGGTCAACGGTATAGGTATTGGTCTTGTATTGCGCCTTGATGTCGCGCTTCGATCCCTCCAGGATTTTCTTACTCTTGTCAATAAGGGCGATGTGATCGCAGAGATCTTCCACCGTTTCCATCCGGTGGGTAGAGAAGATGATCGTACTTCCTCGTTCCCGGAGACCGAAGATTTCCTCTGTAATCAACTGCGAGTTGACGGGATCGAAACCGGAAAAGGGTTCATCGAGAATAATAAGACGTGGTTCATGCATCACCGTACTGATGAATTGAACCTTCTGTGCCATTCCCTTACTGAGGTCTTCGACTTTTCTGTTCCACCATTCCTTGAGGTCAAACTTCTTGATCCATGTTTTGCTGCGTTCAAGAGCTTCTGCGCGCGACAGACCTTTGAGTTGAGCCAGGTAGAGGAGTTGATCGCCGACCTTTAGCTTTTTATAAAGCCCTCGTTCTTCTGGCAGATATCCGATTATGCCAACATGCTTTTCCTGAAGGGGCTCACCGAATACTTTGATGTGTCCTTTGTCGGCATAGATAATCTGGTTGATGATACGGATCAGGGTTGTTTTGCCCGCGCCGTTGGGACCAAGGAGACCAAAGATACTGCCCTCCGGGATGGTCATACTGACATCATCGAGCGCCGTATGTTCCGTATAGCGCTTGGTGATGTTTTCTGCGATTAGTGCTTCCACATTGCTCGAGTTTTTTCACTGCAATAAGTGTGGAAAGATAATCAGGAATTACATCTGACAGGAGAAAATACAGGGCGGATGTTTACTGAGCGGGGGTGCGGAAGACGATGCTGCCCATCGAAACGTCGAGATCGAACGTGAGGGCATTTTTCGCCCGCTCGTTGTAGGCGGAATTTACGAAAGTATTTGCGCTGACTTTCCTGAGGTTCGAGGGCATTTTTACGCTGCACAACCATGAGTCATTGATCGTCACTTTGACGGGAATGTCATCCGACGGGAGAATGATCGTAAGATTTCCGGCGCCAACGCTACCCTGGATGTGATTGGATGTAATGGGTGTCCCATCGGAGAAGTCGAGCGTAAGGTTGCCAAAGGTGACTACGGCGTTGGTGAAGCGTGCTCTGGATCGGTTGATGTTATCGACGAAAAGTGATCCGAGGTCGACCTTGACCGCCAGTGTATCCATCTCCGTCTTGTTTTCACGTGATCCGTAGCCAATGTTGACGTCGGCACTGCCGCTATTGATTTTTAGCTTTTCGATCGCCAGACCGGAAAGGTCGACGTGGGCATTGCCGACGCCATAATCGAGCTGGAGGTCGTAGGGTTTGTCGTCCGACAGGTACATCTTCCAGATGGTATTTGTCTCCGGTCCCCGGCTGAAGACTCGGGTGGAAATTGTCTGGCCGATGCTGCGGGTACCTGTATTTTCGAAATTGAGGGAAACGGAGCAGGTTTTGTCGACAATTGCTTTGCTAAACTGGTGGGCGTAGGCGGAAGGGTCCTGGTTGCTGTAAATATTGAGAATTTCAGCTTCGCGGCCGGCTGTGATATAACAATCGCCCGAATTTGCCCGAAGCTGCAGGGAAATGCGTTCACATGAGGGGCTGTTCTCGACAGTGAATTGCCGCTTTAACTGCCCACTTGCCACCCCTGCAACCGCAATTCCACACAAGGTCAACCAAAAAAATCTCTGCATGCTGATTAAGTACGTACCCGCCACCCTTAGGTTGCGCCGTGTAAGTTTATCGCTCAAAAAGGAGCATTAAACCCCGCTAATGGTTATAAAACGGCAGGATACGGAAAAAGTTTAGTTAAAAAACTCTTTCATTCGCTCAAAGAATCCTTTTTCGGTGCCATCGGGCTTGGGTTCGAAGTTGGGTGAGCCGCGTAAGGTTTCGAGGGTTGCCCGTTCTTCGGCCGAGAGTTTCTTGTGAGCCCAGACGTTGACGTAAATCAGCTGGTCGCCGGTTTCATACCCATTGATATCACGAAGCCCTTTTCCGCGCAAACGGAGTACTTTTCCACTCTGAGTTCCCGGTTCGATCTTGATCTTGACCCTGCCGCCAATACTGGGTACTTCAACAGTCGTTCCCAGGGCTGCGTCGATAAAGCTGAGGTAGAGGTCGTAGATAATGTTGTTGCCGTCGCGCTTGAGAACGGAATCTTCGACCTCCTCGATGAGAAT
>Ga0079224_100009518_pt1 | contig 13254 bp, 16 predicted proteins | sample Stecom2015_FD_80414 | JGI IMG/M metagenome (GOLD analysis project Ga0079224, IMG submission 80414) | Agricultural soil microbial communities from Utah to study Nitrogen management - Steer compost 2015 | ecosystem: Environmental > Terrestrial > Soil > Agricultural land | place: USA: Utah... | reverse complement strand
GCACCACATCACCGGGGCGGGGGCGACCGCCCAACAGCACCAGCACCACGTCCCGGTCCCGCAACGCGGGTCGCATCGACGAACCGCTGATCCGCATTCGCCGCCAGCTCGACCATCGGCGTCCGGTCACAGCCATCCTCGCCCCCAGTTCGCGAATACCCCACCCTAGCCCGCACCTGGGGCAGCTGGCGCCCGAAAAAATCCGGCCGAGCGATTACTCTCGGAAAATGGCTGAGCATTGGGTCTACGTGCTGCGGCACGGCGCCACCGAGTGGTCCAACAGCGGCCGCCACACCAGCCGCACCGACGTGCCGCTCACCGTTGAAGGAGAACTGCGGGCCCGCCAAGCCGGCCAAACCCTGACCGGCTTGCGCTCCGGCGGCCCTCTGCTGACCTTGACCAGTCCCCGCCAACGCGCCCGGCGCACCGCCGAACTGGCCGGGCTGGACGACATCACCACCGAGCCGCTGCTGGCCGAGTGGGACTACGGCGACTACGAGGGCCTGACCACCGACCAGATCCGCCAGCAGCAACCGGGCTGGACGGTGTGGACGCACTCCTGCCCCGGCGGGGAGTCCGCCGAGCAGGTGCAGCAGCGGGCCGACGAGGTGCTGCAGCGGGTTCGGGAGGCCGACCGGGACGTGGTGCTGGTGGGGCACGGGCACTTCAGCCGGTGCTTGATCGCCCGCTGGCTGGGGCTCCCGGTGCAGCGGGGAGTGCACTTCGCCTTGGAGCCGGCCGCGATCGCGGTGCTCGGCTACGAACGGCAGGTGCCGCAGGTCGTGCGGGCCAACGTGGCCCCGTGGCAGCAGGGGTGAGCGCTTCCCGCCTGGTTTACTTTCCCCGCGACGATCTTCCGGGAGGTGTTCGCATGATTCGCCGGGTGCGGGAGAGCGATGTGCCGGCCGTGGTGGAGATGGTGCACGAACTGGCCCGCTACGAGAAGGAACCGGACAGCTGCCACCTCACCGAGGAGCAGCTGCACCGGGCGCTGTTCGCGCCCCAACCGGCCTTGTTCGGCCACGTGGCCGAGCACGCCGGGGAACCGGTGGGGTTCGCCCTGTGGTTCCTGAACTTCTCCACGTGGGAGGGCGTGCACGGCATCCACTTGGAGGACTTGTTCGTGCGGCCGGAGCACCGCGGCGCCGGCCACGGCAAGGCGCTGTTGCAGGCGCTGGCGCGGGAGTGCGTCGAGCGCGGGTACGCGCGCCTGGAGTGGTCGGTGCTGAACTGGAACGAGCCGGCCATCGGCTTCTACAAGGCGGCGGGCGCGGTGCCGATGGACGAGTGGACGGTGTGGCGGCTCACCGGGGACGCGCTGCGGGAGTTCAGCTCCTAGGTTTGCGCTGCTGCTCGTTCGCGGGCTCGGCGTCGGGGGCCAAGTCCGCTTCGAACGCCCACTGCCGGCCTTCCCGGTTGAACAGCAGGTACAGCACGGCCACCGCCGGCGCGGCCAGCACCAGGGCGATCAGCGGCTGCCCGGAGGGCCCGAAGGCGTACCAGGCGGTGCCCAGCAGCAGCAGCTGCAGCAGCAACGACGGGGTGCGGGCCCAGTGCTTGCCGTTGAGCAGGCCGATCCCGGCGGCCAGCACACCGGCGGACAGCAGCCCGTAGTAGCCGGCTTCGCCGAAGGTGCTGGCGCGGTTGAGGGTGCCGACCCCGCCGAGGTCGCCGGTGGTTCCGCGGATCAGCAGCGCGGTGACGAACAGCAGCCCCGCGACGGCCTGGAGCGTGGTGATGAGCCCTGCGATGCGCACACTGCGCGGGGTGGCTGCGGTCGTCACGGCGTCAACGCCTTTCCCAACCCGGTTTGGTCACTGAGCGTGTACGCCTTCGATGGTAATACCGCCCGAACGCCGCATACCTTGCCCGGGGGCCGGGGTTCATGATCGTTTAACAGCTGGTAAACCGGTATCGGTGGATTTTCGGGGTGTCCACCGCCACTGTCCGCCCGACGTCGACCGCGGGCAACCGGGTGCGTTCCGGGGTTGCGCACCGGGTGCGGTCGGCGGGTGGTGCTGGTTCAGCGGCTCGGCGCACCGCGCGGGTGGTGTTTCAGCCGGCCGTCCGCACCGGTGGCGGACGACTGCTTGCCGTGGGCCGAGCGCGTTGCGCGGTCGGCGGGCAGCGACAACCGAATAGTGCTGACCCGGCCGGAAGCAGGTCCTTTACCGGCCGGTAAGCATCCTGGCCTAGGCTGCGGGTGTGCGTGCCGTTCTGGTGGTCAACCCGCAGGCGACGTCCACGACTGCCGCGGGCCGGGATGTGTTGGCGCATGCCCTGGCAAGCGAGTTGAAGCTGGATGTCGTCGAGGTCTGCTATCGCGGCCACGCCGCGGACGCGGCCAGAACAGCGGTGGCCGACGGCGCGGACCTGGTGATCGCGCACGGCGGGGACGGCACCGTCAACGAGGTCGTCAACGGCCTGCTGGAGGCGTCTCGCCCGGGTGATCCGGACATGCCGGCGCTCGGGGTGGTTCCCGGCGGGCTGGCCAACGTCTTCGCCCGCGCTCTCGGCCTGTCCAAGGACCCGGTGGAGGCCACCCACCAGTTGCTGCAGGCGGTGACGCACCGCCGGTTCCGCTGGGTCGGGTTGGGCCGGGCCGACGACAGGTGGTTCACCTTCAACGCCGGTGTCGGGTTGGACGCGGAGGCCGTGGCTCGCGTGGAGCAGGCGCGCCGCGCGGGGCGCTCCGCCACGTCCGCCCGGTACGCACGAGCGGCGCTGCAGGGCTACTTCCAGTTCGCCCGCCAGGACCCGCCGATGGCGCTGGAGATCGACGGCGAGCCGGCGGTCGACGGCCTGTACAGCGTTTTCGTGGCCAACACCGATCCGTGGACCTATCTGGGGCCCCGCCCGGTGCGGTTGAGCCCGCAGACCGGTTTCGACAACGGTTTGGGTCTGCTCGCCCTGCGCAGCCTCACACCTCATGTAGTGTTGCAACACGTAGCCGACCTGTTACGCGGAAGTGCGAAATTGCGCGGCGCAAAGTCAATTAGACGTGCGAACGCGGGGCACGTACGCGTAATCTGTCAGCGGCCGTTGCGCTGGCAGGTTGACGGCGATTGCTTGGGCGAGCGTTCGGAGATCCACTTCCGCGCGGTCCCGACCGCTCTCCGCGTCGCCGCATAACCTTCCCGTAACGGATGCATTTCGCTGCTGACAAGCCAACCCCGCCTGTTCCAGCAGCAACCCCCTAAATCCCCCGGTCAAGCGGTTTCGATCTTTTGAGTGAGTTCGCTCACGACAGTAGATCGTCCTCTTGACATCGCGGAAGTTCGTGAAAGCATTCACAAGCGACACGGACTCCGTGAAAGCATTCACAAACACCCCGAAACAACAACCGGCACGCTCAGCGTGCCTAGCGAGGAGCAAGGAACAATGGACTGGCGCCACCGTGCGGTTTGCCGTGACGAGGACCCCGAACTGTTCTTCCCCGTCGGAAACAGCGGTCCCGCGCTGTTGCAGATCGCCGAGGCGAAAGCCGTTTGCCACCGCTGCCCGGTAGCTTCCGAGTGCCTGGCTTGGGCGCTGGAAACCGGTCAGGACGCTGGCGTCTGGGGTGGCCTCAGCGAGGACGAGCGGCGCGCGCTCAAGCGCCGCACCGCCCGGACCCGGGCTCGCATCTGAGCCGGTCCACCGCAGCACGACGGGCCGACCACGATCCCCGTCCTGGTCGGCCCCACCCCAACGTTCTGGCGTGAAAAGCCGAACGGCTCTCGCAACTGACCGAGAAAACCCCCAAAACCCGCCCGGCCGGCCAGCGTCGATGCCGGAACCGGAACAGCCTCACCCCCGCGCTGCAGGCACCGGAACCGGCTGGCCGGCCGCCGGCACGCCACCCCGTTCAGGCGTGCCACGAGACATCGACGCACCCGCGCTACCGCGTCACCGCCGGTACTTCAGTGGAACCCGCAACACCGCCTCGGTGCCGCGCTGCTGACTGCGGTTGCGCAAACTCAACGATCCTCGCAGTTCGGACTCCACCAGAGTCCGAACGATCTGCAGGCCGAGGCGTTCGGTGCGCTCCAGGGAGAAACCCTTGGGCAAGCCGCGACCGTCATCCCGGATGACGACGTCGAGCCAGCGCACCGAACGCTCCGCCTGCACCACCACTTCCCCGCCCTGGCCTTCGGGGAAGGCGTGCTCGAAAGCGTTCTGCACCAGCTCGGTGAGCACCATCACCAGCGGCGTGGCCTGCTCGGCCGACACCACCCCGAACCGGCCCTCCCGCCGGACCTTCACCCCGGTCTCCGCGGCCGCCACATCGCTCATCATCGGGATCACCCGATCGATCACGTCGTCGAGGGCGACCCGCTCGTCCACCGACATCGACAACGTCTCGTGCACCAAGGCGATCGAGGTGACCCGCCGAACCGACTCGTCCAGCGCGAGCCGAGCCTCGCTGTTCTGCGTCCGCCGCGACTGCAACCGCAGCAACGCCGCCACCGTCTGCAGGTTGTTCTTCACCCGATGGTGGATTTCCCGGATGGTGGCGTCCTTGGACAGCAGCGCCCGGTCCCGCCGCTTGACCTCGGTGACGTCCCGCACCAGCACCAGCGCACCGGCCGCCTGCCCGCGCGGACGCAGCGGCAATGCCCGGAACAGCACGGTCGCGCCCCGCGCATCCGCCTCGATCCGCATGCTCGGCTGCCCGTTGAGCGCGCTGCGGATGCGCTGCGCCACCTCCTCCGCGTCGAACGGGTCGTTCAACAGGGACCGGGTCAGCGGAGCCAACTGGGCCCCCACCAGATCAGCCGAATGCCCCATCCGGTGGTACGCCGACAAGGCGTTCGGGCTGGCGAACACCACCGCCCCAGCGCTGTCCAACCGGATCAACCCGTCCCCCACGCGGGGCGAGGTGTGCACGTCGGGAGCCGGCTCGGGCGTGGGGAACGTGCCGTCGGCGATCATCTGGCACAGGTCGGCCGCGCTGCCCAGGTAGGAGATCTCCAGCGGACTCGGCACCCGCGGCACCGCCAGGTTGGTGTCCCGGCTGAGCACCGCGATGATCTTCCCGTTGAACAGCACCGGGATGGTCTCCCGGCGCACCGGAACCCCCAGGTGCCAGCGCGGGTCCTCCTCGCGGCAGATCCGCCCGTCCACCATCGCCCGCCGCAGTTGCGGGTGCTCCCACGGAGTGACCACACTGCCGACCACGTCCTCCGGGTGCGCCGTCGGGGCGGTCGTCGGCCGCGCCTGGGCCACGCACAAGAACTCGTCCCCGGGAGAGGACTCCGGCCCCACCGGCACCCACAGCAGGAAATCCGCGAACGACAAGTCCGACAGCAGCTGCCACTCCGCCACCACCAGCTGCAAGTGGTCCGCCTCGGTGTCGGACAGCCTGGTGTGCTCGGCGAGCAGATCACTCAGCGTGGACAAAGTCCACTCCTAACGGCCCGGGACTCACTCCACAACCGCGATCAAGTCACCTTCCCGGACCACGTCCCCCGGCTTGACCGCTACCTTGCGAACTGTGCCGGCGACCTCGGAGAGCACCGGAATCTCCATTTTCATGGACTCCAGCATCACCAGGGAGTCACCGTCGCTGACCGAGTCTCCCTCGGCAACCGAAACCGTCATCACGTTGGCGACTATCTCGGCACGGATCTCCTCGGCCATACCGCTCCCTCCTCAGTCCACGGCCGGCAAGCCCTGGATAAGGAAACCACGACCCCAACCACCCCCACTCCCCGGGTACCGGGCATGTCAGACTGGGAAGTTGAAAAATCCCAGCCTGACCGGGCGGCGCGGATGCCCCACCCTCGGTCGAAGACGCTGGTCGTACAAGCCAAACCAGAGGGAGACGCCATGGGTAAGCGGGCCCGTAAGAAGAAGGACCGCCGGAAGAACAAGGCCAACCACGGCAAGCGTCCCGGTGCCTGAACCGGGCTCAGCCGCAGAACGGCCCCGGGCTGGAACTTCCGAGCCCGGGGCCGTTCTGCGTTGACGTTCAGTCGGTGGCGGTCTTCTCCGCGTTCACCGGAAGATCGGTGTTCTCCAGCACCGCTCGACGAATCGACTCGCGCAGCCTCTCCCGCAACTGCTCCGGGGCGTGCTCCCCACCGCACTTGCGGTGCAGCAGCGCTTTGAGGTGCTCTTCGATGCCGTAGCGCTCCAAACAGCTCCCGCACCCGTCGAGGTGCCGCTGGACCGCTGCCCGCCGCTGCGGGTCGCACTCGTTGTCCAGGAACAGCCACACCTCGGAGAGCACGTCCTCACAAGAGGCGTCGTCATGTTCACGGCTCATGACGCGCTCACCTCCGGCTTGTTCTCCCGCAAGAACCCCCGCTCCCGGGCGACATCGGTAAGCATTTCCCGCAGCTGGCGACGGCCGCGGTGCAATCGCGACATCACGGTGCCGATCGGCGTGCCCATGATCTCGGCGATTTCCTTGTAGGCGAATCCTTCCACATCCGCCAGGTAGACGACCATGCGGAATTCTTCGGCCAGCTGCTGCAACGCCTGCTTGACGTCGCTGTCCGGCAGCCGGTCCAGGGCTTCCACCTCAGCCGAGCGCAGCCCGCTGGAGGTGTGGTTCTCGGCCTGGGCGAGCTGCCAGTCCGCGATTTCCTCGGTCGGCTGCTGTTGGGGCTGCCGCTGCCGCTTGCGGTAGCCGTTGATGTAGGTGTTGGTGAGGATGCGGTACAGCCAAGCCTTGAGGTTGGTTCCCTGCTTGAAGCTCTTGAACGCCGAGAAAGCCTTCAGGTAGGTCTCCTGCACCAGGTCTTCGGCGTCCTGAGCATTGCGGGTCATCCGCAACGCCGCCCCGTAGAGCTGGTCCAACAGGGGCATCGCGTCGCGCTCGAACCTGGCGGCCCGTTCCTCGGCGGTTTCCTGAACAGCACCGTCGTCCGACGGCGAACCGCCCGCGTCCCGCGGGAGCTCGCTGCTGCGGTCGGCTTGCGCGGTACTGCCAGAATGCTTTGAGGTGCTAGGCACCTGGCTCCTTTCCCGCCGCCTCGAGGAGAGGGTAGGCGACGAACCCATGCGGTCCTGCGCATGGCCCAGCTCCGAGGGTACCCGGGTAGCGCTGCGCGCACCGGGCTCAGCAGCCCGGGAATTGCCTGGGCGGTCCAGTACGCACGTGTTCGTCGGTTCCATCACGACCCGTGCAACGCGACGACCGGCCCGCTCATTCCAGCCCCACCGCGGAATTCCCCGTTAGACTCCGGTGACGTGGCAGGAAAGGGCACGCCAGCGACCGCGCTGGCCGCCAGACGTGGGATCGCTCACGCACTGCACCCCTACGAACACGATCCGAGCACCGGGTCCTACGGGCTGGAAGCCGCGGAAGCGCTCGGGCAACCACCCCAACGCGTGTTCAAAACCCTGGTGGCCGAGGTGGACGGCGAGCTCACCGTCGCCGTGCTGCCGGTGTCCGCGCAACTTGACCTCAAGGCGCTGGCCAGCGCCCGCGGCGGCAAGAAGGCCAAGCTCGCCGACCCGGCAACCGCGGAACGGGCCACCGGCTACGTGACCGGCGGCATCTCCCCGCTCGGGCTGAAGAAGCGCCTGCCCGTGGTCGTCGACACCTCGGTGCACGACTTCAGCACCGTGTTCTGCAGCGCGGGCCGCCGCGGCCTGCAGATCGAACTGGCCCCGGCCGACCTGGTCCAGGTGGCGGGCGCCGAAACCGCCCGCATCACCGCCGAGTAGTCACTCGATCAACCGCAGCACCCGGTCCAACCAGTCGGCGACCGCCCGCGCGACCTCGTCCACCCCCGCCTTCAACGAGTGGTCACCGGGCACCAGCACGACCTCCCGGTTGTGCGTGGGATCCGGTCGGCCGAACGCGTCCCGCTCCCCCTGCACCACCAGCACCGGGATGTCCAACGCGTCCAGCTCGCCCATCCGGGACTTCTCCGGCTTGCCCGGCGGGTGCACCGGGAACGCCAGGCACAGCACCGCCGAAGCAGCGCCCGCGTCCGCGGTCCGGCACGCCACCCGGGCCCCCGAAGAACGGCCGCCGAAGATCAACGGCACGTCCCGGAACCACCGCTCCCCCAGGTCCTCGACCACCGCCAGCCACGCCGCGTCCAGCTGGTGGGCCGGGGCGGGAGCCCGGCGCCCCGCCACCCGGTAGGGCTGCTCGATCAACGCGACGTGCACGTCCTCGGCCGCCGCGATCCGGGCCGCCGCCACCAGGTCCGGCGCGGTGACACCACCACCGGCCCCGTGGCCCAGCAGCAGCGCGGCCCGCCCCTCGTCCGCCAAGTGCACCTCGGCCCGCGCCGGGCCGAACGGGGTGTCGATCTCGTACCTGGTCATGACCCGAACAGCACCGCCTGCTCAGCGGGTTCCGGAGCCGGCTCCACCCGCTCCAGCAGCCCCGGATGGTTGTTGCGCATGTTGTTCACCTCGGTGGAGACGGGACGGATTTCCAGCGCCCGGTACACCGCCGGGTCGGGCTCGAGCAGCCCGGTGACCTCGGTGCGCTGCTGGTCCAGCCACTCCCCCCAGCGACTGGCCGGCAGCACCAGCGGCATCCGCGGGTGCACATCGGCCAGTTCACCGAACGCCTCGGTGGTCACCACCGCGCACGTCACCAGCGGCTGCCGCTCCCCGGGCGGCAACCAGGCGGAGAACACCGCGGCCATGGCCAACTCGGCACCGTCCGACCGGGTGCACAGGAAAGGCTGCCTCCGGGAGTCGTCAGGCCGCCACTCGTACCAACCGGTCGCGGGCATCAAGCAGCGGCGCCGGGCCGCGGACTCGGCGAAGGAGGGCTTGCTGGTGAGCGTCTCGGCGCGAGCGTTGATCAACGGCGGACCGCTGTCGGCCTGCTTGGCCCACGTGGGGATCAACCCCCAGCGCACCGGGCGGATGGTGCGCTGCCCACCGCGCTCCACCACGATCGGCACGGTCTTGGTCGGGGTGACGTTGTAGTCGACGCGAACCGCGCCATCGGTGCGATCAACCGCGGCGAACCGCTCGGCGAGCTGCACCGGCTCCGAAGCGACGACATAGCGCCCGCACATCACGCCCCCACTTCCGGGATTCCTGCCCACGACCGGGAACCGAAGCTAACACCTCGACCGACGGCTGCGCCCGGCGCTAGTTGCCGGCCTGTTCGGCCAGCGGCTCCACCAGGTGCGGGCCGTTGTTGCGGACGCTGTTGACCGCGGTGGACACCGGGCGCACCTCCAGCGCGCCGACCAGTTCCGCATCGGGGCTCAACAGCCCGCTCACCTCGGCCAGGCCCGGATCCAGCCAGGCGTCCCAGGCCTGCTCGGGCAGCACCAGCGGCATCCGGTGGTGGATGTCGGCCAACCGCCCCACCGCTGCGGTGGTCAGCACCGAGCAGGTGACCAGCGGCGGGGCCTCCGGATCGTCGGGGTCGCGCCACGTGCTGTAGATCCCGGCCAGCGCCAGCGAACGCCCCCCGGGCAAGCTCATGTAGCACGGCTGCTTGCGGGTGCCCTCGCGCTTCCACTCGTACCAGCCGTCGGCCGGCAGCAGGCAGCGGGTGCGCTTGATCGCGCTGCGGAACGCGGGTTTCTCGGTGACCGTCTCGGCTTTGGCGTTGATCATGCGGCTGCCGATCTTCGGGTCTGACGCCCAGTGCGGAACCAGGCCCCAGCGCATCACCCGGACCTGCCGCTGCGCCTCCTGCTCGCCCTCGGAGAGCACGCTGAGCACCGGTTTGGTGGGCGCGATGTTGAAGTCCACACCGGCGGCCGCACCACCGGTGGCGTCCAGCGCGGCGAATTCAGCCGCGATCTCCCGGGCCCCTTTGCCCAGGGCGTACCTGCCGCACATACCCGCCCCTTCCCTAGAACCGGGCAGCCGTGGCTCCATGGTGACCAGCTCCCGCACCACCCGCAAAGCCCCCAGCGCCCCCAATGGTGAAACTAGCTGGGCGGATGCGGGATCATTGCAGTATGACTCAGCTCTGGCCCGCTCCTGTGGCATCCGGCGCGGTACGTGCGACGGTCACCGTGCCCGGCTCCAAGTCGATCACCAACCGGGCGCTGGTGCTCGCCGCGCTGGCCGATGGTCCTTCGGTGCTGCGCCGCCCACTGCGCAGCAGGGACACCGAGCTGATGGCCGCTGCCCTGCGCGCCCTGGGCTGCGCCATCACCACCGGCTCGGACGGCTCGTGGCAGGTCATCCCCGGCCCGCTGGGCGGGCCCGCGGAGGTGGACTGCGGGCTGGCCGGCACGGTGATGCGGTTCGTGCCGCCGGTGGCGGCCCTGGGCAAGGGGCGGGTGTCCTTCGACGGCGCCCCCCGGGCCAGGGAACGGCCCCTGGGGGCGGTGCTGGACGCCTTGCGCGGCTTGGGAGCCGACATCACCGGCAACGCGCTGCCGTTCGAGGTCCGCGGCACCGGTGGTCTGCCCGGTGGGGAAGTCACCATCGACGCCTCCGCGTCCTCGCAGTTCGTGTCCGGGCTGCTGCTGTCCGGGGCGTGGTTCGAGCGCGGGATCACCGTGCGGCACAGCGGGAAACCGGTGCCTTCCCAACCGCACATCGCGATGACCGTGGCGATGCTGCGGGACGCCGGGGTGCAGGTGGACGACGGCCAGCCGGACACGTGGCGGGTGGAACCCGGCAGCATCCGCCCCCTCGACCTCGACGTCGAACCCGACCTGTCCAACGCCACCCCGTTCCTGGCCGCGGCCGCGGTCACCGGCGGCACCGTCACCATCCCCGGGTGGCCCCGGCAGACCACGCAGGCCGGGGACACCATCCGCGACATCCTCACCGAGATGGGCGCCCAGGTGCGGCTGGACGAGGTGGGCCTGACCGTGACCGGCCCCGACCGGCTGCTGCCGGTCGACTTGGACCTGCACGAGGTCGGCGAACTCACCCCCACCGTGGCGGCGCTGGCGGCGCTGGCCGACGGCCGCTCCCAGCTGCGCGGCATCGCGCACCTGCGGGGCCACGAAACGGACCGGCTGGCCGCGCTGGAGCGGGAGCTCAACCGGTTGGGCGCCGCGGTCAGCCAGACCGAGGACGGGCTGCTGATCGAACCGGGCGAGCTCACCGGCGGGGTGTGGCACTCCTACGCCGACCACCGGATGGCGACCGCGGGCGCGATCCTGGGCCTGCGCGTGCCCGGGGTGCAGGTGGAGGACATCGCGACCACGTCGAAAACGCTCCCCGACTTCCCGGCGATGTGGAACGGCATGCTGGCGGAGGTGCGTTGATGGCCCGGCGTGGCTGGCACGACCTTGACGAATCGGATGTGCGAGTACGTCCAGGACGCCGGGGCAGCCGACCACGCAGCAAACGCCGCCCCAAGCACGAGAACGCGGTCGAAGCGATGGTGATCGCGGTCGACCGCGGCCGCTGGACGTGCGCGTTGGGCGACGACCCCGAGCGGCGAGTGGTGGCGATGCGGGCCAAGGAACTGGGCCGCACCCCCATCGTCGTCGGCGACCGGGTGGGGCTGGTCGGCGACGTGTCCGGCCGCCCGGACACGCTGGCCCGCATCGTCCGGGTTGCCGAACGCACCAGCGTGCTGCGCCGCACCGCCGACGACACCGACCCGTACGAGCGGGTGGTGGTGGCCAACGCCGAACAACTGGTGATCGTGACCGCGTTGGCGGATCCGCCGCCGCGCCCCGGGTTCATCGACCGCTGCCTGGTGGCCGCCTACGCGGGCGGCCTGTCGCCACTGCTGTGCCTGACCAAGGCCGACCTGGCCGCCCCCGGGGAGTGGCTGGACGAGTACGCCTCGCTGGACCTCCCGGTCACGGTGACCCGGTTAGACGCCGAACCGGACGAACTGCGGGAGTGGTTGACCGGCCGGGTGTCGGCGCTCATCGGCCACTCCGGAGTCGGGAAGTCCACTTTGGTCAACCGGTTGGTCCCGGAAGCGGACCGGGAGATCGGCGAGGTGAGCGCGATCGGCAAAGGCCGCCACACCTCCACCTCCGCGGTCGCGCTGCCGCTGCCGCAGGGCGGCTGGGTGGTGGACACCCCCGGGATCAGGTCCTTCGGCCTGGCCCACGTCACCCCGGACGACGTGATCGCCGTGTTCGAAGGCTTCGCCGAAGCCGCCGAGGAGTGCCCGCCCAACTGCGGGCACCTGGGCGGCGACCAGGACCCGGACTGCTACCTGGACACCTACGCCGCGGAAGCGGGCAGTCCGCAACGCCTGGCAGCCCTGCGCCGGCTGCTGCGCTCCCGAGCTGGCCTGGACGACACCTGATTCACTCTGCCGAGGGCTTCCAACCGGTGCCGAGCCGCATGCGTTGTTAGCGTGGAGATTCAGTTCTGGGCCCCTTGTCGAGGAGCTGGCGCATGCACCCATTCCGCACCGGCCTGCTCGTGCTGCTCGTCGCACTGCTCGCTGGCTGCAGCGGTCACGCACCCGATCCAGCGCCGCCCCGCCCCTCCAGCGCGGAAGCCGCGCACCCGGACCTGCGGCCGCCGGCCACCGAGCTGCTCACCGAGGTGATCCAGCGGATCGAACAACAAGGCGCGGCGCACAGCGAAATCCAGGGCAGTCTCGGCCTGGTGGGCCGGGTGCAGGCCGCCGGTGCGATGAACTACACCCGCTCGGGGACCGAGCTCACCCTGCGCGGGCACACGACCCCCAACGGCCACCAACCGCCCCAACCCATCCAGCTGTCCATGGTGGACAACGTTGGCTACCTCGCCACCCCGCTGGCCTCCCCGGACCCCGCCAAGCCGTGGGTGAAGATCGTCCCGGGCGGCAACGACTTCGGCGCCCGCCTGCTGAGCCCGGCGCTGCAGCAGCTGCGGGAAGCCGTCGACCCCCGCACCACGTTCAGCGGGGTGGAAGCGGCCACCCGCATCCACCACAGCGCTCCCGACCAGGTCAACGGACTCCCCACCACCCGCTACGACCTGCGCATCATCACCGCCCGAGCAGCGGAGATCGCACCCGATCCCCAGCAGCGCGCCCGCTTCCGCAACGCGCTGCACTCCGGGAAACGCGAACTCGGCTACCAGTTGTGGGTGGACGGCTCCGGGCTCCCGGTGCGGTTCGCCGCCCAGGACGAAGTGGCGCAAGCCGGCGAAGTGGCGGTCACCACCACCTACCGGAACTGGGGAGCACCGGTGGAGATCAACACCCCGCCGGCGGACGAGGTGGGCGTCCTGCAAGACCTCCCGCAAGCACCGCCGCCCCGGTAGCCATTTTTCCCAATTCGACCATGCGGGGCACACCGCGTTGCTACCTTCCAAATGATCGACCGACCATGGGAAGGAAGCAGACGTGCGTCGCACTGTGCTTGCGCTCTCCGCTGCCGCGCTCGCCGCGGCACTGACCGCTTGTGG
>Ga0079224_100009517_pt1 | contig 13254 bp, 14 predicted proteins | sample Stecom2015_FD_80414 | JGI IMG/M metagenome (GOLD analysis project Ga0079224, IMG submission 80414) | Agricultural soil microbial communities from Utah to study Nitrogen management - Steer compost 2015 | ecosystem: Environmental > Terrestrial > Soil > Agricultural land | place: USA: Utah... | reverse complement strand
CCCCGGGCCAGGAATAGCATGCAACTCAATCTGCCGCAGCTGCTCGTCGCTCATGCGACCCGCCGCGTTTTCTCCCACCGCCTCAAAAACGCTGACAATATTCAAATCCTTATTGTTAAGACGCCCCGGCAGGATCGTGCCGCCGTATACATAGATGGAAGGCACATTGGCGCGCAGCATGCCCATCATGCCACCGGGCATGTTCTTGTCACAGCCGCCGATCACCACCACCCCGTCCATCCACTGACCCTGCACGCAGGTTTCAACGCAGTCTGAAATCACTTCGCGCGAAACCAGCGAATATTTCATGCCTTCTGTTCCCATGGCCATCCCATCGGAAATGGTGGGCGTGCCAAATACCTGGGCGTTCCCGCCCGAGGACTCGATGGCTGCAATCGCCGCATCGGCCAGTTTCTGCAAGCCGCTGTTACAGGGCGTGATCGTGCTATAGCCATTGGCCACGCCAACCATGGGCTTGACGAAATCTTCTTCCTTATATCCCAGCGCGTAATACATGGAACGGTTCGGCGCGCGCGCCGGGCCTTGTGTGATGTTTGCAGAGCGCAGACGTTTGGTCGGGTTCATAGCCTTCCTTGAATCGAACGAAGTGGACAGGGGCGGGCCGGCATCGCCGGCGCATATCAGTATGCTTGCGTCAAGTTTACATCCTTACCGGCATCGCGTGGCTCCGGCGCACCGGTTCGCCGAGCGTTGGCGAAATATTGCGACTGACATTCCGTGGAGTCTCGTCAAAAAGGCGCAGCAAGACCAATGGAATATTTCAGACGACGCGTGCCTGGGCGCCGGCGCGGTTACGCCGTCAAGGCACGCTGCACGTCATTTACTTCAGGCACATCCACTTAAGCCCGTGCTGTCATATGGTGGGCAACGGCCTGCCGGCCTTGTTCGTTGCGCACTGTGATAAAAAATCATGAAATCGTGCCGGGCAGCCCTGCCGTTGTCGATAAGCCGGCGATTGCCATCAGGGACCACGGCTTGCCTGCGCGAAAAGCACTGCGCCTTTTCATCAGAAACCTGTGCCCGGTGCGGGCTGTTTCGGTGTGAGCTGTTTTTTTATGTCGTTTGGTCATGTGCTCCAGACGATGCGTATTGTCTTGCCGCTCTTATGTCAACCGGTATTGGAATGCTTCGAGATACGGCATGGGATGCCATATCCCGATCAATGTCATGCGCAATAGTGCGTTGCAGGCTCACGGCTATTGCCGCGGCCCGCCTGCGCTATTGCCTTTGCGCAGACATTCAAGGTTGTGCCGTAGGCGCTGTTGTAGCCGGCATAGGCTGGGTTGTTGCCGCTGGCGCCGTTGTTGACCCGTCAGATGTCATGGGCGCCTGCGCACTGGTGCTGGTGTCTGTTGCAGTGGAAGCGCCTGAATCATAGCCGCTGCCGGCGCAGCCGGCCAACCCAATCACGCCAGCGCAAGTGGCAGCCAGAAACAGCGAGCGAGTCATACTTTTAGTCATATATCGTTCCTTTAAAGATGAGTTTGCAAATATTGCGCCTTCATTCTTCGCGCTTTCAAAGGGAAGGTCATTACAGAGCATCATAAAATACGTGATTTTGTAATCGCAGAACGGCGCTCTTGTTGCTTCGTTTCTTTTCTATATGGATGATTCGCAACAAAAAACGCGGGCAAAACACGGGCGCTCACGTGTCTTACTCTTTAACGATTTGGGAACGAATATGCGTAACATTAAAGCGTTCGGCGCGTTGCTTGGCCTTGCAAAAGAGCCGATTGCCCAACAGGCGCCGGCGGTTGCGGCATGCTGTTTTCTCCGGATTTTGAAACATGAACGCCAAAACCGGCCTCTCCCGGGGCAAGCCCGGAGCGCAGCGTCAATGCCGGGATGCAGTAGTCTCCGGCGTTTTGCTTGCGAAAGGCGATCGGCGCTGTGGTCCATAATGTGTCCAGCCGCTGTCCAAGCGCCTTGCACACATTGGCAAATCCCGCCGCATCAATCCTGCCCGTACGATAGACCACATGCGGCGGCAGCACATCAAAGCCAGGATAAAACAGAATACCGTGCTGAATGGGAAACAGCAGGTCATCTATCGGACCGTTAATACCGCGCGGCGCATAGTGTGAAGACCAGCCACCTGCGCTAACCACCAGCATGGCGCGTTTACCCGCCAGCATACCTTCGCCAAAGCGATCGCCCCAGTGCGTCTCCGAGTGCTCGCCTACTCCGTAGGCAAAACCATAAGCGTAAACGCGATCGACCCAGCCCTTGAGAATCGCCGGCATGGAATACCACCACAGTGGAAATTGCAGGATAACCGCATCGGCCCACAGCAATTTTTTTTGCTCCTGTTCAATGTCCAGGCTCTGCGTGCCATTCGCATAGGCCTGCGCGGAATCAAAAGAAGGATCAAAGCGCGCCCCCGGCGTTCGTGAGCGATTGTCCTGGGCATCCACCGCCGGTTTCCAGCGCATCGCATACAGATCCGAAACCTGGACCGTATGGCCCGCAAGCGTCAGGCGCCGGACCATGAAATTTTTTATTGAACCGTTCAGCGAACGTGGCTCTGGATGGGCATAAACGATAAGGACATTCATAATGCGTTACTCTCCGGAAAAAGAATAGGCATACGATACGGTTTTCTACGGTATATTAGAAATAAATTTCTGGAATTTCAGGTATTTCCATGGACAATTGCTTGCGGCGCCTCGATCTTAATTTACTGGTCACGCTGGACGCCCTGCTGGCCGAACACAACGTCACCAGGGCAGCGGAACGCCTGCATCTGACCCAGCCTACAGTCAGCCTGCAGCTGGCCCGCTTGCGGGAAACCTTTGGCGATCCCTTGTTGTTGCCCGGGCCGCGGGGCATGCGGCCCACCGCCCGCGCCGACGAACTGCGCGCGCCGCTGCGCCAGGCGCTTGAAGCATTAACGCAGGCAGTGACGCAATCCGGTCCCTTCGACCCGGCCCGGAGCACCCGAACCTGGCGTGTCGCAGCGTCGGACTATACTGCAACCAGCATCTTGCTGGGCGCGCTGGCGCGATTGCGTGCAGCAGCGCCCAATGCGCGCCTGGCGATCCTGGCGCTCAACCCCCAAGCGCTGGCCAGCCAGGCAGAACAGGCGCAAATCGATCTGGCCTTTCATATCAGCGCGGAAGCGCCATCGCAACTGCGCCGCCGCTTGTTATTTACTGAAAGCTATGTATTGGCGGCGCGCGCCGGCCATCCTGCATTGCAGGAAACGCTGACCGTCGCGCAGTTCTGCCAACTGGACCATGTCATTGTGTCTCCTGACAACGGTGGCTTTCATGGCGCTACCGATACCGCCCTGGCCGCAAGAGGGCTTGCCCGGCATGTCGCGCTGTCCGTGCCGCATTTTCTGTTTCTGGAGGCCGTGCTGACCAACACCGACCTGGTGGCGATGGTCCCCTCCCGACTGGTCAGGCACAACACCGCGCTTCAGGTGGCTGCGCCTCCGCTGGACATACCGGGCTTCGACATGCTGATGCTCTGGCATGACCGCGTCCATCGCGACCCATCCCATCAATGGCTGCGCGAACAGATCATGCGTTGTTTGTAAACCATGCAACGGCCGGCAGGCGCTGTTCCGGGCCTCGCACAGCCCCGGCAATATCATTCGCTGTCATTCTGAAAATATACAATTGTCGAACTCACTTTCCCCCGAGGACTTATGCTCAATATCTACCTTATTCTTGCCATTTCCATCTGTGCCGAGACCCTTGCCACCACGATGATGAAAGCATCCCACGGATTCACCCGCCTGGGCCCGAGCATGGTGGTGGTCATCGGCTATGCCATTTCCTTTTATGGTCTGTCGCAAGTGGTAAAAACAATGAACATCGGAATCGCCTATGCAATCTGGGGCGGCATGGGCATCTTTCTGGTATCGGTCATGTCGTTCCTGTTTTACAAACAGCGGCTTGATATGCCCGCCATTATCGGCATGCTGTTTATTGCACTTGGCATTGTGATTATTCAGTTGTTTTCAAAATCGGTGACGCATTGATCATGCGGCAACCAAGGCAGGCTGATCCACTCGCAAGCCTGGTTCTTCGCGCCTCTTCGCTATAATGGCGCGTCATGCATGGAGCAACGACTTGATAGAGACCGATAAAAATGTAAAGCTACTCCGGATTCCCGGTGTTGCCTCACTCATGTGGGTGGTGGCGCTGGGCATTTGCAGCTTCAGCATTCTACTGCCGCTATCGCCAGACTGGGCGATCAGGGGCGGCGCCAGCGAAGCCGCTGCGGGCGGCGTGACCGCCATTCTGATGGCCTTTACCATCCTGACCCAACTGTCGGTTAACCGTGCGCTCAAGCGCTTCGGCTGGGGGCCGGTACTGGCCACCGGTTTGTTATCACTGGGCGCCCCTGCCCTGTTGCAAGGGATATCTTCGGCCCTGCCGGCCATTCTGCTGTCAAGCGCGATACGCGGCATCGGCTTTGGCATACTGACCGTGGGCGGCGCGACGGCCATCGCGCTGCTTGTGCCTGCCGCAAGGCGTGGCGCTGCCGTTGGCATCTATGGCCTGGCGGTAGCAGGGCCGCAACTTGTGCTGGTCTCGGCAGCGCCGATTCTTGAGCAGCATGTGGGCAAGCTCGTGGTCACACTGATCGCCACGCTTCCCGTGCTTGGCCTGTTCTGGACGCAGTCCCTTGGCCGCCTGCTGAATAATCACGGCGCACCGCAAAATACTGCCGCCGCACACGCAAGCACGCGCAGCAGATCCACACTGGCTGTGATTTCTCCGGTTTTGCTTTCACTCGTGATCGTGACCAGCAGCGGTGGCGCCATCCTGACGTTCGCCAGCCAGATTACCGCAGATGCATCCTCTGCCACGATCGCCTTGCTATGCCTGACGGGCTGGGCCACCCCTACTCGCTGGGCTTTTGGCTCGTTAAGCGACCGCTACCCCGGGCGATACCTGATTTTCGGCCTGGCCCTGGCGTGCTGCCTGGGCATGGCTGCGCTCAGCGCCGCAGTGCTGACATCAAACGTGGCCTGGAGCCTGGCAGCGCTTTATCTTGGCAGCACGCTGCTGGGCATTTCCTATGGCGGCATGCAAAGCGCAACATTGGTATGCGCCTATCGGCTCGCCGGCAACAGTCGGCTGGCCCAGGTTTCTGTCCTGTGGAACGTCACCTTCGATCTGGGAACGGGGGTCGGCGCGATGTTAACAGGCATTATTGCCCACACTACAGGATTTGCCGCGGCGTTTGCCTTTCTGAGTATCGCAGCGGTGCTCAGTGCAATGATGATCCTGATCAGCCTGCGGCCTGTGAATGCATAAGCATTGCCCCGCTCAACAATCCGGGTCGCGCACGTTCACCAGCGCAGCAGCCTGGGGGCCAGCATTGCGCCCAGGACTGCCGGAATCAGCATCCCCGCGACATACCAGATGGCCCAGAAAGCGACTTCCATTTCCGGGCAATGCAGACAATAGATCAGTGTCGCCACCGCTCCCGATAGCAACCCGGCGGCGGCGCCCGCAATGCGCAGGCGGGTCGGCGCCATGCCTCTTATGGCCCAGAAGTGGGCAATAAAGCCCGGTATGGCCAGATAAGCGATGCTGAATGGACAGGTGTACCAGGAAATGCCAAGCACCATGGCCAGGCGCTCCGAAGCCGGAGCAAGCCCTAGTGTAAGCATCGCTGCAGCGCCGACGACCACCACAGGCAAGGCGATCACCGTCCAGCGTCGCCCAACGGGCAAGCCCGGGCGCGCCAGACGCGCGATCACCAGGAATGCGCCCAAGGCCACCAAAGCCGGAAATGACAGCTTGGCCCAAAAAAGCGGCGTACCCAGCATGACAGGAAGGTCCGGCCTGACGCCATAACCGGTCAGAAGCAGCAGGACTGCCCCCACAGCGCTTATTAACATCGCCCGCCAATAGCGGCGGGAAACCAGCGTGTGGTCTGCAGGCTCCGCATGGTTGGTTAGCAGCGCAACCAGATCGTCTGTTTTCATGTTGTACCTCGTATTTTGGCAGCCAGGGCTTTCAGACCCCTGTGGATACCGACCTTGACCGCAGATTCGGACAGCCCCGTCACCTGCGCAGTCTCGGCCACGCTCAACCCCTTCAGTTTGACATGCAGGATAGGCAGGCGATAGCGGTCCGGCAATTGCGAGAGCAGCTTGTCCACATCGCGGCGCGCTTGCGCCGCCTCCTGATCGGACTCGGCAAAGAGTTCCTGCCGCTGGCTGTCCAGCGGCTCGTTCCAGGCCTCGTAGCGATAGCGGCCGCGCAGGTAGTCGGCCATTTTGTAGCGGGCGATGGCATATGTCCAGGCAGTCAGTGGCTCATCGGGCAAGTAGGTATGGCGTGCATTGTGCACCGCGATCAGAATCTCCTGGACAATATCTTCAATTTCGTCGGGGATATTGCTCAGCCGCCGGCGCAGGAAAGCGCGCAGATTCCCTCCGAGCGCCTGCAGGAAAGCGTGATAGCACTGCGTGTCTCCGTCGAGTCCGGCCAGAAACAAGGCCTTGAGCTGACGCTCGGTCTCTTGCGCTTGCGTGCTTTGCGCTGCGTTTTTGTGCACGCGGGGCCTCACCATCTTAAGCAGCTCGGGCCGAGCGCGGCACCAATAGCAGTTGTCATAAACATGGCCGCAATCTGCAACGCGCTCCAATACGGCGCAGGCATGTCGGGGCAATACAACGCATAGATGAGTACGCCCTGCGCGCCGGCCAGCAAGCCTGCGGCGGCGCCGGACAGTGCAAGGCGGGTCGGCGCAAGTCCTTTCATGGCATGGATCATGGCAATAAAGGAAGGTAAGGAAAGTAACATAGTATGGCCTATTGCGATGCTCCACAAGCTTGTGCTGGAAACCAGTTTCAAGCGGAATTCCGGCGGCGCGGTCAGAATAAACAGAATCGTACCCAGCATCATTGTGATGATGGGCAGGATCGTCCTGAGCCACGCCGAGGCCACTGCCACGCCTGGTCGCACCAGGCGCTCGACCAATTTGACGGCGGTCGCGACAACAGCCAGGGGAAACGCCAGCCGCAGCCAAAACCCGGGCGTCAGTATCTGTTCCGGCATATCGCTGCTAATGCCGAACACCCCGACCAGCACCACTGTGCCTGCGGACAGCCCCTGCAGTTGCGCCCGGTTCAAACGTTTGTCTACCGCATTTGCCTGCACCGCAGAGAGATTCTGCACCAGCGCGACGATCAGGTCGTGAGTTCTCATGCTCGCAGCATGGTCAGCGGGACCGGGGATTGCGGTCTCCCAGTTGGTAATCGATGGCAACCCGCCCAGGCCCCCAGGCTGCAATAGCCAGGGCGATTGCCGCCCAGGTCAGGTGAACAGGCCAGCCTTCCGGCACGGTGAGCTGAATCACGATTGTCATCAATACAATACCCAGCGCGGCCAATCGGGAGGCCAGGCCCAGGATCAGCAACGCCGGCAACAGGACTTCGCCACACGCGGCAAGGAATGCGACCAAAGCCGGCGCGGGAAACGGATACGGCCCGCCAGGCAGGTGCAGCTGAAACTCATCGGTGAACAGATAGACGGCCGTCTCGTTCAGTTGTAAAAAACCTTGCCACTTGAGCAGCCCCGACTTCAGAAACGGCACGGCAATAGCCAGCCGCAACAGCAGTTGCACCAGCCAGGGTTGCGCCAGCCATTGCACCGGTTTAATGGCCCGGTCAAGCCAGCCAGCAAGCAGCATGGGGAACCTGACAGATTCATGTAGCGGTTCTGACATTGCGATCAAATCTCCATTTCAATGGTGGTGAATACGCCTGCTGTGAGCGTTTGAGCCAAAGCGGCCTGCAGATCAAAGTCAGGGGCGTGCTCGAATGCGCTGTTTGCGGCCATGCCCAGCGGCATGCCTTCGAGCAGTGCCAGGACAAATACAGCCCCGCCGGCCGGCAGACGCGAGACCATGACATCCTGTTCAGGACGCGTGATCAACGCATCTTCGGCCGCGCCCGATCTCAATGGAGACACCGGCCCATCGCGCTTGTTCATGACAAAAATCGCCACCGCCGGATAGATTGAGCGCACCACCCGGGTGGCTGGATGCGCGCAAAATCGCGCTTGTGCCAGCGCCTTGCCGGGCAAGTCGGCCAATTGCTGCGCAGACAGCACCGGCTTGTCGGCAGCGTGATAGGCATCAAGCCAGGCGCGTTCGATACGTGCCGTATCGGCCAGCCACGGCATTCCCTGGGCATATTCATAGGATTCGATAAAGGCGGGAAAATCACGCCCGTATTCGAATAACATCGGCGAGACCGGCGGCGTAGCCCGCACATAAAAGCGCGCCATCGCCCGGAAAAACGCGACACCGGTGATGCGCTGCACGGCAGGATAGATGGCTGCCAGTGCATCAATCAGGCTCACCGTCACATTGTTTCGGTAAACGTTGTAGCGCTTCTTAACGCCCTTGCCTGCCCCTGCCGTGAGATTGTCAGGGGCGGGATAATCGGGCTTGATCAGACCAGGGCTGAACGCTTTTGCATAGTCATACAGCATGACCGGCCCCTTCGTTCCATTCAGGTGAATCATGCGCTGCCCGCGCAGCACATTCGATCAAGTAATCCCGGACGCGCAGCCCGTGCGCCTTCAGGACAGGCCAGGCCGGCAACTTGCTGTCCCACTCGATCAGCGTGGGAATGGGTCCTGTCCTGGCAATCACCGTTGCATACAGATCCCATACCGCAGGACTGACTTCAGCGTCATGGCTATCAATAAGCAGTGGCTGCCCTTCGTCATCCTCCTGCATGCTATGGCCGGCCAAATGGATTTGTCCTACCCGCTCTAGCGGAAAATCAGCAAGATACGCCTGTGCGCTAAAGCCATGATTGGTTGCAGAAACGTAGACATTGTTGATATCCAGTAAAAGACCGCAACCGGTGCGACGCGCAACCTCGCCCAAAAAGACGGACTCGTTCATATCGGAACAGGCGAACCGAATGTAGGTCGCCGGATTCTCGATCAACAACGGACGTTTGATCGCGCTCTGGACCTGATCCACATGTGTGCATACCGTTTGCAACGATTGCGCTGTGTAAGGTAAAGGCAGCAGATCGTTGTAGAACGTATTGCCATAAGACGACCAGGCCAGATGTTCAGACACCAATGCCGGCTCACAGCGCTGAACGAGATCGGCAAACCGGCGCAGGTGCTGCCGGTCAAGCGCTTGCGGGCCACCAATCGACATGCCTACGCCATGGACGGACAACGGGTATTCCCGGCCAATGGCCGCCAGCGCCCGCTGCGGCGGCCCGCCCGCCCCCATATAGTTTTCCGCGTGAACCTCGAAAAACGCATCGACCAGGCCATCGTCCTGTATCGCGCCAAGATGTTCGTGCTTGAAGCTGAGCCCGGCCAGCAGGCGCGCCGCACCCGTATAAAGGGATTGGCGGCGCGCGCCGTTCGCCTTGCCTGTAGGGGAGTGGTACACGGTCACCCTCGCTGGCCGCTACAATCAGGCCTTCAGTGGCGTCGTCGAGCCATGACCGCCACCAGGGATCTGAATGCTGCTGCAGGTGCCCCCTTGCACAAACTTCCAGGCGTTGCCCTGAAAATCCTTGGTAGAGGTGCCCTGGCACGTGGTGCCGGGACCGGCGGCGCAATCGTTCTGGCCCTTAAGGGCCACACCGTAGCATTTTTCCTTTTTTGCGGCAACAGCGGCATCGGCTTCCGCCTTGGTCAGCGGCGCGGCATGAGCGGTCGATGCAAGGATGCCGGCAACGGCGCTGGCGAGCAAGGTCGAAGTAACCGTAAATTTGGCAGACATGTATTTCTCCTGTGGTTGGAATAAGGCGCATCCGGATGCGGACACATAAGTTAGTTCGGCCGCTTTCAGGATTCGGTTACATCGCAGGAAAAATAATTATTAATGCAATAAAAAAATACGTGTACAGGAAAGGACACAATTTTCAGCATACAAGCGTGCTACCGATCTCTATTACAAATGAAAACACCGTACCGGGTGCAGCTATACGACTAGCGTATATCTCCCGCCCGGGAGATCGGTCGGCAGCGCACAACCGCTGCTGGATTCCTCGTCGTACGTCCAATTATCTATCTACCAGGAAATGTCGTTTTTATATTCATGAATACTTGCTGCATATGTAAAACGTCCTGACTGGTTTTCTTAACCAGAATGACTTTCTTGAAAAAACAACGCCATGGCTTTAAGCGGTTCTGCAGCGCTGGCAGGATAGGCAAAACACAAAGGAATGTCGACGGTCTCGCTTAACTGGAGCACGACCAGATTGGCGGGCAGTTGATCCGCAATCCCGGAACCGTATATGCCAAGGTAGTCGCTTTGTGCGATGACCTCCAGCAATAGTGGCGTGTCGTCGGCCTCGTAGACCACCCTGGGCATGACGCCCAGCATGGCCAGTTGCTGAAAAACCGTCTTGCGAAAAACTTGCCATCTTGTTTGGCTGCCCATCACCACCCCCCACTTTGCGAGCATTTGTGCTGTCACGGATTTATTTGTGGCGAGCGGATGAGATTTCGCACACAACACGACGAGTCGTTGTCGTTCGATCAACACGCTGTGTAACGCCAGCCTCTTAAGATATTCATCATCATGAATAAGAAAAGCGCCGTCAAGCGTGCCGGCGGCAATTTCCTCATAAGCTGCCTCGGACGGCAATTGTCGCAAATTGAGGTCCACCCCGGCATGGCGCAGACCGAATTGAAAGAGCAGTTGCGACATTCGGCTATGTGACGCCTGAGCCGAGTAGCCAAGCAAGAGGCCCTGTCCTCCTCCGCCTTGTGCCAGGCGTCGACAATCGCGGATGACAACATCCATTTCGCGCAGCCATTGTTGCACACGCAAGTGGAATACTTGCCCTGCCGGCGTCAATTGGGTCTGCCGGGTTGTGCGCACGAATAAAGAAAAGCCTATCTCTTCCTCGAGCTGTCGGATCGCCCGGGTCAGTGCCGGCTGGGCGATACCCATTGCCTCAGCAGTACGATGGAAACTTAACAGACAACCCAGCCGCTCGAACAATTGCAGCCGGCGAAGAGTGGGAAGCGTTTTCATTGATAACCTTAATGATATTAATCTGGTCGTAAAGGGTATTGGATTAGCTATTTCTTAATTGATAATATGGGGCATATTCCAATTTTTCGATAATATCATGAAGGTATCAGTCTCCCAATTCCAAAGCTCGCACGATGTGCAGGCAAATCTGGCTATCGTCCTCAGCCATATCGAAGAAGCCGCAGCGCAACAAGCCCGCCTTATTGTATTCCCTGAGGCCAGTATGGTAGCGTTCCATTCGTCTCGCGACGAACTGCGCGCGCATGCTGAAAACGCCGCGGCAGCCTTCGTCCACCACATTGCACTCGCCGCCCGGCTGCACGGCCTGGATGTATTTATTGGCATCTATGAGCCCAGTGGCGAGGTCCGCTCCAGCAATATTTTCATCCATATCGACGCTCAAGGGCAGATCGCAGGCCGCTACGACAAGGTGCATCTCTATGATGCGTTCAGCTTTCAGGAGTCTGCAAAAAACCGGCCCGCAGACCTCAAGCCGAACCATGACGAAGTCTATGTCGCCGAGGTGGATGGCATGAAGTTCGGGTTGTTAAATTGCTATGATCTTCGTTTTCCGGAAATAGCGCGCATCGCGATAGACAAAGGCGCGCACGCACTAATATACGGAGCCGGCTGGATCGCCGGCAGTCTGAAGGAATTGCATTGGGCGTCGCTTCTGCGGGCTCGCGCTATCGAGAACACGTGCTTCGTACTTGCATCTTGCCAGCCTCCACCTGAGTCAGTGGGGATGAGTATGATTCTGGACGCCGGCGGACTGACACTTGCTGGCGTAGCCCGCAAACAGGGTATCGGCTGCGCCACCATTGATCTTGAACGACTTGACGAGGTACGTCAGGCTCTGCCGTGCCTGCAACATCGCCGCTATCATATCGCGACAAATGATAAAGCACCGCACGTCGTAGAACCATCGAATAGACTTGAAGGGGAAAACCATGTCTGACCGGACCGACAAACGGGTGCTTTATTCCGCCGCGCTTGGACAGTTCGTAGAATGGTATGACTTCGTCATCTACGCTTATTCCGCCACAATCATTGCCAAGCTGTTTTTTCCGGCGACAGATCCGGCCACGGCACTGTTGTCTGCCTTGGGCATCTACGGTGTCGGCTTTGTTATGCGCCCGCTCGGAGGATTCATCTTTGGCAGTCTTGGAGACCGGTTCGGGCGCAAAACGGTCCTTGCCGGGATCATTCTCGGCATGGGCGCCTCAACGCTACTTATGGGGTTGTTGCCAACGTACTCTCAAGTAGGAATACTCGCTCCGATTCTGCTTGTTGTGCTTCGACTCATACAGGGCCTGTCCGCAGCCGGGGAAACCATAGGTTCGAATTCCTTTGTAGCCGAACATGCGCCAGCACATCGCCGCGGGTTACACGTCGCATTTACTTATGCTTTCGCCAATTTGCCCCCCGTGGCGGCTGCAATTGTGATTCTGGCGCTCACTCAATTAATGGGCGATGCAGCCTATGAATCCTGGGGCTGGCGCATTCCATTTATCCTGGGCGGACCGCTGGCGCTCGTCGGTTTGTACATCCGTACCCAGGTAGATGAGTCTCCCGCCTTTCAGAAAGCGCAAGCCAGCAACCAAATTTCCACCAACCCCGTCAGGCATGCGATCCAAAGCCAACGCAAACAAATGGCCTTCAGCTTCAGCCTTGCCGCCTTCTCCAGCCTGGCGTTCTACACCTTGTCGGGCTACTTCGTATCATATCTGACCGCCTCTGTAGGCATGAGCCGCTCTGACGCACTGATCGCCAACGGCACAGCAATGATGGTCGCGTTCTTCACCATGATTTTAGGCGGATATCTATCAGACTTATTTGGTCGCAAGCCAATACTGCTCACCAGCCTGTTATTCAACGCGTGCATCAGTATCCCGGCATACCTGCTCGCGTCTCAGGCAACCCTTTCCTCGGCCATCCTTGCCCAAATCATGCTTGCCATCGGCATGGGCTTATTCGCCGGTCCCCTGGGAATTACGTTATTAGAACTCTTCCCGACCAAGACCCGTTTTAGTGCGTCGGCGATCAGCTACAACCTTGCCTATACGATTTTTGGCGGCACAGCGCCTTTTTTCAGCGCATGGCTTGTACTTAAAACCGGACAATTGCTGGCGCCTGCGGGTTATATGGCTGCAGTATCTGTGGTCGTTCTGCTGGTCACGCTATTTTTACCAGAAACGTCCAGACGATCACTGGTTGACTACGACGGTACGCATT
>Ga0079224_100009515_pt1 | contig 13255 bp, 11 predicted proteins | sample Stecom2015_FD_80414 | JGI IMG/M metagenome (GOLD analysis project Ga0079224, IMG submission 80414) | Agricultural soil microbial communities from Utah to study Nitrogen management - Steer compost 2015 | ecosystem: Environmental > Terrestrial > Soil > Agricultural land | place: USA: Utah... | reverse complement strand
CGTGACGGACTTTATTATATGACCTACCCGCATGTGGCAAATAAAACAGAGCGACTCGAATATGCTGTTAGTGATCATCCATTAGGAACCTATACACATAAAGGCGTTATTATGGATGAATCAGCAAAAGGCACCTGGACAAATCATCACTCAATAACAAAGTATAAAGATCAGTGGTATTTGTTTTATCACGATAGTGAACTCTCGCCTAATTTTGATAAAACACGTTCGATTCGAGCAGACAGCCTGTTCTTTGACTATAATGGGAATATCAAAAAGGTGCTTCCTACATTAAGAGGGGTAGGGATATCTTCTGCTTATAACGAAATTCAATTCGACCGTTATAGCAGTGTAAATGGAAGTGGTGTTCGCTTTGAGTACCTTGATGCACAGGATACCTTTAAGGGATGGATGCTTGTTTTTACTGATTCAGATGCTACAGTACGTTACAATAAAGTTGATTTTGGTGATACTTCGCCCAAAGAACTTCTTGTCAATGTAAATGTAACTCATAAAAGTACAGGAAGTCTTGAAATTAGGGACGCTAGTGGAAATGTGATCGCTCAAACCAGTTTAAATCCAACCGATGGATTTAAAGCTGTTACAATTCCGATTGACCCTAAGTTAACAGGTGTCAAAGATTTACTTTTAGAGCTTAAAGGTAAGGGAGTAATTCAAATCGATTGGCTACAGTTTGTAAAGTAGCCGAGAGTACTAACTTTAATTCATCAACCAATTGAACACTAAATATTAGAGAACTATGACTTTTAAATTCAACCTTTTTGGAATTGTATTAATTGCGGTAGCAATGGTACCCCAATTATCAATTTCACAAAATCCCATTATTACCGATGTTTTTACTGCGGATCCAGCACCATTGGTATACAACGACACTTTGTACCTCTATACGAGCCATGATACGGCTTCTGTTGCCTCAACTAATTATGAGATGAAGGATTGGTTGGTTTTTTCAACGACAGATATGAAAAAGTGGACAAATCACGGTCCTAAATTATCACCCAAGACCTTTTCTTGGGCTACAGGTGATGCTTATGCGGCGCAATGTGTGGAAAGAGATGGCAAATTTTATTTTTATGTATCTACCTTTCATAAGGATAGTGAGGTAAGCAAAGGTGGTGCCGCTATAGGGGTAGCTGTTGCTGATAGTCCACTAGGCCCATTTAAGGATGCCATTGGTAAAGCATTAATTGTAAATGAAATGACCACGGATAACCCTCATGGATGGGATGATATCGATCCTACTGTATTTGTGGATGACAACGGACAAGCTTATATGTACTGGGGGAATGGTAGTTGTAAATGGGTGAAACTAAAAGATAATATGACCGAGGTTGATGGAGAAATTAACTATTTGAATCCTGAGAATTTTATAGAAGGGCCTTGGTTATACAAACGAAATGATCTGTATTATTTGGTCTATGCTAGTAAAGGAGAAAGCCGTGAGGCCATCGATTATTGTACCTCTGACAGTCCAGAAGGGCCATGGGAGTATCAAGGTGTACTCTCAGATAGTGCTCCAAATAGTTTTACGATACATCCTGGAATAATTAATTATAAAGGAAAAGATTACTCCTTTTACCACAATGGAGTCTTACCAACAGGAGGGAGTTATCGCCGATCCATTGCAGCTGATTACATGTACTATAATGAAGATGGTACCATTAAGAAAGTGGTTCAAACCGATCAAGGGGTGGATGCCATTGCGAACTAATTAGTGATAATACTAAAGTAACTAACATAACAATTATTATAAACAACGCTTTTTTAAACATGAAACAAAACACACTCATTACAGCATTACTGGTCTTATTTGTCTTTGCCAGTGGGACAGCTCAAAAAAATGCACCGGTATTCTCTAAAGTAGTTTACAGTGGAAACGACGAGATTTATAACCAAAATCCTTTAGAGGAAGACGAATTTTACAATCCAATTTTACAAGGAACATACCCCGATCCATCTATTGCGAGAAAAGGGGATGATTATTATTTAGTTGCATCTTCATTTTCGATGTTCCCTGGGGTTCCTATTTTTCACTCTAAAGATTTAGTGAATTGGAAACAAATCGGTCATGTTTTGGATAGAAAATCCCAACTTAAAGTACATGACTCTGGGATAAGTATGGGGATTTATGCTCCAGATATTCGCTACAACCAATATAATGACACCTTTTATATGATAACTACCCAGTTTGCAGGTGATATGGGGAATATTGTAGTTAAAACAAAGGATCCTCACAAAGGATGGAGCGATCCTTATAAATTAAATTTTGATGGTATTGATCCAGCTATTTTCTTTGATGATGACGGAAAAGCCTATGTGGTTCACAATGATGCACCCAATAAAGGGGAGGAATTGTATCAGGGACATCGCGTTATTAAAATATGGGAGTATGATCTAGAGAAAGATCAGGTGATCGCAGGAACGGACAAGATTATAGTTGATGGTGGAGTCGATCTTTCTAAAAAACCAATATGGATAGAGGCTCCACATATCTACAAAAGAAATGGAATTTACTATTTAATGTGTGCAGAAGGAGGTACAGGTGGTTGGCACAGTGAGGTTATCTTTTCAAGTGATAACCCTATGGGACCTTATATTCCAGCAGACGGGAACCCAATACTTACTCAACGACATTTCGCTAAAGACAGAAAAAACAAAGTGGATTGGGCTGGACATGCTGACCTTATTCTTGGTCCTGATGACAAATACTACGGTGTATTTTTGGCCATCCGTCCCAACGATAAGGACAGAGTAAATACAGGAAGAGAAACCTTTATACTCCCTGTGGATTGGAGTGGTGAATTTCCAGTTTTTGTAAATGGGTTACTTCCAATGGAGCCGAAACTTAAAATGCCCCAAGGTGTAGTAAACAAAACAGGTCAGGATGGATTCTTTCCAAATGGCAATTTCACTTATACTGAGGATTTCTCTGGTGAGTCGTTGGATTTCCGCTGGATTGGTTTAAGAGGGCCACGTGAGGATTTTATCAAACAAACCAAAAAAGGAGTTCAGATTAAGCCTTTTGATGTTAATATAAAAGAAGTAAAACCTACTTCAACACTATTTTATCGCCAACAACACAAAACTTTTTCCTTTACAGCTACCATGGATTATAAACCAAAATCTGAAACTGATCTAGCTGGAATCACTGCTTTGCAAAATGAAGGGTATAACTTTGTTTTTGGTATTACTAAGCACGATAAAAAATACCACTTAGTATTAAAGAAGACGGAAAAAGGGAACACTCAAATTCTAGCCTCTAAAGAAATTGAGCTTGATGGAAAAGTACAACTTAAGGTTGAAGCTAAACACGATGATTACACATTTAGTTATGCAGAAAATGGAGGTGAGTTCCAAAAAGTGGGTGAAACAGTTTCTGGAGCCATATTATCAACCAATGTAGCTGGAGGTTTCACAGGAACTTTATTAGGCTTATATGCAACTCACACCAATGATGTATTATTGGGTCAATAATTAGGCTTTAACTATCATAGCATTAACCAACTAAAACACACCAACTTTATAAACACTCACCAATGAATAATCTTCAACGTATTGCTTCATTGCTTTTGTATGTAACTCTTGGCTTTGGCATTCAAGCTCAAGATAAAGTGTTACAAGCTCCACAAGGTTTTGATGTAGAACAGGCTGAAATACCTAAAGGAAAAATTGAAACCATTCATTACGACTCCAAGACAGTTGGAAATACTCGAACAGCCTTGATTTATACTCCTCCTGGTTTTAGTCAGGAAAAAAAGTATCCTGTAATGTATTTATTACACGGGATTGGCGGAGATGAAAAAGAATGGCTCAATGGAGCAAATCCTCAAGTTATTTTAGACAATCTTTATGTAGAGGGTAAATTACAGCCAATGCTCGTTGTGATGCCTAACGGTAGAGCGATGAAGGATGACCGCCCTGTAGGGAATATATTTTCCTCGGATAAGATTGAAGCCTTTAGCCGATTTGAAGATGATTTGTTAAAGGATCTAATTCCTTTTGTTGAAAAAAACTATCCTGTTTTAAGTGATCGTAAAAACCGAGCTATAGCAGGATTGTCTATGGGTGGTGGTCAGTCACTTAATTTTGGTTTAGGGAATTTGGATTCTTTTGCGTGGGTAGGTGCGTTCTCAGCGGCGCCCAATACCAAGGCTCCTAAGGAGTTGCTCCCGAATCCAGAGAAGGCAAAAGAAGAATTAGAATTGCTGTTTATCTCTTGTGGAGATAATGATAATTTGCTAAATGTTAGTGAGCGAACTCATCAATACTTATTTAACAATGCAGTGCCTCATATTTATTATTTAGAACCTGGTGTCCATGATTTTAAGGTATGGAAAAATGGACTCTATATGTTTAGTCAATTTCTTTTTAAGCCAGTTGATCAATCCAGCTTTTCCAAATACACCCTGCTTGGAACTCCAGCAAGTACAAATGTACGTAATGCTGAGTATCCACAGATTCTACCTGATCATCGTGTTAAATTTCGTTTAGAAGCCCCTGATGCGCAAAATGTTCAAATTGATCTTGGGAAAAAATATGACATGAAAAAAAACGCTGATGGCATATGGACTGTTACGACTGATTCCATTGGTGAAGGTATACATTATTATTCTTTGGTTATCGATGGTGTTGCCGTTGCAGATCCTGCAAGTGAAACCTTCTACGGAATGGGATGAATGGCCAGTGGGATTGAAATACCCAGTCGAAATGGCGAGTTTTATGCCCTTAAAGACGTGCCTCATGGGGATACGAGAATTAAGCACTACTTCTCTAAGGTAACCTTTGACTGGAGAAGCATGTATGTGTATACTCCACCGGGTTATGATATTGATACGCAAAAATCCTATCCTGTTTTATACCTATTACATGGGGGTGGAGAGGATCAGCGTGGATGGTCTACTCAAGGTCGTGCAAACTTTATTTTGGACAACCTTATAGATAACAATAAAGCGGAGCCTATGATTATAGTCATGATGGATGGTAATTTTGGTGGTATGGATTCCTTTAATACTTCCTTAGAACGTTTTGAGAAAGAACTAATGCAATCGGTGATTCCATTTGTTGAACAAAACTTCAGAGTAAAAGCCAATGCAGATAATCGTGCTTTAGCAGGCCTTTCTATGGGCGGCTTACAAACCTTATATGCGGGAGTTCGAAACACAGATAAGTTCAGTTATCTAGGCGTATTTAGCTCTGGGTGGTTTACCAGTAATACAGACCTTAGTGGACCAGAATATGCCTTTATGCAGGAGAAGGCCGATCAGATTAATGAAAACTTAAAAGCATTTTGGATTGCTATGGGCGGGAAGGAAGATATTGCGTATAACAATAACATAGCTATGATGAAAAAGTATGATCAGATGGGAATTAAGTACCAATATTCAGAATACCCAGGAGGACATACTTGGCCAGTTTGGCGTCATAATCTTTATTCATTTGCCCCCTTATTATTTAAGTGATATTTGCTTGGGAACTACTATTTTAGTTTTCGTCCTTGAATATAATTATGAATGAGAGGATGATTCCTCCTATAGCCGAGAGTAGAAAAAATATAATTGCAAGTCCTGGATATCCAAATATGGTAAATTTGGACGGGACTTGCATTAATATAGATGCTCCTAAAATCATGGAGGCTAAAATGAGACCTAAAGTAATCCTATTTGCCACTTTTTGAAATCCATCTGTAATTCGTTTTTCATCAATTGCATCTATGGTTACCTTAAAGTCATTTTTAGCAAAATGTTTAAAAACTTCATTCATTCTCTTTGGAAGAAATCGCAGTAATCGCTTGCCTTCAATAAAAAATGAAATTAATTTTTCAGCCTTAAAATCATCTTTAATATTGTCTTTTAAAATTTTGATTAGATTTCTTTCGATACCGTTATAGTAGTCGTATTGAGGATCTAAATGGGCTATAATTTGCTCCAAATTCAACAACACTTTTCCAAGAATATTTATCTCAGGAGGTAGCTTCATATGGTGCTCTGCAGCAATACGATTAAGCTGAATCAGTAGCTTACCCAAACCTAATTCTTCTTTTGATGTGTTGTGGTAGTTTACAATCAGGTGAATGATGTCTTTTTTGAATTGACCAATCTCGGTATCTTTGTTTAAAGTGCTTATTGAGATTAGGATCTCAGCAGCATCAAGCGCTTCTCTATTTGTAAGGGCTAGAAGTAGTTGGATTAAATACTCCTGCATACTTTTTGAAATGTTCGCCACCATACCCAAATCAATCAGTGCTATTTGGCGATTAAAAGTATAGTGTACATTGCCAGGGTGAGGATCGGCATGTACAAATCCATCCTTTAGGATTTGCTGTAAGTATGCGCTCACAAGCTCATGGGCAAGTTCTTTGGAATCTGGGCGCATGGCATATACAGGAACAGAGGTGATTTTTTTTCCGTCAATAAATTGCATAGTTAGCACCCGTTTGGACGAAAAGTCTAAGTAGGGGAGCGGTACTGTTATATTTTCATAATTAATCAGATTTTGATGTAACGTAATCAGGTTGTTGGCTTCTATATGGTAGTTAAGTTCCTTAAATAAAACCTGTTGTAATTCTTGAAGAATATCTTTAAAAGCATATTTTCTTGTAATCTCGGAATGTTTTACCGCAAAGTCTATGATGTTTTCAAGTGTTTTAATATCTTCTATGAACTGCTCTTCAATACCTGGTCGTTGTACTTTTATTACCACAACTTCACCTGAATAGAGTACTGCTTTGTGGACTTGCCCTATAGATGCACTTGCTAGTGGCTGTTCATCAATGGCTTTGAAAATCGTATAAGGATCAGCTTTTAATTCCTGTTCAATGATTTCTTTGATACCTTCGAATTCAATTGATTCTACATTGTCTTGGAGATCGGCTAAGGCTCTAAGATAGGATTTAGGAAGCAAATCAGGTCTTGTCGATAAAAGTTGCCCTAGTTTTACATACGTAGACCCCATGTTCTTTAGATCAAGTACCAATTCCTCTGGAGACTGATCAAAACTTTGCTTTGCTGTTGGGCCATCCTCTTTATCTAATGCTTGTGATGTTGCGTATTCAAGTAAAGAGCTATTCCAATACTTAAGCATAAAACGCATCAGTCGCATATAGGGCTGGAGGTTTTCAGGTAGAACTTTCATCTTTCGTGTTATTAAATTAATAATAAAGTGAAAAGGGGAGCAAGGCTCCCTTCTCACTTTAAATGAAGTAGAAAACTTATTTCGATTTCCCTTCTACATCGAAGGAGATTTTAGCGTTTACGCCATAGGATACAATATTGTTGTTTTCAACCTTGGCATTTAGTTCTTTAATATAAATCGATTTAATGTTTTGAATGCTTTTTGAAGCCTCTTTAAGGGCATTATTTGTAGCGTCATCAAAACTTTTATCTGAACTTGCAATGACTTCAATCACTTTAATAATTTTCATAATTTTCTGATTTATTGAGTTATACATGTTTTAAAAACAAATCATCAGTAGTGGGTGTAAGGGAGGTTAAAGTTTATTTGGCTAGTATCCATTTATTTTCAGAAGTATCTTGATAATAGTTGGATCTCTTTTAAGAAAAAGAACTTACTTTTTCTGGATAAACTTAAAGAAACGACTCTGATCTCCATCTTTGTCAGCTTCTTGGAATAGGAATTCCAGTTTATTTTTTTCAAATATTTTGAAAAAATTATCCCAAGATATTGTGCTAAGGTCAGTGTTTTTAGTGTCCTTAAACTTGATTTTTAGCAATCTATGCGCCGAGGGTTTTTTGTCCTTAGTCTCTAGAATTGCTGGTTTACCACCTCTTTTCTCTATCCACCTAATTATTTTAGTTTGGTCTGTAGTTGCCAGTGCGTGTATTTTTTCCATTTTGAGTTGAATTTTAATAGTTACTTGTGCTATTTCCCATTCTCTGGGATGTCAAATTCTAATCTTCGCTCATGCGAATTGCATTGGGTAAATCGTATTGTTGTACCAAAATAGGAAGTGTTATTGCCGTTTCTGGATGCGATCAACAAAATCGTTAACTCCAAAAATTAAATCGAATACCTAAATATGATGGGTTTATCTAAAAACAACGTCGTGTAGTGGAAGGACTGTTTGCAGCACAAAGACAATTAAAAACGCACTTAAAAGATTTTAGAATATTGAATTAAAAAAGGAAAGGATAGTGAAATTACTTCTTAGTGGTGTAGTATAAAAAGAGCATAATTCCATTTAAGATAAAGGAAACACCATTGGTTAGAATAATAGGGATGTCTGAAATCAAAAGACCGTAAAAGACCCATAGACCTAAACCAATAATTAATATGGAAAGAAATATCGGAGATATATCGTCCACCTGTTTTGTTCTTACAGCTTTTACTATTTGGGGAATTATGGCTACAGTGGTTAATACCCCAGCCAACCCTCCAATAACACTAACCATAGTTTAAGGAAGTTTTATAAGTTCAAACACAATCCTTTTCTAATCTACTGAGTTAAAAGGCGGTGAATGGTTCAAGACTACTTTAGGCTTTCATCACGATAGGATCCACTGGATTTAGGATCCTTATCGTTTTTTATAACTCGTTTATTAGTAAATTTTTTCTTTAGGGGTTCGGGTAAATACCTAAGCACCGCAAAAGAGGCTATAGCCATCAGTAAGGATCCCACAAATGTTGTGGTAGCAAAAAATAAATTACCTTCCAAGGCGTTGTTGAGCGCTCCAAATAAAAACCAAATTTGCATACTTATAAACAGGATTTGCAATACGATTATTCCTGTCATAATGGTATTGGTCTTTTTTGGGTGTGCCTCATTTTGTGCTCCTCTAAAATCACTCATTACTTATACATTTTGATCTTTTACATATTCTCTTACATAAACTTTACCTTCCTTAACCACTACTTCAAGTTGTGGTAGTGCTCGAGGAGGTGGTCCTTGTAATACCTCACCAGTATCGGCGCTAAACCATCCGTTATGACATGGACACTCTATCTTATTTACATCTTTATCATAACGTACGGCACAGGTTAGGTGTGTACATTTCTGTTCAAAGGCGCGCCACTGATCTTCTTCCAAATGAATCAGAATATAAGGAATGGTCTTAGATCCTTCAATCTCAAATTGGAACATTTCGCCAACGGCTACCTCATCGGCATTAACAATAAAATGTTCACCCTCTAAGGGTTTCTCTGGAAAAGCCATGGCTCTTACCACGATAAAACCATTACTTAGGGCAAATGCACCTGATAATATTCCGAGGAATTTGGCAAATTCCCTACGGCTGACATGTGTAACACGTCTTGTTTCAATGGGAAAATCACTTTTCCAATTGGGCTCTTTTTCAGAATTTCCTTGTGCCATACTTCTGTGTAAATTAAGGGATGAGTAATTGATCAGTGCCTTTGGGCATCATAATATTAACTTTGGTGTTTACTTCCTGTTTTCCAAATAAGAATGAATTAACAGGGACACTATCTGGTCGCATTCTGGCAATCTCCTCTTTAGTGCCAAAGAAGAGCGCTTGACTAGGACAAACTGTGGCACACATTGGTTTTTTACCAACACTTGTTCTGTCGTAACACATATTGCATTTCATCATAAGTTCTGCTTCTTCCATTTTCTTTGGAACTCCAAATGGACATGCTAAAACACAATTCGAGCAACCTATACACCTTGAAGTGTTCGCTGAATGTACCACGCCAAATTCATCTTGGTGGATCGCATCAGCAGGACATACATTGGCACAAGTTGGATCCTCACAGTGCATACATACCTGAACAGTTGTTTGCGTGCTTTTCGACCTGTCTACATAGTTCACATGAATCATACTTTCTTGGCCATTCGTTTCGCATTCAGCGCAGGCCATTTCACAGGCATGACAACCTATACATCGTTGCATGTCCACGAAAAAAGCCATTTCCTGATCGTAATTTGTTTCCGGCATAATTGTATTTTTTATAGATTAAAATTCATTAATTTTTGTTTCTGTTTATGGGCTTTAGAGCCCACTCTGATATGCTTCAGCCCTTCTTTCTTGAGATGCCTTCTTACCAGTTTTTTCCAGTTGACAAGCACAAACCTTGAACTCTGGGATTTTAGAGACAGGATCTAAATTGTCAATAGTTAATTGATTGGCTGAAAATTTCCCACCCCAGTGATAAGGTATAAAGACAGTATCTTCTCGGATGGTCTCTACAACTTGTGCTGGGAATTCAGCTTCGCCACGTCTGGTTTTTACTTTGATTAAATCGCGGTTTTCTATACCGTATTGGAAAGCCAATTTAGGATGTATTTCCAATAGAGGCTCTGGATACTGATCGACTAGTTTACCAATTCTCCTTGTAGAAGAACCACTTAAGTATTGTGATACCACACGTCCTGTTGTTAGAACCACTGGATAATCCTTATTAGGCATCTCAGAGGCGGGACGGTATTTCACAGGATTAAAATGTGCTTTTCCGTCTGGTGTTTCGAATTTCATATCCTCCCATAATCTAGGAGTTCCTGGATGGTCCAAAGTTTTACATGGCCAAAATACACCGTAATTATCTACAATTTTTTGGTATGTAATACCATAGTAATCTGCGGTTCCTCCTTTAGAGGCTACTCTAAGTTCGTTGAAAATATCTTCACTGGTTGGGAAGCTAAACTTATCGCCTTCTCCAAGTCTATCTGCCAACTCCATAATTATTTCACCATCTCTTCTCGCTTTACCAGGAGGGGTTACTGCTTCGTTTATTTTAACTACTCTACCCTCAGCGGTGGTTACCGTTCCTTCTTCCTCCTCATGTAAGGAGCCCGATAATACTATATCTGAGTATCTTGCTGTTTCACTTAAAAAAGTATCGATACAGACATAGAATTCAAGTTTCTCAAGCGCTTCACGAACAAAATTGTTGTTGGGTAGGGAAATTAGTGGATTGAAACAGATGGAAATCATGCCTTTTATTTCTCCGCGATGGATGGCCTCAATTTGTTCGTATGCTGATAACCCTTTGCCAGGCATGTCCTTTTCATCGATTCCCCAAACTTCTGAGATATACTTTCGGTGTTCGGGATTTGTGATGTCTCTATTTCCGGGAAGTTGATCACACTTATGACCGTGTTCTCTACCTCCTTGACCATTTCCTTGTCCTGTAATAGTACCATATCCACAATATGGTCTACCTATGCGACCAGAAGCCAATACGATGTTTATACAACTTATGACATTATCGACACCTTTTGTATGGTGTTCTATACCACGAGCGTGGAGTAAGAAGCTTGTTTTGGCTTTTCCCCACATCTGGGCGGCTTGATATATTTGTTCTTTAGGAATTCCTGTATGTTCTTCAGCCCAATCAAGGTCATAATCCTTCACCGCCTCTATAGTTTCTTGGAATCCCGTGGTGTGATTGTTTATAAAATCATGGTCTAACCAATCATTATCTACCATGATCTTTAAAATAGCTCCAAAAAGAGCTGAATCCCCACCTGGTCTTACTGGCAAATGTAAATCTGCAGTTCGAGCTAAAGGAATCATTCGTGGATCGACCACAATTAATTTTGCTCCATTGTCTCTAGCTTGCCATATGTAATGGGTTAGTGTTGGAAAAGTTTCACTGACATTTGCACCCGCAATAAGGATTACTTCTGCATGTTTTAGATCTGCCCAACTGTTAGAGGATCTATCGAGTCCAAAGGCCTTTTTGTTGCCACCACCTGCGCTAACCATACAAAGTCGACCGTTGTAATCCAAGTTGGCTGTCTTTAGTGCAACTCGAGCAAATTTACCGATCATATAACTTTTTTCATTGGTCAGTGATACTCCAGATAGCATCGCAAAGGAATCTTTCCCGTAAGTATCCTGAATGCGTTTTATTTCACTTACCGTTTTACTCATAGCCTCCTCCCAACTGGTTGGTACAAAGCCTTTTCCTTCAACGCGTTTTATAGGGCTCAAAATACGATCTGGGTGGTTGTTCTGCATATAACGCATTACACCTTTTGGGCATAAGCGTCCCTCGTTATAAGGAAAATCCTCCCATGGTTCAAAACCAGCGATTTTATTATCCTTTACTTTTAGTTTGATACCACATTGCAAACCACAATAGCAACAGTGTGTTTTTACTAGCTTATCAGGTTCGTTACTACCGTGAAACCCTGACTGCGGTGCGTAGGCTTTGTGTGGTCCGAAGTCCTCAATAAGCTTATCTACGTGAACGGGAAGTTTTGCCATTATTTTTTCTTTATCTAAATTTTTTAACCGAACAATTTTCCTGCTTCTTTTCTTGCATTTAAGTGTGCATTTGCTAAGGCAGATCTTTTTCCTTCTGGACTCAAATCCATGTGATTTGTGCCATCTTCTTTATCGTAATTGAACCCTAGTGTTTTTGAGACTTTTTTCAAATCATCGATATGAGTTTGGGTTGCAAAATTTTCCTTAGTATGGGGGCAGGTTGCCATTCCTCTTCGTTTTCCTTCTGCTTTATAGAGTGTTGCCCCGAGTTGCGCTAGTCGCTGAAATATGTGGAAAAATTTTCCAAATGGAAGCCATACCAAAAAAAGTATAACAGTGATTGCGTGTGTTACTGCCATGAATTGATAGGTCTTACCTTCTAAAAAAGTATAATCATATGAAATACCCAACCCGGTGACCGAAATCGCAATGAGTAGGAATAAAGGAAGCCAATCATTCTCAAAGCTCTGGGTAGCTATTAACCCTCCATCAGTGAAACGTCGTTTCATCATAATTACAGCCCCTATAGTGACAAGCACTGAACTCCATACTAAACCATGGAAAGCAATAAAAGCTAACGGAGATCCTAATTGAAAGGATCCTGCTTCAAAACCAAAGAGCATGGCATAATAGGTGGTATCATCCCCAGGTTTAAGGATAAAATGAATCCATCCAAATGTTAGTGGAATGGTAATGGCAAAGGCCAACATACAACCAGTGGCCAATAAAAAGTGCCCAAACCATCTTCTTCTGCTTCTAAAAGCAATAAACCTTTGAAAGAAAATGTTTCTAACAAAAAGCTTTATAGATCGCCACAGATAAGGGAAAAAGTATCTACTAAAGAGAAACTGCATGCTACGACGCCAATATAACCTAGTAGGTGGACGCTGTAACCAGACTGAGTATCTGTAGGCAATTCCAAAAACGGCGAATACAGTTCCTATAAGGTAAGCTATAAGTGCTGGATCAAAGTTCTGTAGGTTTCTAGAACCCATAAGAACAAAGATAACTGTAAGTACCGCTGCTACAATAGCTTTGATTAGAGCGCG
>Ga0079224_100009514_pt1 | contig 13255 bp, 16 predicted proteins | sample Stecom2015_FD_80414 | JGI IMG/M metagenome (GOLD analysis project Ga0079224, IMG submission 80414) | Agricultural soil microbial communities from Utah to study Nitrogen management - Steer compost 2015 | ecosystem: Environmental > Terrestrial > Soil > Agricultural land | place: USA: Utah... | reverse complement strand
TTGGTAATTGCCTGCGTTCCCACGATGACACGATAGATACCCGCGTCAACCAATTCCTTTACTTTTTCAATACTTCTCACACCCCCGCCATATTGTACTTTCATATCCGTTTTACGGATAATATCAAACAGATAGTCCTGATTGCTGAAATCGCCTTTTGCTCCATTCAAATCGATGATATGCACGAGTTCGGTACCGTTGGCATGATACATGTTAATTTGTTCTTCCAATGATATGTCATACGTCGTGACGTCATCGTAATTACCTTCTCTCAGACGGACAACTTTTTTGTCCAAAACATCAATAGCAGGAATGATATACATATTTTAAAGTAATAAGTTAAATTTCAAAAACTGTAATTTGTCAATTAATAATCAACAATTATAAACAATATCCCCTATAATCGGGAAAAATTAAGCAATATCTGCTCTCCAGCTTTTCCGGATTTCTCGGGATGAAACTGCACACCATAAAAATTCTCCTTTTGTATGGCTGCCGAAAAAACAACATCGTACGTGCAAAATGCACTGGTGTATTGCTCATCTGCCTCAATAAAATAGGAGTGCACAAAATAAAAATAGCTATTATCCGTAACATTCTCAAAAAGAGGACAATCCTTTTTGGGCAATATACTGTTCCAGCCCATGTGTGGGACTTTTTTACTGATACGCTTATCAAAATGTAACGTCTTCAACGGAACAATATTCAAAAGCTCGGCATTACCTTCTTCCGAAAAGGAAGTCAACAATTGCATGCCAACGCAAATACCCAATACAGGCTTCTTCAAGGATACAATATGCTGCACCAGACCTGTTTCTTCAAGCTTCCGCATAGCAGCACCGGCATGCCCTACGCCAGGGATAATAATACGGTCGTAATGATCAAAGTCATCGACGTTATTAATCATACCATAATCTATCCCCACGCGATCCAGTGCCGCTGTCAACGAAAAAATATTCCCTGCTCCGTAGTTTACTATTCCAATCATTTTTTACAATCTACAACACCCCTTTTGTACTCGGCAACTGCATATTCTCTGCATCTCGTCGTACAGCTTTCTTTATTGATTTTGCAAAGGCTTTAAAGATAGCTTCGATTTTATGGTGTTCGTTATCGCCTTCCGCTTTGATATTCAAGTTCGATTTCGATGCATCAGAGAACGATTTAAAGAAATGGAAAAACATCTCGGTCGGCATATCGCCTATTTTCTCGCGCTTGAAAGCTGCATCCCATACAATCCAATTCCTACCACCAAAATCAATAGCCACCTGTGCCAAGCAATCGTCCATGGGCAACGTATAGGCATAACGTTCGATACCACGTTTATCTCCTAATACTTTCAGAAAAATTTCGCCCAGAGCGATACCGGTATCTTCAATGGTATGATGTTCATCGATATACAAATCCCCCTTAGCTTTGACCGTAAGATCGATTGCTCCGTGTCGTGCGATTTGGTCGAGCATATGATCGAAAAATGGCAATCCGGTAGCTATATCCGATTTTCCCGAACCATCAAGATTCAGTTGGATAAAGATATCTGTTTCATTCGTTTTACGATGGTGTTCACCAGTACGTGTACCTAATTTTAAAAACTCATATATGGATTTCCAATCGGTTGTTTCCAACGCAATGGATTCACTTTGTATACTTAGGCTTTCGGCCTTACCTAACGCATCATTATTGCGTAACCAGATAGCCTTAGCGCCTAAATTCTCCGCTAGCTTTACATCATTGACCCGATCCCCGATCACAAAAGATTCGGCTAAATTATATCGTGTGGCGTCAAAATATTCATGCAGCATACCAATACCGGGCTTACGTGTCGGCGCGTTCTCATGGGGGAATGTGCGATCGATGTGTTCTTTCACAAAATGAACGCCTTCTCCGGCAAACGTGTCGACAATAAAATGATGTACGGGCCAAAAGTTCTCCTCCGGATGAGATGCTGTTCCCAATCCATCTTGATTCGATACCAAGATCAATTCAAAATCCAGTTCATTTGCGATACGTGGCAAATATTGCAGCGCTCCCGGATAAAATTTGAGCTTGGCAAAGGAATCGATCTGCTCGTCTTCCGGTTCTAATATCAATGTACCATCACGGTCTATAAACAATACTCTTTTCATTTTATCCATTATAAAATCTCTTCACTTCTTCCAACAGCGTTTTGTTTTCCGCTGGCGTGCCGATAGTCAAACGCAAACACCCCTCACATAACTCTACCTTGGAGCGATCGCGTACGATAATCCCCTTACCTACCAGAAAATTGTATAGGGCTCGAGGCTCTTCCAACTTGACCAGTATAAAATTGGCATCCGATGGTGTCACATGTGCAACTTGAGGCAATGCCTGTAAAGCTACAGACAACTTCTCCCGTTCTTCGACCACTTCCTTAATCCATTCGTTTACTATTTCCACACCTTCCAGCGCTTCCAAAACAATATCTTGGGTGGCTTGATTGATATTGTAAGGTGGTTTTATCTTGTTGAATACTTCAATAATTTCTTTGCCGGCAAAAGCCATACCTAAACGTAAAGCGGCTAATCCCCAGGCTTTGGAAAGCGTCTGCAACACCACTAAATTCGGAAACTCTGCCAAATCCATGGTAAAGGATGGCTGTTTCGAAAAATTGATATAGGCTTCATCTACCACTACAATTCCATTAAAATTGACCAAGATCGTCTCTATATCCTGCCGACGGATACTGTTTCCTGTGGGATTATTGGGTGAGCAGATAAAAATCAGCTTTGTATAGGCGTCGATCGCCTCCGCGATACCGTCTAAATCCAACTGGTAATCGGCCGTTAAGTTTACTTTTTTATACGCTACATTATTGATGTTCGCCGAAACTTCATACATGCCATAGGTGGGGGGCACAAGAATAACATTATCAATTCCTGGTTCACAAAACGCGCGAAAAAGAATATCAATTGCTTCATCGCTACCATTGCCTAAAAAGATATTTTCTACCGGAACGCCTTTAATACGATGCAACTTTTCCTTTACCCGATGCTGCAGCGGGTCTGGATAGCGATTATAATCTTTAGCATAGGGCGAGCCAAATGCATTTTCGTTGGCATCTAACAAAACAGAGGCTTCCCCCTTAAACTCATCCCTTGCCGATGAATAAGGCACTAATTTTTTTATATTATCCCTCAGCAACAGGTTCAGGCTAAAAGACGTCTTCATATTTTTCATTAGAATAATTTGTTCTCTATGGCAATGAAGCTTGCATGAGCTAAGTTATTCCGATCCTTTTTCTTAGCGGCAGCTCATGCAGGTTTTCAATTGAGGGTGTAAAGATGCGGAAAAATCTACAAAAACCCTATACTAAAAACCACTTACCTTCTTCAGATAGCTCTGTATGGGGGAAAATTGTTCGAGATTCGTCCAAAAGAGGTTGCAGATCTCTATAACGGGCAGAGAAGTGTCCAAGCAGAAGTTTCTTAGCTCCTACAGTTTGTGCAACTTGCGCTGCCTCTAAACTGGTGGTATGGAATGTTTCTTTCGCGCGCGCTATACGATCATGGAGAAATGTCGCTTCGTGGTATAATAAACCTACATTCCGGATGGCATCTAAGTAATCTTCGCTCATCACCGTATCGGAACAATAAGCATAGCTTCGGTTTTCTTTCCATTTTTCGTCAAACCGGAAACCGGTACACGGAATACGGTGGCGCAAAGGGAAACTATGTACACGGAGGTGTGTGTTTTCAAATATCACTTCTTGTTGGCACGCATTCGTAGGGTGAAAAACCAATGGATAACGTAACCGCGTATCAGCGTGTTTAAATTGCAGATCTAATATCTCTTTCAATGCCGGAGAGCCATAAAGATGTAGCTCGCTCTGACGCCCAACCAAATGTTGCGAAGAAAGTAACCCAATAAGCCCCAAATAATGATCTCCATGCAAATGGCTGATAAAAATATGGTTTATCCGGCTACTTTTAATTCCATAGCGGAACAATTGCATCTGTGTGCCTTCGCCACAGTCGATTAGGAAGAGCTGTTCGTTAAAGTTTAGAATTTGGGATGTCGGATGGCGCCCGTACATTGGGGTCGCCGAACTATTTCCCAGTATCAAAACCTCAAACCTTGTCATGTTGGCCCGTTCTTAAATCCAATCGCAGCTCATTGCCAAAAATCATATCTTCGGCATTGGAAACCGTCGCTGCAGTTTTGAAATACCCCTCCATATTGGCCATTTTAAGCAGGGTTAAGAGCCTTTCGTTTAATCCTGTAAGAATAAATAGTCCGCCGGAGGCTTTACACAACCTGCGTGCCAACAATCCCATACGCAACCCATCTTCATCTGCTTCCGTTACATGACAAAGATTTAATACGATATTACGCTGGCCACCGGTGTGGCGCAACATAAATTCACCTTTCAATTTCGCTGCCGCTTCTCCATCAAGGAAATCTGTAAGTGGCTCAATAACCACATAGCGCTCATGCTTGTCAACCGTAAATTTCATCTGTCTCTAATCTATAACAATTTATTTAAAGCTTCTATTACATTGTGTTCCACCCGTGAAACGGCATCTTCATCCGCAGGATATTGAAATTTCTCTCCTGTAATATGTTCATAAAGTTCAATATAGCGTTCGGATATGGATTGAACAATATCATCGGTCATTTCAGGCACTGTTTGCCCGTCCTTCCCTTGAAACCCATTATCCATTAGCCATTCCCGTACAAATTCTTTAGACAACTGCCGTTGCGGCTCGCCATTCGCCTGCCGTTCTTCATAGCCTTCGGCATAAAAATAACGAGACGAATCGGGGGTATGGATTTCATCCATCAGATATATTTGACCGTCTTTTTTGCCAAATTCATATTTAGTATCCACCAATATCAATCCGCGCTCCTGTGCTATTGCTGCACCACGCTGAAACAATGCGTGCGCAAAGTTTTCCAACTTAACGTAATCTTCCTCACGCACAATCCCCTTCGCTATAATATCTTCCCGCGAAATATCTTCGTCATGCCCCACATCGGCTTTCGTGGTTGGTGTTATAATGGGTTCGGGAAGTTTATCGTTTTCCTTTAGACCTTCCGGTAGATTAACGCCACAAAGCGTTCTGCCACCATCGCGGTAAGTACGCCATAAATGCCCTGCCATATATCCTCTAATCACCATTTCCACCTTAAATGGTTCACATTTGTAACCTATGGTAACGTTAGGATCTGGCACTGTAATGACCCAGTTTGGAATAATATCTTTCGTGGACGAGAGGAACTTCTCGGCAATCTGGTTTAGCACTTGCCCCTTATAAGGAATGGGACGTGGCAAAACGACGTCGAAAGCAGAAATTCTATCCGAAGCCACCATCACCAGATATTCATCGGCTATCGTGTATACATCACGCACTTTACCTTTATAAAAGGCCGTCTGCTTATTAAAATTAAATGTTGTTTCTTTTATCGCATTCATTGTATTCAATCTTAAATATCCCCGTAAGCTTCCAAGATACGCCTCACCAGTTTATGCCGAACGACATCTGATCCGCTCAAATGGATAATGTCAATCCCATTGATGTTTTCCAGCAACTTCACTGCTGTTGCCAGTCCGGACTGGGTTTTCTTCGGCAAGTCAATTTGCGTTAGGTCGCCCGTAACGATAAACTTCGCCGTTGGCCCCATCCGGGTAAGGAACATTTTTAACTGCATATCCGTGGCATTCTGCGCTTCATCCAAAATGACAAAACAATTGTCCAACGTACGCCCTCGCATAAATGCTAATGGAGCCACCTCTATTACACGGCGTTCCAAATAATCTTTCAGTTTATCAGATGGGATCATATCGTCCAATGCATCATAAAGCGGGCGCAAATAGGGATCCACTTTCTCTTTGAGATCGCCCGGCAGGAAACCCAGATTTTCCCCCGCTTCAACGGCAGGACGGGTCAATATAATACGTTTTATCTCCTTATTTCTTAATGCCCGGACTGCCAGCGCTACAGCTGTATAAGTTTTACCGGTGCCTGCTGGTCCAATAGCAAACAGAATATCGTTTTTGGCAATGCTATCTACCATTTTAAGCTGGTTCGGCGTACGGGCACGAACAATCACTCCATTAGGCCCATATACAATCGGTTCTCCTTTAAAAGCAATAGGTTCTCCAGTTTTCTTTTCCGCCGATCTTTCGGATGCACCATTTATTCCCACCAAATCCTCCAACGCATTGGAGTCCAAGTTTTGGAACTGCTCAATATGTTGCAATATGCCTTTAAACACGTGTTTAAAACGTTGCTGTTCCGATTCTTCTCCCAACACTTTTAATTCATTGCCCCGAGCCACCAGCCGTAGCTTCGGGAATTCCTTTTTTATCAACTCAAAATGCTCATTTCGAGCTCCCCATAACGTCATCAAGTTAACGTCATCTAATGGTATAAGTACTTCGTTCAAATTGTCTGTTTTATTTTTTTATGTAATAAAGATAGATGTTTTACCGCATTAATAAATCAAAAATACAAACTATAATTATCTATTTGTATACACATGACAAAAAATGGAAATTTCGCTTTGCAACGATTCATATTGCACTTTCTTTTATTACTTTTGTAGTTCTTTTGCAAAGAGGGCATCACCGCATTTTAACGTTTTTAGTATCTTTACAGAGGTACATAGTGTATGGGAGTAATAACGCTTACAACAGATTTAGGGCACCGTGATTTTTATCAGGCAGCATTAAAAGGCAGCATTATATCGCAATTGCCTGATGTCCGTTTGGTGGATATTACGCATGAAATCCCTTCTTTTGATATACAACGCGCTGCCGTCGTACTCCGCAACGCTTTCCGCTATTTCCCTAGAGGCACGGTCCATCTTATCGGCATCGATACGGTCTTTCAAGAGGATTCCCATTATGCCATGATGAAATTTGATGATCACTTTTTCGTCGGAGCAGACAACGGTATTTTCAGCATTATTCTTGGAGAAAACGACCCGCAAGAGCTTTACGAAATCGATATTATGCAGGATTTGCGTTACCTACATTTTCCGCTTGCGGACATATTATCTAAGGCGGCCTGTCATATTGCCAAAGGGGAACCATTGTCCGAAATCGGGCAACCTATCGATAAACCCCTTAAAAAAGTACTGGTGCAACCATTGGTTGGCCCTAGCACAATAAAAGGTCATGTTTCGTATATTGATGCCTTTGGGAACGTCATCAGCAATATCAGCAAAGAACTTTTCAACGAAGTACAAAAAGGTCGAAGCTTCAAGCTACATTTTAAAAGAAATGAAACCATAAATAAGCTGAACTGGCACTATAACGAGGTTCCGGAGGGAGAAAAACTTTGTTTGTTTGGAATCAGCAATTTTCTAGAAATAGCCATCAACAAGGGGCATGCTAGCCGATTATTGGGATTACAACAGGATGAGGTTGTGATGGTAGAATTCTTAGATAGTTAAAATGAAACAGCTTGCACTACTACTCTTTTTAGTCGGCATGCTCCACATGGGCAAGTCCCAAACCAACATAGACGCAGATTCTATCAGCTTCGAACAACAACGGGAGCGTGTTAACAACTTACTGGAAAAACGCAGCAGACGTTTCGGCGAGTTTGACAATAGTTTACGTCAAAAAACCGGCGTGTTTGGCATTTTCAAAAGAAAAAAAGATATGCAAAAGTCTATCGATATCCTACGGGAAATTGTTTTGACGGACAACGACATCTTTTTGGAAACAAAGAAGCTACTCGACATCAAAGGTGGCGAAAGTGAGAAAAACGAAAACTTGGCCACGGAATATGACAAGCAGGTCTCCGGCTACATGCACACGATTACCAAGCTCCAAACGGAAAATGAGAAACTGCGGAATCAAATCAATGACCTGGAAACTAAACAACGAACTCTTCACACAACCATTCTCTTGCTCGTGATTGCCATTTTGGCGTTAGGCTTTACCCTATATGTGCGCCTTCGGTCGCGCAAGCATCAAAATTTGACGCAAGAGTGATAAGGTCACATAATTAATACTGTATTTTTGTGTTCTAATAATTCTAGTTAAAGAATGGCGAGATCGCGTTTGAATAGTGGTACACAGTCAGAAGACTTACCCAAACCAAAGCTTAGTAAAGAGCTGCTTAAGAAAGCTTTAAAAATTTTCACCTATTTAAAACCCTATAGGGGGAAATTTATATTGGGGATGTTTTTTCTCATCTTATCCAGCTTGACCATGCTGACTTTCCCGGCTTTGCTTGGTGCCATGATTGATGCTGCCCAGGGACGGCAGACCTATCCTTGGCTGCCTGCGAGTGTATTCAGTATCGGTGCGATTTCTATGATCTTGCTTTTGTTTCAATCTATCGTATCTTTCGGCAGAATACGGCTTTTTGTCGAAATAGCAGAGAAGGCGTTGGCCAGCATCCGTAAAGACAGTTATCATAAGCTGATAACGTTACCGATTGAATTTTTCGCCAATAGACGAGTAGGCGAACTAAATAGCCGCCTTTCTACTGATTTGGCTCAGATCCAGGACACATTAACCACAACGTTGGCAGAAATATTACGACAAACTATTAGTCTTGCATTTGGTATATGCCTTTTGGTTTTTGTTTCGCCAAAACTGGCGTTGATGAACCTATCCATCTTGCCTATCATTATTGTCATCGCCATTATTTTCGGACGCTTTATACGTAACTTATCCCGACAGGCACAAGACCAGCTGGCTGATTCCAACACCATTGTACAGGAAACATTATTGGGCATCAGCAACGTCAAGGCATTTGTAAATGAGTATTACGAAACCAACCGTTATGCCCATAAACTAAATGCTGTCGTGAAATTGGCGGTCAAAGGGGCAACCTACCGTGGTATCTTTGCTTCCTTTATCATCTTCTGTATTTTCGGCGCTGTTATTGCCGTTATTTGGTATGGAGCCTCACTCGTTTCACAAGGTGAGATTTCTGTGGGCGATCTCACAACCTATATTCTCTATTCGATGTTTGTCGCCGGATCGATGGGAAGTTTTCCGGAACTATATGCCAATATACAACGCTCCATCGGCGCCAGTGAACGTGTGCTTAATATTCTGGAGGAAAAACCTGAGCCGATAGACATATCGGAAAACAATAATGATATCGAGACGCCGATGCATGGTGCACTCACCTTTAGCCACATAGGATTCACTTATCCCTCCCGTCCGGATATACCAATTTTAAAAGATATTTCGTTTCATGTGGACGCAGGGAAAAAATTAGCTTTGATTGGGCCGAGCGGTACGGGAAAATCAACCATTGCCTCACTTATTTTACAATTTTACACCCCCACAGCTGGAACCATTGCCTACGACGGGAAGGACAGCACAGCGTATTCCCTAACCGATATCCGCAATCAAGTTGCCCTAGTTCCACAAGATGTATTGTTGTTTGGAGGCACTATCCGTGAAAACATCGGTTATGGTCGATTGGATGCCAACGCGGAAGACATTATAGAAGCGGCAAAGCGTGCAAATGCACATGAGTTTATTATGGCCTTCCCACAAGGCTACGACACCCTTGTCGGAGAACGAGGTGTAAAACTATCGGGTGGGCAGCGTCAGCGGATTGCGATTGCACGGGCGTTGCTGAAAGATCCCGCCATTCTCATTCTGGATGAAGCGACATCTTCCTTAGACTCTGAATCTGAACGGCTGGTACAACTGGCTTTGGAGGAGCTTATGCGCAACCGTACATCGATAATCATCGCCCATAGATTAAGCACGATTAAAGATGCGGATCAGATCGTGGTTATCGAAAACGGTGCAGTATCTGATATAGGAAACCACGTTGACCTCATGTCAAAAGGCAGCGGTCTATACCACCATCTTTATTCTTTACAATCGGTGCAGCATGTCACAGAAGGAGATTAAACAATCCTCTTTTTTAAAGAAAAAAAGTATCTATACAAAAACATTTATCCGTTATTATTTGTTAACTTTAGGAAAAGGGTTCTTAATTTTTTAGAAAAGATAAAAACGAGATATTATGGAAAATAAAAATGGATTCATTGCATTTGCGCTTCTTGGTTTGGCTGCTGGTGCCGCTGCGTATTATTTGTTGGCTACCGATGATGGAAAACGCCAATTAGAACGTGCAAACGAAGGGGTGAAAGACCTCACAAAATCTATCAAAGAACTTTCTAAAAAAGAGGCTAAGCGTGCCGCTAAAATAGCAAAGTCTACTAGAGAGGAATTAAACAACTTGAAAGTGAAAGCGAAAGATGCCGGCATACGCGCTGTAGACGCTGCCGCTGATACAGCCCATAAATTGGCGGACAAAGCTTCACAAGCTGTGCACAGCGCGGAAGATAAAGCTGAAAAAGTAGTTGCAAAAGCGAAATCAGAACTGGACAAAGCTTAGTACTTAATTTGGGGGTGACGCGGTTTCGAACACAAGTATTCGTATCTTTGCTGCGTACATGAATACACTCCAACAGATAAAGACTTTAGTTTATAAAGATATCGTGCTTGAATGGCGTTCAAAATACGCAATAAATGGTATCTTATTATATGTTGTATCTACAGTATTTGTTTGCTACCAGGCATTCAAGTCTGTAGATACATTTGTTTGGAACGCCCTGTTTTGGATTATCATGTTGTTTGCCAGTGTAAACGCCATCAGCCGAAGCTTCGTTCAAGAGAACCAAAACCGTCAGCTTTATTATTATACCTTGATAAGCCCACAAGCTATCATATTATCCAAGATAATCTACAATACGCTGGTTATGGTTGTGTTGTCGGTGATTGCTTATGCTGCCTACAGCATCACGTTCAGCAACCCTGTAGGCGATCCTTTTTTGTATACGGCAGCGGTTTTATTGGGTAGCATAAGCTTTGCCTCGGTATTCACTATGGTGTCTGGCATTAGTTCAAAAGCGGGCAATAACAGCACGCTTATGGCCGTATTGAGCTTTCCGGTTATCATTCCGTTGCTCATCGTCTTAATTACCTTATCTCAAAATGCATTGACGGGGGTTCCAAGAGGTGAAAGCGCCAATGAAATACTCGTCTTGCTGGCAATTAATGTAATTACGGTTACCATTTCTTTATTGTTATTTCCTTATCTTTGGCGTGATTAATTCTTTCGAATCATGAGACAATCTTGGTGGAAAATTTTAGGACTGGTGATGGTTGCTGCTAGCATTGTGGTAGGCTTCCTTGGCCCAGTTCCCGCTTTATTCCTCTTACACGAGACCATTCGCAATGTGTATTTCCATGTACCGATGTGGTTCGCTATGTTTGCCCTTTACCTTATTTCCGTAATTTATAGCATACGTTATCTGAACAACGGACGTATCAACGACGATTTAGTCGCCGTCGAGGCCGTCAATACAGGTATTGTTTTCTGTATCATAGGTCTGCTAACGGGCATGCAATGGGCCAATATTACCTGGGGAATGGCTTGGCCTAACGATGCTAAAACAAATGGTTCAGCAATCGCCACACTGATGTATCTAGCTTACCTCGTTTTACGGAATGCTTTAGAAGAAGAGCAGAAAAGGGCCAAAATATCCGCCATCTACAATATTTTTGCATTTCCCATTATGATTGTACTGATGTACATTATGCCCAAAATGACGGACTCGTTGCATCCTGGAAGCGGCGGAAACGGTACATTTGGTGACCTCGATATGGATAACCAAATGCGCCCTGTGTTTTACACGGCGATCATCGGATGGGTACTCATAGGTGTTTGGATATGTACTTTACGTTACCGTGTCCGCCTTCTGGAAAACAAAAGAAACCTCATAGATTAATTTCACAGAACATGATCATCATGAAGAAGATAATTACAATTCTACTGTTTTTTCTGACAAGTAGTTATACGTTTGCTCAAAATCAAATAGAAATGGCCACCGATCTTCGTAGTTCCGGGAAGATTTATGTTGTGGTACTCGTATTATTAACCATCTTTGTCGTTCTAGGCATTTTCTTATTTATGCTGGATCGACGTATTAAGAAACTAGAGAAGTAGTCAGCCATGATCATAAACCAACATCGAAAATTTTCGCCAATTAATATTGTTTTGGTGTCGGCTATCGGTTTGGTTCTATGTTTAGGCATATTCCTTGGCCTTCCCGACCACATAACGCCTATATTGTTTGAGCCGGCGATCAACAACCTCATCGGGATACGCATAGGTTCCGGTCTTTCACCCGGAGAAAATGTGATGGTTACCTTGGTCCTTACGTTACTACAGGCATTTTTCCTAAACCGGATAGTTAACAACTACAACCTTCTGGGCAAACCGAATTTTACGTCGGCACTAATGTATATGACGCTGGTCAGCTTGTTCACCCCATTTTTAGTGCTTTCCCCCCCGCTTATCTGTAATTTTATTACCATATGGATGCTCGGCAAACTGTTCAACATCTATAAGCAACACGATATAAAAGGGTTGATGTTCGATTTGGGGATGATCGTCGCCATCGGAAGTCTGATTTATTTTCCCTTTATGGTGATGATGATGCTCTTATGGATAAGCTTGCTGATCTTTCGTCCTTTCAACTGGAGAGAATGGACCACACCATTAATAGGTTTTCTGACTATATATTTTCTGTTGGGAGTCATCTATTATTGGGCGGGACGCTTACATGAATTTTTCGCTATTTTTAAACCGCTTGGTTACGCTTTCCCCACCGAGTTGTCCCTTAATATGTACGACTATCTCGTTATCATTCCGATAGCCATCGCTTTGCTATTTTTTCTTGTCGTCCTGAAGGAACATTTCTTCAAGAGTGTCGTCCATTTACGCAAATCTTTCCAACTGCTGTTTTTTATGGTATTGTTGACCTTGGGTTCTTTTTATCTCAACAATCATATTACGATCAACCATTTTTTACTCTGCGCCCCTCCGATTGCCATTTATCTTGCGTTTTATTTCACCAATTCAAAGTCAAAATGGGTATACGAGACACTGTACCTTATCATCATAGCCGCCATTATCTACTTCCAGTTTGTTTAACAAACACCTATACATCAACCGATTAACCTTTTTTAACAAATAGAACTAACGGAATAGTTAAAAATTAGATAGTTTTGTAGCAAATTTTGACCATGCACAGACGTTCGACAGGAAGTTTCACCAAAATAGCATTGCAATTGTTGTTAGGATTAGGCTTATTTAGCATCCAACAGGGATATGCACAAAGATCCACCTCCCATTCTCCTTATTCACAATTTGGTTTGGGGCAGATGCGAGAAGATTTATTGCCACAAACACGTGCTATGGGAGGCATATCCACCGGTGTGCGGTACCTAACGGGG
>Ga0079224_100009513_pt1 | contig 13255 bp, 10 predicted proteins | sample Stecom2015_FD_80414 | JGI IMG/M metagenome (GOLD analysis project Ga0079224, IMG submission 80414) | Agricultural soil microbial communities from Utah to study Nitrogen management - Steer compost 2015 | ecosystem: Environmental > Terrestrial > Soil > Agricultural land | place: USA: Utah... | reverse complement strand
GACGCCCGCGAGCGCGGCTGGCCGGCGCTGCATGCCGAGCTGGCGACAGTGGATCCGCAGGCGGCCGCGCGCATCCATCCGCAACATTCGCAGCGTATACAGCGGGCATTGGAGATTTATCGTGTCAGCGGCGAGCCGATGTCGGCGTTACATGCCAGGCAGGATGCGGTTGAGCTGAATCACCGCTTGATTCAGCTGGCAGTGGCGCCGCTGGATCGCGCCGTGCTGCACCAGCGCATTGCCGCACGATTTTCGCAGATGCTGGCGCAGGGTTTTATCGACGAGGTGAGGGCGCTGCATGCGCGTGGCGATCTGCACGTCGATCTGCCTTCGATTCGCGCGGTCGGCTATCGGCAGGCGTGGGACTACATCGAGGGCAGGATCGGTCTCGCGGAGCTGGAAGAGCGCGGAGTGATCGCGACGCGGCAGCTGGCCAAACGGCAATTCACATGGTTGCGCGGCTGGCCCGATTTGTACTGGTTGTGGACCGATTCGCAGCAGCATCTGATCGCGACGGGAGAGCCGCCGGAGGTGGCGGGATCCGTTGTCACCGTTGCTGAAGCTGCGTTGAAATATCTGGAAAAAATGATTATTTAAGGAAGGGGCTGGTTTATACTCGCCCAGCTATCGCAAGTGCAACGAGCGTGTCAAATGGTTATCGATGCGGCTCGTTACCGTCGGGAGACGGCAGGGACAGGTTGGCAATTTGACTAGCCAGGTCAAAACACACTCATCATTACTTCACCCGGTTTTCGGGTTTCTAGGGAGATAGATCATGTCAAAAGGGCATACGCTACAAGACCCTTATTTGAACATTTTGCGCAAAGAACGCATTCCGGTTTCCATTTATCTGGTTAACGGCATCAAGTTGCAGGGTCAGATCGAATCCTTCGACCAGTTTGTCGTGCTGTTGAAAAATACCGTCAGCCAGATGGTGTACAAACATGCCATCTCCACCGTAGTCCCGTCGCGTGTTGTTCGTCTGCCCATGCAGAACCCGCAGGGCGAAGGTGAAGAAGGCGAAGAGGCCTGACAAGGGCCTCCTGAAAAGAAGCCTGATTTGAGGGTGGCTCTTGCTCTTTGAACGTCCTGAGGCGGGTGAGCGCGCGGTACTCGTTCATCTCGAAATAACCGGGCGCCGCGACAACGAAGACCCCCGCGAGTTCGAAGAGCTGGTGCGCTCCGCCGGAGGCGATCCGGTCGCGCTGATTTTTGGTCAGCGCCCGGCACCGGATTCCAGGCTGTTTGTCGGCAGCGGCAAGCTCGAAGAAATTCGCGGCGCCGTGCAGACGCATGGCGCCGAACTCGTTCTATTCAACAATACCCTCAGCCCCAGCCAGGAACGCAATCTCGAGCGCGAGCTGCAGTGCCGCGTGCTCGATCGCACCGGCGTGATTCTCGATATTTTCGCGCAGCGCGCGCGCACCCACGAAGGCAAGCTGCAGGTCGAGCTCGCGCAGTTGCAGCATATGTCGACGCGACTGGTGCGCGGCTGGACCCACCTTGAGCGCCAGAAAGGCGGTATCGGCTTGCGCGGCCCTGGTGAAACCCAGCTCGAAACCGACCGCCGCCTGTTGCGCGAACGCGTAAAAACCCTGCGCGCGCGACTGGAAAAAGTGCGGGCGCAGCGGGCGCAGGCGCGGCGTGCCCGCCGCCGCGCGGATACGCCCTCGATATCGCTGGTCGGCTACACCAACGCCGGTAAATCGACGCTGTTCAATCTGTTGACCAATGCCGATGTCTACGCCGCCAACCAGTTGTTCGCCACGCTCGACCCCACTCTGCGCGGTCTCGCGGTGCCGAATCTTGGCGATGTTGTGCTGGCCGATACCGTAGGCTTTATTCGCCACCTTCCGCACAAACTCGTCGATGCATTTCGCGCAACGCTTGAGGAAGCGGCGCAGGCCGATCTGCTGCTGCATGTCATCGATGCAGCCACCGATGAGCGCGACGCGCATATCGCACAGGTGGAAGAAGTGCTCGCCGAAATCGGCGCCGCGAACATCCCCCGGCTCGACGTCTACAACAAGATCGATCTGCTCGAGATCGAACCGCGTATCGATCGCGATGAGTACGGGCGTCCCGTGCGGGTATGGTTGTCGGCACAGCAGAAAAAAGGCGCCGATCTGCTGCTGCAAGCCCTGGCCGAATTGTTGGGTGGCAACCTCGCCCAAGGTGATCTGGTGCTTGGCAACGATGATGGTCGTCTGCGCGCGCGGTTGTATGCCGCGGGTGCCGTACTCGCGGAAACCGCGCAGGACGATGGCCGCACGCGCGTATCGATTCGCATGCCGGCGCACGAATTTCAGCGCCTCGCCATGCACGAACATTTTGATCCTGCAGTCTTGCAGGCGGCGGGTCGGACGATCGGCTCCGGCTCTCCATAAAAGTTGATAGACTGCCGCCGCGCCCGCGCAACGGTCGGCAGTCGCACAAAATTCTTGAAACAGCAGTGGAGACAACCATGGCTTGGAATGAGCCCGGTGGTGGCAATCAGAAAGACCCCTGGGGTGGCGGCGACAAAGGGCCTCCCGATCTGGATGAGGCGTTGAAAAAGCTGCAGGACAAGCTCAATGGCATCTTCGGCATGAAATCCGAAGGTGGCAAAACCGGTGGTTCGTCGGCGCCGAGCGGCGGTTTGATCGGTGCCGTGGTAATTGGCGTCGCACTGATCTACGGCGCGATGGGTTTTTATCAGCTCGATGAGCAGGAGCGCGCGGTTGTCCTGCGGCTCGGCAGTTATCACGACACGCTGAAGCCGGGCTTGCACTGGAACTGGCGCCTCGTCGATCAGATTCACAAGGTGAATGTCACCAAGGTGCAATCGCTGAGTCATCGCGCGGTGATGTTGACCGAGGACGAAAACATCGTCGACGTCTCCATCTCGGTGCAATATCGCGTCGCCGATCCGAAAAGTTATGTGCTGCGGGTGAAGTCGCCTGAGGGCAGTCTGGAGCAGGCTACCGAAAGTGCGCTGCGCCACGCGGTCGGCAGCACGGCGATGGGGCAGATCATTACCGAGGGCCGCGAGCAGATCGCCGTCGATGTGCAGCAGCGCCTGCAGCAGTATCTGGACGCATATGGCACCGGTATCCAGATCGCCAAGGTCAACATCGAAAATGCGCACGCGCCGATACAGGTGCAGGAAGCATTCGACGACGTAACGCGCGCTAAGGAAGACCGCGAGCGTCTGAAGAATGAGGCTGAAACCTACGCCAATGGCATTATTCCGGAAGCGCGCGGTCGCTCGCAGCGCCAGATCGAGGAGGCCAATGCCTATCGCGATCAGGTCGTGGCGCGCGCCGAGGGTGAGGCTGATCGTTTCGTGAAATTACTGGAAGAATATCGCCGCGCGCCGGAAGTCACGCGCCAGCGGTTGTATCTCGAAACCATGCAGACAGTGCTGGGCAATACCAGCAAGGTGATGGTCGATGGTGGCGGCGGCAGCAATGTGCTGTACCTGCCGCTCGACAAGTTGATCAGAAGTGAGGATCGTGCCGGCGGCGTGACCGTGCAGGAGCTGCCGCTGCCGGAGCCGAGTCCGGCCGCGCGCCGCGATACCTCACGCGGTCGTGAGGGGGGGCGCTGAGATGGGCAATAAAGGTTTGAGTTTTGTCATCGGCGGCATTCTGGTTTTACTGCTGCTCAGCAACACGCTGTACATCGTCAGCGAAATCGAACGCGCGGTGCTGCTGCGTTTCGGCGAGGTCGTCAACCCGAATGTATCGGTGGGTCTGCACGCAAAACTGCCGTGGGCCGATCAGGTACGCAAATTCGACGGCCGCGTCATCACGCTGGATGCGGTGCCGGAGAGTTTCCTGACTGTGGAAAAGAAACCACTCGACGTCGATTTTTACGCCAAGTGGCGCATCAAGGACACGTCGAAGTTCTATACCTCCACGGGCGGTGATGAGGCGACTGCGCAGTCGCGGCTGACGCAGCGTATCAAGACCGGGCTGCGCAACCAGTTCGGCGAACGCACGATGCACGAGGTGGTGTCCGGCTCGCGCGATCAGATGATGGTTGATCTGACCAAGCAGCTGAATGAAATCGCGCAGAGCGAATTCGGTATCGAAGTGGTCGATGTGCGCGTCAAGCGCATCGATCTGCCGGAGTCGGTCAGTCAGAAGGTGTTCGACCGCATGGCTTCCGAACGCGCCCGCGAAGCCCGCGAGTATCGTTCGACCGGTGCCGAGCAGGCCGAATTCATCCGCGCCGCCGCCGATCGCGAGAAGGTCGTTCTCGAGGCCAATGCCTATCGCGATGCCGAGCGTATCAAGGGCGAGGGCGACGCCAAGGCGGCCGCCATCTATTCGGCGGCCTATGGCAAGGATCCGGAGTTTTACAGCTTCGTGCGCAGCCTGAATGCGTATCGGAACAGCTTCGACAGCCGCAGCGATGTGCTGCTGGTCGATCCTAAAGACGATTTTTACAAATACCTGAACAGTCCCAGAGGTTCGCGTTAAGGCGCGGCCTCGCCGGGACGTTGTGATATCATCGCGCACCCGGGCTGGGCGACCAGCTCGGGTTTTTTGTGGGCGCTGGATTTCTCTGCCGGAGACTGCCCGCTTCCATTCCTGTTACCCGCATTGCGAGAGGCTTCGCCGGATTCATGACCGTCGCCGACCGTTGGCTTTTGCCGGATGGTGTTGAAGAGCTGCTGCCAGGCCGCGCTGAACGCGCCGAGCGCCTGCGCCGCCGCCTGCTCGATTTGTTTGCCGGCTGGGGTTACGAGCTGGTGATGCCGCCGCTGCTGGAATTCACCGACTCGCTGCTGGTCGGCCTCGGCAGCGACCTCGATCTGATGACGTTCAAAGTCACCGATCAGTTGACTGGCCGCAGTCTGGGTATCCGCGCCGATATCACGCCGCAGGTCGCCCGCATTGACGCGCACAGTCTGCGCCGCGAAGGTCCGGTGCGTCTGTGTTACGCCGGCACCGTACTGCACACGCGGCCGCAATCGCTGCTGGCCTCGCGCTCGCCGATCCAGATCGGCGCCGAACTCTACGGCGACCCCGGCCTGGCCTCCGACAGCGAAGTCGTGCTGCTGATGCTGGAAACCCTGCGCACCGCCGGTCTCGCTGGCATCACGCTGGATCTCGGCCACGTCGGCATCTATCGCGCGCTGACCGCGCAGGCGCAGCTCGATGCTGAAGCAGAGGCGATTTTATTCGACGCACTGCAGCGCAAGTCGCCCGCCGATGTTGCCGCGATACTGAATCGCACGGTTGTCGATGTCGCTGTACGTGCGCACCTGCTGGCGCTGAGTGAACTGCAGGGTGGTTTCGATGTGCTGGCCGCCGCCCGCCAGCGTCTTGCCGGCGCGTCGGCAGACGTGTTCGCCGCGATCGAAGAATTGCAAGCCGTCGCCGAGCGTGTACAGGCGCGGATGCCGGAGGTGCATTTGTATTTCGATCTCGGCGAGCTGCGCGGCTATCACTATCACACCGGACTGGTGTTTGCGGCGCTGGTGGCGGGCTGGGGGCAGGCTGTGGCCAACGGCGGCCGCTACGATCACATCGGCGAAGTGTTCGGGCGCGCGCGACCGGCGACCGGCTTCAGCACCGATCTGAAAACGCTGATTACACTCTGTGCGGATGAGGACGTCGTCGCCGGGGTTATTCTCGCTCCCGCCAGCGATGACCTGAATTTATGGCAGGTGATGCAATCGCTGCGCGCCAGCGGCGAGCGCGTGGTCAGCGCGCTGCCGGAGCAACCGCAGCCGCTGGGTTGTGATCGCGAACTGAAATTGATCGACGGGCGCTGGCAAGTGCAGCCGCTTCGGTAAACAGGTAACAATCGGCGCGCAATGTCGCGCGCCTCTGCAATGTCGCAACGCAATTTCCGCAAGTTAGAGATGGTGGCAATGAACAAGAATGTCGTCGTGCTCGGCACGCAATGGGGTGACGAAGGCAAGGGCAAGATCGTCGATCTGCTCACCGATCAGGCCGACGCCGTCGTGCGTTTTCAGGGCGGCCACAACGCCGGCCACACGCTGGTGATCGACGGCAAGAAAACCGTCCTGCACCTGATTCCTTCGGGGATTCTGCGCGCCAATGTGCTGTGTCTGATCGGCAACGGCGTGGTGTTGTCGCCCGACGCCCTGCTCAGTGAAATCGCCGGTCTCGAAGCCAGCGGTGTGCCGGTGCGCGAACGCCTGCGCATCAGCTCGGCGTGCCCGCTGATCCTGCCGTATCACGTCGCCCTCGATCAGGCGCGCGAACTCAAGCGCGGCAGCGCGGCGATCGGCACCACCGGGCGCGGCATCGGCCCCGCCTACGAAGACAAGGTTGCGCGCCGCAGCGTGCGTCTCGGCGATCTGATGTGCCCGCAGCGATTCGCGGAAAAGCTCCGCGAAGTGATGGATTTCCACAGCTTCGTGCTGACCAGCTACTACAAGGTTGCGGCGCCGGATTATCAGCAGGTGCTCGACACCGCGCTGATCCAGGCCGAGCAGATGAAACCGCTGGTCGCCGATGTCACCGGCCTGCTGCATCAATACCGCGAGCAGGGCAAACGCATCATGTTCGAGGGCGCGCAGGGTTCGCTGCTCGACATCGACCACGGCACCTATCCGTTCGTGACGTCGTCGAATACCACGGCCGGCGGCACCGCGACGGGTTCCGGTTTCGGCCCGCTCTATCTCGACTACGTCCTCGGGATCACGAAGGCCTACACGACGCGCGTCGGCGGCGGCCCGTTCCCCACCGAATTGTTCGACAATGTCGGCAAGCATTTAGCGGAAAAAGGCCACGAATTCGGCTCGACCACGGGGCGTGCACGCCGCTGTGGCTGGTTCGATGCGATCGCGCTGCGGCAGGCGGTGCGCATCAACTCGGTGTCGGGATTGTGCATCACCAAACTCGATGTGCTCGATGGCCTTGATGTCGTCAAACTCTGCGTCAATTACACCGATCGCAACGGCAACGCAGTGCCGGCGCCGGTGGATGCCGAGGACTACGAAGGTCTGGTGCCGGTCTACGAGGAAATGCCGGGCTGGAGCGACAGCACCGTCGGCGCCAAATCGCTCGACGAGTTGCCGGTCAACGCGCGCAAATACATTCAGCGTCTGCAGGACGTGGTTGGCGCGCCGATCGACATCATTTCGACCGGTCCCGATCGCGTCGAAACCATCGTGCTGCGCCACCCCTTCGAATAGCACTTGTCGAATCGGCACTGACCATGGCTGAGCCGCTCAAGGCAGGTTATTCGAGCGAATATCTTGAGCGGCTCGCCAGCAGCATTGCCCGTCATCACCCCGGTAAATTCAATCGCCGCCAGTTTCTGCAAAGTGTTTTCGATGCCGATTGGGAGCAGCGCGAATTAAAGGCGCGCCTGCAACATATCCGGAGCTGTCTGCATCAACATGTGCGGTTGTCGTATGTCGACGCGCTGTCGGTGTTGATGGCGGCGGCGCCGGAGTTCGGCGGCTATCACGCCATACTGTTCCCCGATTATGTCGAGGCCTATGGCCTTGATGACTGGCAGCCGTCGATGCGCGCGCTCGCACATTTCACCAAGTATTCCAGCGCCGAATTTGCGGTGCGGCCGTTTCTGGTGAAAGACCCGGAGCGCATGCTGAAACAAATGCAACGCTGGAGTCGCGACGACAACGAACATCTGCGCCGGTTATCCAGCGAGGGTGCGCGCCCGCGTCTGCCGTGGGCGATGGCGCTGCCGCAATTCAAACGCGATCCGGCGCCGCTGTTGCCCATCCTCGATCAGCTGCACGCCGATCCGTCGCTGTATGTGCGCAAAAGCGTCGCCAATCATCTCAACGATATCGCCAAGGATAATCCGCAGGTCACGCTGGATTGGGCGCGGCGTTTTCGCGGTGTCCATGCCCACACTGACTGGATCATCAAACGCGCATGTCGCACGCTGTTAAAACGCGCCGACGCGGACGCGCTGGCGTTGTTCGAGCTTGAAGATGCCGCGCATGTGGCGGTCAAAAATTTCCGGCTGGCAGCGCCGGAGCTGCGTATCGGCGATGTTTTGCAATTTGAGTTCACGCTTGCTGCCGCTTCGGGGCAGGCGCTGGGGCGTTTGCGTGTCGAATACGGGATTGATTTCGTCAAGGCGGGTGGGGCGCTGTCGCGCAAGATATTTCAGCTCGGCGGCGATGACTATGCCGAGACAAAACGCAGCTTTCAAAAATCCCACAGCCTGCGGCAGATGACGACGCGCACGCATTACCCCGGCGAACACCGGCTCGCCATTGTCGTCAACGGCCGCGAAATGGCGCGCAAGAAATTTATATTGCGCGCTTAACAAAATCCGCCGCAAAAAAAGAGGGCGGACCGAGGTCCGCCCTATCAAGCAGCGAAAGGGTTCAGGCGTGCGTCGTCAGCAATTCTTTTTCATGCTCTGATAACTCGCCGTTCTTGCCGCGGCGCAGCAGCAGTTCATCCAGCGTCAGTTGATAGCTCGGCGCAAAGGTCGTCATGAAGTAATCGACTTCCGGCAATTCATAGGCGGATAGGCGGCGTTTGATTTCTTCGGCGGCTTTCTCGAATTCGCGATTGCCGGCTTTCAGTTCGGCCTGACATTTCAGATAAGCGGCGATCGTGTCGGCGGCCTTGATCAGCTGGCGGTGCGCCACCGGCAGTGCCTCTTCGACCATTACGCGCTCGAAATCCTTGCGCAGCGAATCCGGCAGCAGCGCCACCAATTCATGTTCGGCGGCGCGTTCGATCGAGTGGTAGGCGGCCTGAATATCTGGCGAGTGGTATTTCACCGGCGACGGCAGGTCGCCGGTAATGACTTCGGAGCAATCGTGATAGAGCGCGGCAGTCGCGACCGCGTTGGGATCGATATCGCCACCGAAACAGCGTTTGCGGACGATCGCCAGCGCGTGCGCGATGGTGGCGACTTCCCAGCTGTGTTCCATGACGTTTTCCTGGATCGTGTTGCGTTTGAGGCCCCAGCGCACGATCCAGCGCAGCTTGCTGATGTAGGCGTAGAAATGACTGACCATGAGGTTCACCGTGATGTCGGCGTTGGCGATGTTGCGGAGGGGCAGTGTAGTGCGAGTTCTGTATGGATGTACAGTATCAGGGCGGGGTTTTTGCGGGTTGCTCGCAGAAGCGTGCCAGCAGCCCGCTCAACGCGCTGAGGCTGAGTGGTTTGGCGATGTGTTCGTCCATGCCGGCTTCCAGGCTGGCCTGACGGTGTTCCGGCAGCGCGTGCGCCGACAGCGCGATGATGGGCGTGCGCGAGCGTTGGCCGGCCGCCTCGAACTGGCGAATGATGCGGGTTGCGCGAAAGCCATCCATGCTCGGCATCTCGCAGTCCATCAGGATCATGTCGTAAGGCGTCGCGGCAGTGGTCGCGCGGCTGACGGCTTCGACGCCGTTGTGGACGATTTCTGGCGACACACCGAGACGGTGCAGCATGGCCTCGATGACCTGGCGGTTGACGGCATTGTCCTCGGCCACCAGCAGGCGCAGGCGCGAGTAATCCGCCGCCGTCAGCGTGGCCGGAGCCGAGGCCACAGGCCTGGCTCCGCTGAGCGCATGTGCGAGCAGCACGCCGAGCTGGTGCGCCGAGGTCGGCTTGCTGAACGCGCCGGCGAAGCCGCTGCCGGCCAGTGCCTGCGTCGGCGGCGGGCTGCAGGAGGCCGTCAGCAGCAGACGCGGAATATTCGCCACGGCGCTGTCGGCGCTGAGCAGGCGATCCACCGCGAAACCATCCGCGCCCGGCATGTCGAGGTCGATCGCGATGACATCGGGCCGGTATTGGCGCGCCTGCGCAACCGCTGCGTGGGCGTCCCGCAAGGTTTCGACCTGCATGCCGAGAGCGAGCGCCTGCTCCTGCATGATGTGCAGGAAATCGGCGCGGTCGTCGATCGCCAGCAGCTTGCGTCCGCGCAGCTCGATGTCGGGCATTGCCACGGGCAGGTCATGGCTGGTGCTCATCCAGACCGTGAATTCAAAGGTGGCGCCGGCGCCGGGCACGCTGCGCAGGTGAATGCTGCCGCCCATCAGTTCGACCAGTTGCTGGCAGATGCTCAGACCCAGACCGGTGCCGCCGCTGCGGCGTTGCATGGAATGATCGACCTGCGTGAATGGCTGGAACAGGCGCTGCTGATCCTGAGCGCTGATACCGATGCCGGTATCGGCGACGCGGCAGCGCAGCTGGACTTTCGTGCCGTTGATCTGCTGCGCGTCGATCCGCAATTCGACGCTGCCGTGCTCAGTGAATTTGAACGCGTTGCTGAGTAGGTTGGTCAGGACCTGTTGCAGGCGCACCGGATCGCCGTGCAGATGCATGGGTACATCGGGGGCGATCGACGCCACCATCTGCACGCTGCGATGCGAGCTGCTGCGGAATGGTGCGATAACCGTCTCGACCAGTTCGCCGATATCGAATGGCTCCAGCTTCAGCGCCAGCTTGCCGGCTTCGGCCTTTGAATAATCAAGGATGTCGTTGATCACGGTGAGCAGGGTTTTGCCTGAATTCTGCACGGTGTTCAGATACAGGCGCTGCGTCTCATCGAGTTTGGTGCCCTGCAGCAGCTCCACCATGCCGAGCACGCCGTTCATGGGCGTGCGGATCTCGTGGCTCATCGTCGCCAGCAAATCGCTTTTCGCGCGGCTTTCGGCCAGTGCGACTGCGGCCTGCGTGCTGAGGCTGTGGGAGCGGTCGCGATAGTGCTGCAGCCGCTGCGCCAGCAGTACCGCGAATAGCAGGCTGAGCAGACTCATGCCCAATTCCTGGCCGTGGCGACTGATGTGCGAGTGCGGAATAGCCCCGCCCAGCGCCAGCAGGCGAATCAGCAGTGGCACCAGGTAGGCATTCATGCCGATAAAGAACAGCCCGGAGCCGGGATTGCGGCGCCACAGCAGGTAACACGAGGTCGCGATCAGGGACAGGTAGTTGAGGATGACCAGATACAGCGTGATGCGCACGATCAGCGGACTGAAAAAGAATGCCTGCACGATCGCAATCGGAATGCCGATCAGGATCAGCGCGAGCAGGCAGCGGTCCAGGCGTGGATGCCGTTGCCGCGTGTCCATGAACGTGCGGACGAACTGGGTCTCCAGCATGTGGCCAATCGTGCCAACCATCAGCAGCAAATGGGTCTGCAGGTAGAGGTAGCGTTCGGTGAGGCCCTGCACATGCGAACTCAGCGACAGCTGGATCAGCGTGAAGCAGATCATGATGCCGACGTAGTAACCGACGCCCTGCCATTCCCTGCTGAGTATCGATACCAGCACAACGTACAGCGTCACGCCGCAGATGATGCCGAGCGTCAATGTCGAGATCAGCGTATCCGGAGAGCTGTGTCCGATCAGGTCGTGCTGCGTCATCACATAGGGAACAGCATCGAGAACAGGTGGCCCGACATGCAGCTGCAGATAAATGGTCAGGGTGGCGCCGGCGGCGATGCTCAGGGGCAGTGCCGGGTGGCGGTATTGCAGCGGCCATTCGCTGAATTTGATCTGCCGCCCGGCGCGTTCGATATGCGTGCCGCCTTCGTCGCTGTAAGCCAGTTCGGCGCGGTTGAAATAGCTGCTGTCGAGCATCAGCACCAGCGACTGTGCTTCGCGGGTCGGATTGTGGATTTCGGCGCGCCACCACTGCTGGCCGCGGCGCGCATGCAGGACATCGCTTTGCCAGGGACTGAAGCGGGTATCGAAGCTGCCGTCGACAATGCGCTCGGGCGTCGCTTCGGCGTTTTCATCCCACCAGTAGCTGGCGTGGCTGCTGAGGCTGACGGGTTCGCGGTCGCGCACCTGCAGCGGCGCCGCGCCCGCACCGGCGCCGAGCAGCAGTCCGACAAGGATGATTGCGCAGACAGCAAACCTAACAGCCATGTGTATTTATTCTCCGGGTTGCCGCGTATCTGTCATGCGGCGGACCGATACTTGGCGGGTCTGACAAATTGTAGACGCAAGAACGGCTGCTCAGTCCTCCCAGGTCCAGCGCAGCGGTTCCCCGAAGTCGTCGTAGATCAGTTTTTTCTGGGGGCGGCGCGGCCGTTTGGGGGGAGGCGCCGCCGGTTTGCGGCGCGCCTCGATGGCCGCGATGACATCGACCAGATAAGTGCGGTCACCTCGCTCGCCGCCGCTCATCAGCGGCGCCTGTGGCAGCGGGCCTTCGGCCGAATCGCGGCCGCTGATTCCCCGCGGCACCTCCTGCACCTGGCCGCCGCCACGCAGGTACTCGCTGACCTGGCGGTCCAGCTCGCGGCGTAAATCGGCTTTGGTTGTCGGTGGCTTCACGCGGGGCGGTCTCTTGAGTCCGTTTTTGCGAAAACACGGGCATTTGGCAGCAAGGATAACAGGGCCGGGCGGCGGGCGTGCACTGTGGCACATTCCCGCGCCGGCGCGGTGCAGTCGACTGGTGATTCACCCGATAGCGGTTATGCTTGCTGAACTTGAATTTTCGGGGCGGAGCGGTAGCGGATGTTGTTGCGTGGATTGGGCAGGGGTGGATTGCTGGCACTGGCGTTGATCGCCGGTGCGACCCAGGCCGCCACCATTTTCAAATACCGCGACGCCGAGGGTGTCTGGCATTACTCCGACAAAAATCCGGGGCGTGGCCATGCGGTTGAAACGCTGCAGCTGTTCGGCGCCACGCCGGCGCAGCAGCGCACGGTATTTGTCGAAAAACGCGGCGACGCGACCAATCCCAAACTGGTTGTAGTCAACAAAAATCACGCGCCGGTCGAAGTGCAGCTGACCTTGCGCGGTCTCGACAATGTGCGCGATGTGGTCGTGCCGACGCGGGTGCTGATCCCGGGCCGGCGCGAGCGCCAGATCGTCGCGCTCGAACCGGCGCAGGCCGGCAAGCCGCTGAAGTACGACTATCAGCTGCGCTGGCAGATGGGCGACCCCGAAGCCAGGCCGGCCGACGTGGCCTACCTGCCGCCGGTGCCCGAGCGCGGCGGCTATCCGATCTCGCAGGCGTTCAACGGCGGCTACAGCCATTCCGGTGAGGGCAACCGCTATGCGCTGGATATCGCCATGCCGACTGGCACGGCGGTGCGGGCGGCGCGCGGCGGGCTGGTCGTTACCGTGCAGGATGGCCACGGTGGCGGCGGCAACTCGGTCGCCTATCGTGGCCAGACCAACAGCATCTACATCCTGCACGACGACGGCACCTTTGGCGTGTATGCCCATTTGCGCCAGCGCTCGGCCGTGGTCGAGCCGGGGCTGCGGGTTCGCAGCGGCCAGATCATCGCGCAGTCGGGCAACACCGGTTATTCCACCGGGCCGCATCTGCATTTTGCAGTGCTGCGCAATGCCGG
>Ga0079224_100009512_pt1 | contig 13256 bp, 15 predicted proteins | sample Stecom2015_FD_80414 | JGI IMG/M metagenome (GOLD analysis project Ga0079224, IMG submission 80414) | Agricultural soil microbial communities from Utah to study Nitrogen management - Steer compost 2015 | ecosystem: Environmental > Terrestrial > Soil > Agricultural land | place: USA: Utah... | reverse complement strand
TCCGTGGCGTCGCCGCCCGGTCAGAAGGTCTCGACGCTGGCCGAAGCCCTCGAGCTGATCCGCGCCGGTCAGGACATCGACTACGAGGGCGCGTCGGGCAACGTCAACTTCGACGAGGTCGGCGACGTGCTGGCCGCCTACGCCGTCTGGGAAGTGACGGCCGACGGGCAGATCGTCGACATCGCGGAAATCGAGCCTTAAGGCGCCCGCCGCACGGGGGGCCGGCGAAACCCGCAGCGGCCGGCGGCCGGCCCCCGGCGCCGCAGGGCGCAAGGGTTGGGGCGGAGCGTGACCCGCGAGGCCACCTCCGCCCCGCCTTGTGTCTGAACACCGGACCAGATCTGCATGCTCTGGGAGGGGAGGGGACCGGCCGTGCTGCAGTACGTGGCCAACGGCATCGTGGTCGGAGCCATCATCGCCGTGGCCGCCATCGGCCTCACCCTGGTCTACAGCATCCTGCGTCTTACCAATTTCGCCCACGGCGATTTCGTGACCCTGGGGGCTTACACGGCACTGTTCATCAACCTGGGCCTCGGCTGGCGTCCCGCAGCGGCCCTGCCCGTGGCCTTCGTGGTAGGTGCGGCCCTGGCCATCCTGCTGGAACTGCTGGTATGGCGCAAGATGCGCCAGATGCGGGCCAGCATGGTGGCGTTGATCGTCGCCTCCATCGGCGTCGCACTGGCGCTGCGCAACCTGCTGGTGTTCTTTTACGGGCCGTCGCCGCAGAACTTCCAGCAGCCGGTCCAGCGGGCCACGCCCTTTCTGGGCCTGCCCGTGACGATGACAGCCGACCAGCAGTTCGCCCTGGTGGCGTCGGTGGTGCTGGTGCTGGCCGTCCACGCGCTGCTGCGCTACACCACGCTGGGCAAGACCATGCGGGCCCTGTCCGACAACACCGACCTGGCCTGGGTCTCCGGCATCGACGTGGACCGCGTGGTCACCTGGACCTGGATCATCGGCGGGGGCCTGGCGGCTGTGGGTGGGGTGCTGTACGGCATGACCCGGCCGCTGTACCCTGAACTGGGCTGGCACCTGCTGCTGCCGCTGTTCGCCGCCATCATCCTGGGCGGCATCGGCCACCCCTATGGGGCCATCGCCGGCGGCTTTCTGATCGGCATCGTCCAGGAAGTTTCGGTCTATTTCGGCGTGCCCGTGGAGTACAAGATCGCCGTGGGTTTCGTGGCCATGATCGTGGCCCTGCTCCTGTTCCCGCGCGGCCTCTTCGGGGAGGCGTCGTACCGGTGAGTTCCTATTTGATGTACATCATCAATGTGGTCACCACGGCGGCCGTGTACGCGGTGTTCGTGCTGGGGCTCAACCTCCAGTTCGGGTACACCGGCATCGTCAACTTCGGCCACGTGGCCTTCATGGCCATCGGCGCCTACACCACGGTGCTGTTGTCCCTGGCCGGGTGGCCGCTGATCGCCGCCATCGCCGCCGGCGTGCTGCTGGCGGCCCTGGCCAGCCTGCTCATCGGCCTGCCCGCCCTCCGCCTGCGGGAGGACTACCTGGCCATCACCACCATCGGCTTCGCCGAGGTGATCCGCATCATCATCAACAACGAGGTGGAACTGACCCGTGGGCCCCAGGGCATCTTCCGGTTTCCGCTGCCCTTCGAGTCCTGGGGCCTTTCACCGCTGGGCTGGCGCGTCGCCTTCATGATTCTCTGCCTGCTGACGCTGGCCGCCGTCTACCTGCTGCTCCAGCGGCTGACCAACTCGCCGTGGGGGCGGGTGCTCAAGGCCATCCGCGAGGACGAGGACGCCGCCATCGCCCTGGGCAAGAACACCCGGGTGTTCAAGCTGTGGTCCCTGGCCCTGGGTTCGGCCATCGCCGGCCTGTCGGGCGTGCTGCTGGCCTACCTGCTGGCCTACATCAACCCGCGGGAGTTCCTGCCGCTCACCACCTTCACCGGGTGGATGATCATGGTGCTGGGCGGCGCCGGCAGCAACGTGGGCGTCATGGTGGGGTCGCTGCTGTACTTCGGATTGTTCAGCCTGACCAGGCCGCTGGAGAGTTCCGGCCTGGTGGCCCTGGGTCTTACCGGCCAGCAGGTGGGCGCGCTGCGCGTCATCCTCATCGGCATCTTCCTGGTGGTGCTCATGATGTACCGGCCCCAGGGGCTGTTCGGCCGGAAGGAGGAGCTGAGCCTTGACCGGTGAGGCCCTGCTGGACGTCCGCGCCGTTTCCCGGCAGTTCGAGGGTTTCTGGGCGGTGCGCGGGGTGAGCTTCACGGTGCCCCAACACCAGATCGCCGGGCTCATCGGCCCCAACGGCGCCGGCAAGACCACCCTGTTCAACGTGGTCACCCGCTACCTGCCGCCGTCGGGCGGGGAAATCTACTTCGCCGGCACGCGCCTGGACACGCTGCCCACCTACAGCGCGCCGGCCCTGGGCCTGGTCCGCACCTTCCAGATCAGCCGGGTGTTCTCCCGCATGACGGTCCTGGAAAACATGCTGTTCGCAGCCCCGGGGCAGGTGGGCGAGGGGCTGCTGGGCGCGCTGCTGGCCCCACGGCGGGTGGCCCGCCAGGAGAAGGAACTGCGGGAGCGGGCCATGGACCTGCTGCGCTACTTCAGGCTCGACCACATGGCCCAGAACTATGCCGGCGCCCTGTCCGGCGGCCAGCGCAAGCTGCTGGAGATGGCCCGGGCCCTCATGTTGAATCCCCGGATGCTGCTGCTGGACGAGCCCATGGCCGGCGTCAACCCGGCCTTGAAGGAGCAGCTTCTGGACTACATCCTGGACCTGCGGTCGAAAGGCATCACGTTCCTGCTGATCGAACACGACATTGACATGATCATGCGGATCTGTGACCGTATCCTGGTGATGGCCCAGGGCGAGTTGATCGCCGACGGGACCCCTGACCAGGTGCGGCGGGACCCGCGGGTCATCGATGCCTACCTGGGGGCCAGCCAATGAACGCGGTGGATCAACAGGACGGCGCCCGCACCGGCGCCCCCGCCGGTGCCGAGATGCTGGTCATGGAAGACATCGTCGCCGGCTACGTGCCGGGGGTCGACATCCTGCAGGGCGTGTCGCTGACGGTCCGGCAGGGCGAACTGGTGTCCATCATCGGCCCCAACGGCGCCGGCAAGTCGACCCTGCTGAAGGTGCTGATGGGCCTGCTGCGGCCGCGGCGCGGTTCCATCCGCTTTCAGGGCCGGGAACTGGTGGGCCTGAAGCCCTCCGCCATCGTGGCGCTGGGGCTCAGTTACGTTCCGCAGGTGCGCAACGTGTTCCCCAACCTGACGGTGCGGGAGAACCTGGAGATCGCCGCCGCCGTGGCGGGACCCGGCGCCCCGCAGCGCATCCAGCGCATTCTGGAGATCTTCCCCGACCTGCGCGACAAGCTCCGCAGCAAGGCGGGGACCCTCTCCGGCGGGCAGCGGCAGATGCTGGCCATGGGCCGGGCCCTGATCCTGGAGCCCAAACTGCTGGTCCTGGACGAGCCATCGGCCGGCCTGGCACCCCAGATGGTCAACGCCGTGTTTCAGAAGATCGCAGAAATCAACGAGCAAGGGTGCACCATCCTGATGATCGAGCAGAACGCGCGGCGGGCCCTGGAAATGTCCCACCGGGGCTACGTGCTGGACATGGGGCGCAATGCCGTGGACGACACCGGCCGCGCCCTGCTGGAAAATCCCCGGGTCGTAGAACTCTACCTGGGCAAGATCGCCCAGCAGCAGGACGCCTGACGGCCGCCGGACCATGGGCCGCGTGATCGCCGTCGCCAACCAGAAGGGCGGCGTGGGTAAGACCACCACCGCCGTCAACCTGGCCGCTGCCGTGGCCTCCACGGGGCGCAGCACGCTGCTGGTGGACATCGATCCCCAGGGCCACAGCACCACCGGCCTGGGCATCGAGATCCGAAGCGGCGACGAGACCATCTACGACGTGCTGGTGGACGAGGTGCCCGTGGAACGGGCCCTGCGCACCACCAAGATCCCCACGCTGCAGTTGCTGCCCGCCGGCATCGACCTGGCCGGCGCCGAGATCGAACTGGTGTCGGCGCTGTCGCGGGAGCAGCGGCTGCGCCGGGCGCTGGCCCCGGTCCGGGATCGCTTCCGCTATATATTCATCGACTGCCCGCCCTCGCTGGGGCTGCTGACCGTCAACGCCCTGACGGCCGCCGACTCGGTGCTGGTGCCGATCCAGTGCGAGTACTACGCCCTGGAAGGGCTCGGCCAGTTGATGAACACCATCCGGCTGATCCAGACCCATCTGAACCCGCGCCTGGAACTGGAGGGCGTGGTGCTGACCATGTTCGATGCCCGCACCAACCTGTCGGTGCAGGTGGTCGACGAGGTCAAGCGGTACTTCCGTGACAAGGTGCTGGCGCCCATCGTGCCCCGGAACGTGCGGCTCAGCGAGGCGCCCAGCCACGGCAAGCCCATTTCCCTTTACGACCCGCGGTCCCGCGGCGCCGAGGTGTACCGGGACCTGGCCCACGAGGTGATCCGTCGTGTCGAGGGAGAGGAAGCGGCTGGGTAAAGGATTGGAGGCCATCCTGGGGCCTGCCGTCCAGAGCGGCGAGCGGGTGCAGAATATCCCCGTCGATGCCGTCCGGCCCAACCCTCACCAGCCCAGGCGCAATTTCGACCAGGAAGCCCTGGAGGAACTGGCTGCGTCGATCCGCTCCCATGGGGTGGTCCAGCCGGTGGTGGTGGTGCCCGCCGGCGACGGGTACGTGCTGGTGGCCGGCGAGCGCCGCTGGCGAGCCGCCCGCCTGGCGGGACTGGCCGAGGTGCCGGCCCTGGTCCGCGACCTTGACCCCCGCACCATGACCGAAGTGGCCCTGGTGGAAAACCTGCAGCGCGAGGACCTGACCCCCATCGAGGAGGCGTACGCCTACCAGGCGCTGCAGGAGGAATTCGGGCTCACCCAGGAAGAGATCGCCCAGCGCGTGGGCAAGAGCCGCAGCCAGGTGGCCAACACGCTGCGGCTCCTGGCGCTGGACCCCGAGGTCCAGGCACTGGTCGACTCCGGGCGGCTGTCCTTCGGCCACGCCAAGGTCCTGCTCTCGGTGGCGTCGGCGGCGGAACAGCGCCGCCTGGCCCGCCGGGTGCTGGAGCAGGGCTGGACCGTCCGGGCGCTGGAGGCGCACCTGGGCGCGCGGTCCGGGCGGGGCGAGGGCCGGCGCACCCCGGCCGGGACGGAGCCGGCCGTCGATCCCCACTGGGCCGGCGCCGCCCGGGAACTGCAGCAGGCCCTGGGGACGCCGGTGGAGATCCAGGTGCGCCGCGGCCGGCCCGGCGGCCGCATCGTCATCCAGTTCTTCTCCCAGGACGAGTTCGAGCGGCTTTACGAGGCCCTGGCGGCGGCCGGCCGGTCCCGTTCCTCCTGACCGGAAGCGCCCCAGGCGGGGAGGGTGCCCGCCGCTGCACCCCGCGGGATGTTGCGGCCGTGCCAGGGAGGAACAGGGGACAAGCCGTTGGAATCTGAGGACGGATGGGGCTCGCCTGCATTTCCATGGCCTGACAGGCCGGAAGCGAGGGGTGACCCGGTGACGGCGCCGCGCCGTGGCCAGCGGTCCTACACGCTCATCATGGTGCCGCACGCGTCCGACGGCGACGTGGTGTCGGTCCGCCTGCCCATCACCTGGCTGCAGGTGGGCGCCGTGCTGCTGGTTTCCCTCTGGATCGGCATCCTCATCTTCATCAACGCCTATTTCGACATGGCCGGCCGGATGGAGGAACTGTCCCACCTCCGGGCCGTAAACCGCCAGCAGCGGGAGCAGGTGGCCCGGCTGACCGAGGAGGCCCGGCGCCTGGCCGGTGACCTGGAGGCTCTGGCCGAACTGGAGCGCCAGGTGCGGGCGGCCATGGGCGAGGTGGCCCCCGCCGGCGAGCAGCAGCCCGAGGTGCGGGCGGCCGTCCGCGCTGGCGCGCCTGCCGGCGATGACTGGACCATGTTCGCTGCCGGCGCCACCGCCGGCGATCCGGCCCTGGCGGACCTGCAGGCGGTGGCGGCGACGCTGCGGGAACTGCGTCAGGCGCTGCCCGGCCAGCGCGAGGGCCTGGAGCGGGTGAACGCCGCCCTGGTCGAGGAACTGGCCCGCAGGGACGCGGTGCCCTCCATCTGGCCCGTGCGCGGCCTGGTCACCTCGCGCTACGGCTGGCGTTGGGGACGCTTCCACAACGGCGTCGACATCGCTGCCCCCCGGGGCACTCCCATCAGGGCCGCTGCCCCCGGCCGGGTGGTGTTCTCGGGCTGGGACGGCGCTTTCGGCAACACCGTCATCATCGACCACGGGTACGGGTACCGGACCCTCTACGCCCACAACTCCCGCAACGCGGTGCAGGTGGGGGACCAGGTCGGCAGGGGTCAGGTGATCGGCTACGTGGGCAGCACCGGGCGCAGCACCGGGCCCCACGTGCACTACGAGGTCCTGGTCAACGGCCGGAACGTGAACCCGTGGGACTTCCTGCCCCGCCGCTGACGGCCGGGAGAGGGAGGGAAGCCGGTGTTCAGGGGTCGTTCCGCCGACCATTTGAGCACGGTGATCGGCAGGGAAACGGAACTCAAGGGCACCCTCACGGGCAAGGGCTCGCTGCGGGTCGACGGCAGCCTCGAGGGCGAGGTGGAGTGCGCCGGCGACCTCTACGTGGGTGAAACCGCCCGCCTGACCGCCCAGGTGCGGGCCCGCAACGTCACCATCGCCGGTGAGATCCACGGCAACGTCCACGCCGAGCAGCGGGTGGAACTGCTTCCCAGCGCCCGGGTCTACGGCGACATCCACAGCCGCAAGCTGGTCATCAGCGAGGGTGCCGTCTTCGACGGGGCCAGCGTCATGAAAGAGCACCTGGAGTCCGCGCCGGCGCGGGCGGAACTGGGCTGAGCTCGCGGGCCGGGCTGCCGGGCCGCCGCGGCGCCGTCATCGTCAACCCCACCGCCGGCAACGGCCGCGTGCGCCGGCGCTGGCCCGAGATCCACCGGCGCCTGGTGGCCGCCGTCGGCGCCGAGCCCGACGTATGGTTCACCGAGGCGCCGGGCCACGCCGTGGATCTGGCCCGGTCGGCGGCTGCCGGGCCCTACCACTGGCTGGCCGCCTGCGGCGGGGACGGCACCGTCCACGAGGTGGTCAACGGCCTCTGCCGGGCCCGCTTCGACGACGGGCGGGACCGGGCGGTGCCCAGCCTCCTGGTCATCCCCGCCGGCACCGGCAACGACTTCGCCCGCTCCCAGGGCCTGCCCCTCAAAGTCGACGAGGGCCTCCAACTGCTGGAGGCCGGCCGGCTGCAGCTGCGCTGGGTGGACGCCGGTCACGTGGCGGGCCGCTACTTCATCAACGTGGGCGGCGTGGGCTTCGACGCCGAGGTGGCCGCCGAGACCAACCGCATCGGCAAGCGGCTGCCCGGCGCCGGGCCCTACGTGCTGGCGCTGTTCAAGAAGCTCCTGACCTACCGCAACGAGCGCGTGGTGATCGAGGCCGGCGGCCGGCGCCTGGAGCAGAAGGTGCTGCTGGTGGCCGTGGGCACGGGGCGCTACTACGCCGGCGGCATGATGATCCTTCCCCAGGCCGACCCCGCCGACGGCCTGCTGGATGCCTGCATCGGCGGGGACCTGAGCCGCCTGGGCACCCTGGTGCTGTTGACCCGCATCTTCTCGGGCGGGCACCAGGGCCATCCCAAAATCTCCTTCCTGCGGGCCGACCGGATCCGCATCGACGGCCCCCGGCACCTCCACGTCCACGCCGACGGCGAGGTGGTGGGCCGGCTGCCGGTGGAGTTCCGGGTGGTTCCCGGCGCCGTGCCGCTGCTGCACCCCGGCCCACAATAGCCGCCGACCCACCGGGCCGGGCGCCGGTCATCGACGCTGCGGGAAGAAGCGCCGAAGCGGTGGCAGACGCTGTGGACCGCATACGTCGGGAGGTGCGGCGCCCATCAGGGCGGCGCTGATGACCCGGGCCATGTTGACCACCAGGTTGAGGCGGGTGTTCTGCAGCACGAAGTACTCCATGAACCCGCCCACGTTGACGGTGCCGGTGACGTAGACGTCGCCCACCGGCGGCAGTTCCTTCTGCACGCCGGCCCCCGGGCGCAGCGGTCCCGGGCCCACGGTGATGGAGCCGACGCTGCGGGCGTGTCCCAGGCAGGCGTCCACGGCCACCACCAGGGGCGGCTCCCCGCCCGGCAGCAGGCCGGCTTCCAGGCGGGCCGCCAGGTTGGCGGCGTGGACCGGGTCGGCCAGGCAGCCGTGGACCCGGTGGCCAAGCACGCCGGCTTCCAGCAGCATGGTGCCCACCAGGGGGCCCAGGCAGTCCCCCGTGGAGCGATCGGTGCCGATGCACAGGTAGACCAGGCGCCGCACCCGTTGGGGAGGGAAGCGGTTCAGGATCTCGGCCAGGGCCGCCTGCAGGCGTGGGACGGCATCCTCATCGTCGACATGCACCCGCACGCCGCCTGCCCGGTGGGCCAGGGGCAGCGCGGAACTCTGGCCGTTGTCCAGGCCGAATCCCCCGCTCATGGCATCCTCCCGGACGCTGCTTTCGCTCGCAGTCTATGGCAGCGCGGGCATATCTATACACCGGGGCACCAGGAAGGCCGCGGCGCCGTCACGAACAGGCCTCGCAGCACCGAAAGGAGGCCGGCCGCGTGCCGGAGCAGAGTCCCTGGTGGCCCCACTCCCGCTGGGAAGCCGCCGTACCCCCACCGGTCCTGGAAGCCTGGCGCCAGGCCCTGAGCGCCGCCGAGGACGGCCGGACCGACGCCGCCCGGCAGCGACTGGAGGCCCTGGCGGCCGAGCACCCCGACTTCGTCCCCGCCCTGAGCAAGCTGGCGGCGCTGCTGGCTGAAAAGGGCGAGACCGGCGCTGCCGCCGGCTGGCTCCAGCGGGCCCTGGAACTGGATCCCAACTACCCTCCCGCCATCAACAACTACGGCAACCTGCTGCTGGAGCAGGGGCGCCTGGACGAGGCCCGCGAGCAGTACCAGCGCGCCCTGGCCGTGGACCCCAACTACTCCACCGCGCGCCACAACCTGGCCGTGGCACTGCGCCGCAGCGGCGACATCGGCGGCTTCGTAAGGGAGTTCAAGCGCGCCCAGCGCCTGCGGGTCAGCGAGCAGGAGGCACGGTGGCGGGAAGAGCAGCGGCAGGCCCGGCAAGAGGGGCGGCGCGGCTGCCTGCCCGGGGCGGCCGTGCTCCTGCTGGTGCCGCTGCTGGCCGCCGCGGCCGCCGCCCGATGGTTCTGAGGTTCCGCCGCCGGCGCACAGGCCCCGGTCCCGCCGGCACCGCCCTGGCGCTGCTGGCCCTGGTGCTGGCGGTGGCCTACCTGTACTACGAAACGCCGCTGATCCAGGCGGGCGGCGCCTGGCCGCGCCTGCCGGGCCCGCCGCAACCCGCCTGGTCCGCCGACCTGCCCGCAGCCTGGGCGGGGGAACCGGGGGAATTGCTGCTCAGCGTGGGCGACCGTCACATCCTGACGGCGCGGGCGGCGGCGGGGATGGTGGAAGCCGTCTGGTACGATCGTTTCGGGTACGCGGCGGCGCAGAGTCCCCAGCTGCCGGTGGACGGCGCCCCCGGGGGCCCGCTGGCGGCGTCGGGCCTGCTGGTGCTGGCCGGAGAGCCGGATGTCCCGCTCCTGCGGGTGCTGTCGCCGGCCTCGCCTCCCGGCGGGATGACCTGGCGCCCGCCGGTGCCTGCCGCCGGCATCCGGCCGGTGGCGGTACACCAGGCACTGCTGGCCGCCGCCGTCTTCGGCGCTCCCCAGGGACCGGACCTGGCGCCGGACCTGCTGGCGGTCCTGGACATCGGCGGGTCCGAGCCGGCGCTGCGCTGGTCCCAGCCCTACCAGGAGCGCCGCCTGCTGCAGGGGGCCGGCGGTCCCGCCGGCCTGGCCGTGACGACGGTGGACCCGGAGAGCGGTTCCTTCCACCTGGAACTCTGGTCGTGGCAGGGTGAGCGGCTGTGGTCGTCGGACTCCTCGGCCGGGCCCCTGCGCCTGCTGGCCGTAGGTCCCTCCGGCCATGATGCGGGGGAAGGTTCCGATCCCGGCAGCGTACCCGCCCGCGCCTGGGTGGCGGACGGCGTCGCCCTGACCTCCGTGGGTCCCGGCGGTGCCGGCCGCGCGCTGACGGACGGGCGGCCGCCGCAGCGGTGCTGGCCGGTGGGCCAGGGTGCCGCCTGCCTGCTGCTGCCGGATCCTGAAGACGCCGGCGAGGGTGTGGGTCCGGCCGGCGGCGCGGGCCAGGAGGAAGGCGCCGGCCCGGGTGCTGAACTGCTGTTCATCGACGGCGGAGGCCGCATCAGCCGCCACCGCCTGGAACCCGGGGCGGTGGTCTGGCCCTGGCCTGGCCGCGGCGCCCTGGCAGCCGCCGGCAGCGTCCTGACGGCCTTCGACGCGGGGGGCGCCCGCTGGAGCCTGGACCTGCCGCTGGTGCCCCGGGCACTGGCTGCCGGCGGCGACGGGCTGGCCGTCAGCGACGGCCACCGCCTGGCCTGGCTCCGCTGGCCCGCGGGGGGAGGGCGCTGATGGCGCGGTGGCTGCGGGCGCTGATCCTGTTCCTGGGCTGGCTGGTCGGGGCCGCCGGCGTCCACCTGGCCGCCGCCGCCAGCCCATGGACCCCGTGGATCACCCTGCCGCCGGCCTACGGCGCCTATGCGGCGGCGCTCCACCTGCTGCGCCGGCTGCCGGCCGCGGGGGAGCAGGAGCCGGAGGAGACGTCCCTGGAGGAATTGCTGGCGGACTTCGTGGTGTTCGCCGGACTGGGGCTGGCCGCGGTGCCGCTGCTGGAGCGAGCCGCGGCCGCCGCTGGCGGGCCGCTGTCGCCGGCGGTGCCTGCTGCCGCCGCTTACGCCGTGTACGCCCTCTGGCCCCGCGACGGCCGCTGACGCGCCCGGAGCCGCCTGGCGGCGCGCCACGGAAGGAATTGTCGCCGGCCGGGTCAAAGGCGTTTCCCACCTGGGTAGGGACGGGCGTGGTCCACATCCGCAGCAGTCTTCACACCACCGGCATCCGGCTCCAGCGCTGTCTCCGTGCCCTCGGGAAGCCGCGGGCAGGCGTACCGTCGTGGGCGGCTGCACTGCCGCGGGCGGCGGTGATGGTCCTGGTGACCGCGGCGGCGCTGGTGCTGGCCGCCTGCTCGGTACCGGGCAGCGTCGACCAGCCGGAACCTGCCGAACCGCCCGACACCGCCGCCGGCGCCGGCGGCGGCGAACTGGAAGTCCAGGAGCCGGTGGTCCGCATCGGCATCATCACCGCCGGCGACGGCGAGGAGGCCCGGCGCGGCGTCGCCCTGGCCCTGCGCCGCCGCGACGACCGCGTGGCGGGCATCCCCGTGGAAGTGGTGACCGTGGCGGCGCCGTCCAACCTGACGTCCCTGGCCCAGGCGGTGGAGGACCTGATCTCGGCCCAGCAGGTCCACGGCCTGATCATCGACCTGGACGCCCAGGGGGCCGCCGTGGCTACCTCCGTGGCCGACGCCGCCGCCACCCCCAGCCTGCTGGTGGGCGACCCGGCCGGGATGCCGCCGCCGTACGGTCTGTCCCCCGCGCCCCCGCCCGACGACCAGGGGCGGGCGCTGGCCAGGCATGCCCGCCAGGCGGGCGCCGGCCAGGCCGCGGTCATCTACGACGTGACGTCCCTGTCCCTCCGCAAGCTGGCGCGAGCCTTCACCCAGGCCTTCATTGATATGGGCGGCTCCGTGCCTTCCGTCGACGCCGTGCCCGGCAGCGGCGAAGACGCCTTCGACGCGCTGGCGGGCCTCCTGGCCTCCGCGGCGGAGAGGCAGCCCGACGTGGTGCTGCTGGCGCTGCCGGCGGAGGCTGCGGCCCGGGCCGTGGTCGCCGCCGCCGAGGTCGGCCTGCAGGTTCCCATCCTGGGCGGCGCGGGCTGGACGGGCGAGGCCCTGGCACCGGCGGCCCAGGCCGCCGGGATGGAGGTGGCTTACGTCGACATCTTCCACCCGGACCGGCAGGCCGGGGAGACCGCCGCCTTCGTGACGGCGTACCGCGAAACGTACGAGGACGAGCCCACCGCCCGGGCCGCCCTGGCCTACGATGCTGCCGAGATGCTGGCCGGGGCCATCGAGGCGGCGGCGGCGGCGGGCCGCTTCGACGCCCAGGACGCGGCCGCCACGCGGCGGGCGGTGGCCGACGCGCTCCAGGACCTGCGGGAATTCCGCGGCGCCACCGGCAGTTACACGGCCTCGCCCGAATCCGGTGCCCGCCGGTCGGTGCTGGTGGTACGCCTGGTGCCCGGTGCCGGCCAGGCCGAACTCCGCCTGGCCGGCGAAATCATTCCCTGAATCGTATTCCTGAGGGGGACACGGGGTGGAAGGGCCGCCGCTGAACCTGCAGCCGCAGGGGCTGCTGGACTGGTTCATCCTGCTGGCCATCGGATGGGGCGTGGTCTCGGGACTGAGGGCCGGGCTGGTCCGGTCCCTGACGTCCCTGGCGGGCGTGCTGGCCGGCTGGGCCGTGGCGGCGCTGCTGACGGGCCAGGTGCTGGCCCTGGCCGACGCTGGCTGGGGCGTGGTCGACGGCCTGGCCGGTTCCCTGGAGCGGGTGGTGCCGGCATCCGGGCCGGCCGTGGAGGACGCGCCCGGGATGGCGGCATCCTACCGGCAGTACCTGGCCCCGTACCTGGAAGACGGCGGCGGGGCGGCCCACCTGCTGGCCTGGGGCATCGCCGCCGCCCTGACCTTCATCCTGCTGTTTGCCGCCACGCGGCTGGTCTTCGCCCTGGTGGGCCACCTGCTGCACATCGTCTTCGACGCCGGGCCCCTCCGACCCCTGAACCGCCTGGGCGGCGCCCTCTTCGGCGCCCTGCGCAACGGTGTTGTGCTGGCCCTGGTGCTGGGCCTGCTGGGACCGGCGGCAGCCCTGGATCCCACCGGTCTCGTACCCGGCCTCATCGACGACTCCGTCTACGCGGCCCTGCTTCAGCGCGCGTTCTACATGTTCAACCCGTGGATCTTCCGCGCGCCCCCGGGGCAGGGGATCTAGTGGCGGCCCTGCTACAATGGGCCCAGGAGGCTCCGACGGGCGTGGACGGGCTGGTTCGGTCGCTGCGGGAACTGCTGACCCCGGAAGGCCTGCAGGCCGCGGCGGCGGCCCTCGGCCGCATCGCCGTCGTCATCCTGTCGGCGTGGCTCCTGGGGTACCTGCTGCGGCGGGCCGGCGACGCTCTCTTCGGCCGCCTGCAGGGGCGCCGGGCCTTTTTCAACGAGGCCCGCACCCTGGAAGCCCGCCGCCTCCTGCGGGCACTGATCCGCCTGGCCATCTGGCTCACCGCCGCGGCCGCCGTTCTGGAG
>Ga0079224_100009511_pt1 | contig 13256 bp, 10 predicted proteins | sample Stecom2015_FD_80414 | JGI IMG/M metagenome (GOLD analysis project Ga0079224, IMG submission 80414) | Agricultural soil microbial communities from Utah to study Nitrogen management - Steer compost 2015 | ecosystem: Environmental > Terrestrial > Soil > Agricultural land | place: USA: Utah... | reverse complement strand
TTACACATAATCATCTTTAACAATCTAGCGGATGTCTATGATACCAAAAATTAGCATGGTTTTTTGTTCAATTCCCTTCCCAAAAGCAAACACACTGTATTGATCGGGATCGATGCCACACTTTGCCAGCACATTGGGGTCCACCATACCGCACCCCATAATTTCAAGCCAACCAGTCCCTTTGGTGATTCTGTAATCGGCTTCTGTCTCCAACCCCCAGTAAACATCCATCTCAGCACTGGGTTCTGTGAATGGAAAATAGGAAGGACGTAGTCGGATCCGGGCTTGACTGCCATACATTTCCCGGGCAAAATACAGGAGGGTTTTTTTTAGATCCACGAATGAAACATTTTCGTCGATGTACAATCCTTCCACCTGATGAAACTGGCAATGAGAGCGAGCCGAAACGGTTTCATTGCGGTAGACCCTCCCCGGAGAAATTATCCGTATAGGTGGTTTTTGATTTTCCATCACGTGAACCTGCACCGTACTGGTTTGTGACCTCAGGATATGCGTCCAGTCATTTTTGATATAATAGGTATCGGTCATATCCTTAGCCGGATGATCATCGGGGGTATTGAGTGCTGTGAAATTGTGCCATTCGTCCTCGATTTCCCGGTTTTCTGCTATGGAAAATCCAATCCTTGAAAAAATGTCGATAATTTTATTCATGACCAGGCTGATGGGATGCCTGCTACCCAGTTCAAATGGGTAACCTGGTCGACTTAAATCCATTTCTTTGACGCTGTTTTGCTGTTCTAGCTGAGACAACGAGGACTTGAGTGTTTCGTATTTTACCTCGGCTAACTCCTTTACGGCATTGATTTCCTGGCCAAATGGCCTGCGATGTTCCGGAGGTATGTTTTTGATTTCTGAAAACAGTGGTTTGAGTATATTCTTAGATCCCAGAAATCGAATTCTGAATTGCTCCAATTCCTCCAGTGTAGTTGGGTTGGATCGTTCTATTTCATCCCGGTATCCCTTGAGTTGCTCAATAGCATTCATTTCGTTCTTCTTTAATTCTTTCAGTGGTCACCATATCAGGATTTTGTGTACACTTCCTGTCGATATCGCTGCCTGAGAAAACATCACTGGGCGATAAACGCAAGAATTAAGGTGAATTTCATCCTGTGTATGGGATTGCATTCCAGTCACCAGATTCCTCAATAGCTATTACGATGCGAAAATATCTGATTCAATGTTCCTTTTACTTGTCCATGAGAGTACTACTTTTGCAAAGGTAAGGTTTTATTGAATGTCATGAAAGTCTAAGGATGGTTTATACGGCGATAAAAAAGAAATCCACATGGCAATATGTCCAGCTTATAGCCATTGTTTTATTGCCGTGGGGCTTGTATTTCTCCGAGGCCATGGCTTCTATTCTGATGGGGTTGTTTTTCTTTCCTGTTTTATTTTATGGTCATAGTATAAACTGGGAGGTGCTGGCCACGAGATTCTGGCCTTTTTTTGTGATCTACGCTTTGCTATTCATCGGAGGATTCCGGAGCTCCGATACCTGGAACTGGATCAGTTTATTGCGGGCCAATCTGCCTTATATTGTTTTTCCAATAGGATTTGCTTTATGGCCATGTTTTTTGCAAAAAAGGTTAACCTGGTTTTTTCGGCATTTTATTTTGGCAAGTACTGCTCTTTCCTTGTATTTATTGTACATCGCATTGGTGGAACCGGAAATGATGTTTTCCGGACTCCGGGAGGGAGGATCTTTTGAAACACCCGTACATCACGTGAGGACCAGCTTGTTTTTGGCGATTGGGGGTGTATTGGCCTGGCATGAGTGGAGCCAGACCATTCCACGGTCCCGTTATTTCTGGCTGGTGGGGTTGGGCTTACTTTTTATCATTGCCGGATTGCATATTTTGGCTGTGCGCACTGGCATCATCCTGTTCTATATGGGGACAGTAGCTACCTTTCTGTGGAATACGAAATTTCACCATCTGCAGGGCTACTGGATTATGTTTGGTTTTGGTGTTGTTATTGCAGCTTCGCTGATCTGGGTTCCTACGATTCGGGAAAAATGGCAATATTTTCTGGAGGATATTGCGAATATGAAAAGCTATTCATGGTGGTTTTATTCCGATGCTGTACGTTGGGAGTCCAATGTGATAGGGTGGGAGATATTTCTTCAGCATCCCTGGTGGGGGGTAGGTATGGGTGATCTTGGGGATGCCATGCATATGCAGTTTTTTACCCAACATGGTATTCGAATTTGGCAGTACCCACATAACTTATGGATCACTTTTCTGTCAGGTAGTGGATTGGTGGGTTTTGTAATTCTCAACCTGGCATTAGGAAAACTGTATTTCCAGGTCCAAAGAAACAGTATTCTGGTGTTCCGAATACTGTTTGTGATGTTTTTAGTTAGCTGCCTGGTAGAGAATACGTTACTGACTTCCCTGGGTTCGGCCATTTTCGTATTGTTTGCTCTCTTAGCTACCAGTACCGCGGAGGACGGGGATCCACCCGTTCGTGAACAAATCTGAATTCACGAGCCTTGCTTCTGTAAAAAATACCATAGATCAGACCAAACACGAAACCGCCGATGTGTGCCCACCATGCGACACCCTGTGACTGCACACCCATTTCGGCTTCATAGTACACCGACATAAACTGTTGGACAAACCAAAATCCAATAAAGAAAATAGCAGACACATAAAACGTTACGAAAAAGATCAGAAATATTAGTCTTATCCTGGATCGGGGGAACATGACCAGATAAGCCCCGAGGACAGCCGAAATGGCACCACTCGCACCGATGCTGGGTATAGTGCTGTCAAGATTCATCCATACGTGGGTGATGGAGGCGATGAGTCCACCAAGGATGTAGAATAAAAGGAATTTGAAATTACCCAATACGGCTTCCACATTGTCTCCGAAAATCCAAAGGAAGAGCATGTTGCCGATCAGATGAGACCATCCGCCATGAAGAAACATGCTGGTAAACAGCGTATGAATCTGAGACCCGGAGGCAACCATGGAGGGTATAGCTCCAAATTGATTGATGAAGGATTGAAGACCAGCTTCGTCCAGGCTAATTTCGAAGAAGAAAAGGCCAATATTCAGAAGCAACAGCCCGTAAGAAAAGAAGGGACGTGATCCGCCCGATATATTATCGTCACCAATCGGTATAAGCATATAAGTGTGTCATTAGGTAAATCCAAATCCTTCATTGAGCAGATCGTGAAGATGAATCATGCCAACGTATTGATCCTCTTTAGTAACGATTAATTGGGTAATGCTGCATTCGTTCATTTTTTTCATAGCATCCGCTGCTTTCGTATCCGCTGAAATGGTAATAGGATTCTTAGTCATAATGTTGCGGGCCATGATTTTTTCGTTGAAATTTCCACTCATAAGCATCCTACGTAAATCGCCGTCTGTGATGATGCCCACAATCCGATCGTTTTCATCCAGGACAGTTGTTGCACCCAGTCGTTTTGCGGTCATTTCAATAATCACCTCATTGATGCTTTGGTCCGGATATACGATGGGTTTTTCGTGTAAATGAAGGAGATGAGCCACCTTCATGAGAAGTTTTTTGCCAAGCATCCCCCCAGGATGATTGCGAGCAAAATCTTCTTCCTCGAACTGATTTAAGTGGGATAGGCACACGGCCAGAGCGTCCCCTATGGCCAGTTGGGCCATAGTGCTGCAGGTTGGTGCCAGATTGTGCGCGTCGGCTTCTCGTTCTACCGGGGTCCAGATAAAATAATCCGATTCCCGGGCCAGGTAGGAGTCCCTGTTCGCAGTCACGCCGATTATTTTGTTTCCGAAACCTTGGATAATATTCAAAATTATTTTAATTTCAGGCGTTTGCCCACTTTTGGATAAACAGACGACGACATCCTCCTTTTCAATTATTCCCAAATCACCGTGAATCGCATCACCGGCATGCAAAAAGGAAGCCAGGGTACCCGTAGAATTTAGGGTAGCTACAATTTTTTGACCGATGAGTGCGCTTTTTCCTACCCCGGTGAGGATAACCTTTCCGGGGCTCGTGTGTAACAGGTGAACAATTTGATCAAAGTCTTCGTTCAGGGTAGGAACGAGTTGTTCCAGAGTATGGATTTCCATTTCCAGGGTTTGCCTGGCAATTTTATGGATTTCATGCTGTTTTTTCACGTTAATCAATTTTTAATTATACGGATAATTTGGTAAATTGAAGGAGTAAAAACGGTATTTTAGCAAATATGGAATTTTAGGGAAATGGATTCATTAACAGTAACAAGCGAAAAAGTATTGCATTCTTCGTTGAAAGAATATTTTGGCTTTGACCAATTTAAAGGACAACAGGAGGAAATCATTCAAAGTATAGTGCAGGGTAAGGATACTTTCGTGATCATGCCTACCGGAGGAGGTAAATCACTGTGCTATCAATTGCCCGCATTGATACTGGATGGAACTGCTATAATTATATCTCCCCTGATTGCATTGATGAAAAATCAGGTGGACTTGTTGAGAGGATACAGCTCCAATGACGATATCGCTCATTTTTTAAATTCATCACTTAATAAGTCCCAGATTCGACGGGTCCTGGAAGATATAACCAATGGCAAAACCAAATTACTTTATGTAGCACCGGAAACGTTAACCAAGGAGGAATATCTCAACTTTTTTCAAAAGATAAATGTATCCCTGGTTGCGGTAGATGAGGCACATTGTATTTCCGAATGGGGGCACGATTTCCGTCCTGAATACCGGAAGATCAAACATATGGTGGATACCATTGGAGACGATATTCCCATCGTTGCCTTGACCGCTACGGCCACACCCAAGGTTCAAAGTGATATAGTCCGGAATCTCAATCTCACTGATTACAACAAGTTTATCTCTTCGTTTAACAGGGTGAATTTGTTCTATGAGATACGTCCCAAATTAGGGAAACAACAGACCATGAAGGAGATCATCCAGATCATCAATGATATGGGCCATCCTTCAGGGATAATTTACGTTCAAAATCGTAAGACAACCCAAAATCTGGCGGATACGCTCAATATGAATGGAATTAGCGCCGCTCCATATCATGCCGGTTTGGATGCCAATACCCGTGCGCAGACTCAGGATGCTTTTCTCAAGGAAGAAATAAAAATTATCTGTGCCACCATAGCCTTTGGAATGGGCATCGACAAACCCGATGTGCGGTTTGTAATGCACTACGATATGCCCAAAAGTATCGAAAATTATTATCAGGAAACCGGACGTGCTGGTCGAGATGGACTGGAAGGTCGGTGTATTGCATTCTATGAGCCCAAAGACATCCTGAAACTTGAAAAATTTCTGCGGGATAAACCTGTTGCAGAACGAGAAATGGGCATGGTTTTCCTTGAAGAGGTGATGGATTTTGCTGAAACCTCCGAATGCCGGCGGGCATTCCTTCTCAACTATTTTGGTGAATCCTACCATGTGGACAAGTGCAACAAGATGTGTGATAATTGTCGCTATCCGGTGGAAAAAGTGGATGTGACCAAAGATATGAAGAAAGGACTGGAAGTAGTACAGGCTCTGAAACAGAACTATACCTCCAAAATGCTTGTCACCTTCCTTATGGGTGAAGAAAATGAAACATTGAAGAGCTTTCTGTTGGATGAGCACAAGTGGTTTGGTTCGGGTAAGGACAAAGGCGTCGATTTTTGGAATACCATCTTCCGCCAGGGGATTCTCAAGGGATTATTGCGCAAGGATATAGAAACCTATGGGGTCTTAAAGCTTACGGATTTGGGCAGGGAATTTATCAAAAAACCCACCACCCTCAAATTGGGAATTAACCGAAGTTTTGAGTCTATGGAGGAAGAGGAAATGGAACATATTGTAGGGCAGGGGCCCGGTGCTCTGGATATGGTTTTGTTGGACCAGTTGAAAGCATTGCGGGAAGATGAAGCGCGGCGACTCGATATACCTAAGTATGTCATTTTTATGGATACTTCACTGGAAGATATGGCCACGTTATACCCTATGACTATGGAGGATATGGCCAATGTTTCAGGGGTGAGTATGGGGAAAGCCCGTCGGTTTGGCCAGCCATTTTTGGACCTGATCAACGATTATGTAGAGGAGTACGATATCGAACGACCGCACGAATTGGTCATCAAGACTGTAGCCAATAAATCCAAAGCTAAAGTTTCGATCATACAGGGCATCGACAAACAGATGGATCTGGAAGATATAGCGAGTAACAACAGGATGACTATGGATGAACTGATCGAAGAGCTGGAGATGATCGTATATTCAGGGACCAAGCTGAATATCGATTATTATCTGGATTCCAACGTGGACGAATACGTCATTGAGGACATTTTTAATTACTACATGGAATCGGAATCGGATTCCATCGAGGATGCGTACTCAGAGCTCGCAGAGGAGGATATCACGCTTCGTGAGATTCAACTCGTCCGATTGAAATTTTTGTCTGAACTCGCCAATTGAACATGAAGAAAAAGCAAATTATTATCATCAACGGCCCCAATCTCAATCTGTTGGGGACACGTGAACCGCAGATATATGGCCGTGTAACTTTTGGTGATTATCTTCAAAAGCTTCGTTCGCTTTTTGATGAAAATGTGGAATTCAAATATTTCCAATCCAATTCGGAAGGAGCGATAATTGATTTTATCCAGGCACATAGTGAGGACTCCGATGGATTGGTGATCAACGCTGGTGCATATACCCATACCTCAGTGGCTATACGCGATGCGCTCGCCAATATTCACCTTCCCAAGGTAGAGGTACATATTAGCAATGTCCACAAACGGGAGTCTTTCAGGCATCATTCTTACCTAAGTGATGTCTGTGATGGTGTGATAGCAGGACTAGGTCTGGAAGGTTATGAATATGGTGTGCGGTATGTGCTCTCCCGATAAATCAAATAGGATTTTTGATAGTATAATGCATTGAATTCCTAATCATTCAAAGAGATTGGTTCAACCGGAAAGAACACTTTCCCTATACCATATCACCTCAATATATGTGAAAAGGAAATTGGCCGGGAAGTTGCCTCGGAATGTCGCGCCACGCCCCACTCAGGGCTGACTCCACTCTCTGCCGGGACTGTAATTTTCTGTATCCTCCTCACCCGGGACAATCATTCGCAGATCCACGACCCGGAAACGATATTTGGGGACGGTGTAAGGCCGGTCAAACCACCTGTGAAGCAGCCAGGCCACACCAAAAATGACAGGACCCGGGACCAATAGTCCTGCCCGGATGGAGCGCTCGTAAATGGAGCCAATAACACCGGCTGCAGTGGCTGACCCTCCCAGTGCGTATAGGGGAAAAACGAAAAATCTTCCCTTGCGATGGAAATAGTCATCAGGTTTAAGTTCTTCGATTTGATGGGCAAAAAACAATTCTGATTCTGTAATGATTAACTGATCATCGGGCCGGAAACCAGTAATAACCTCCGTCACAAAATAATCCCTTCCCTGAAGACGGAAGCTGATTTCCTGTCCTACAGGGAATTTGTGCGTCCGGGTGGAATTCATTTTTTCCATTTGCAGATATACCTGTGCACAGGCTCCCGCCGGGGATATGCACAAAGCTAAAAGGTATATCGATCCCAGTGGAATGGTATACCATATGATTTTTCGAATCGACGGATGTAAGCGGGATAAAAACCTATTTATCACAGTTGTGAATTTTCGATCGTACATGAGCGGTCAGTATCATAATTGGATTGAGGGCTTTTTGGGTTCCCGAGAAATTAATAATAAAACCATTCATCCCTGAGTCTACAATATTTCCTTGATTGTCATCTTCATCAGCCCGTATATCTTTTCCAAAGAGCGCTATGCAAACAAGACCCCAATATAATCATTCCTCCCCATTCCCTGCATGGGTATGGTTTATAATCGTTTCAGGAATTGTTGCATGGCTGTGAATATATCCTCAAAGCCTGGCATTTCCTGTCCTATAAAGATCACAACCACCCCAATGGTAGTATGGGATGGCACGGATAAAGGCTGCCTGATAAAATGTTGTTGAAGACGAAATGCTTCTCTCATCTGCCGTTTGATCCGATTGCGATTTACGGCCTTTTTTATACGTCGTTTTGGGACGCTAAAGGCAATTTGCATCGGACTGGCAGGATTCCGTGCTTCCGGGTCCGAATTTTTCCCCTGTGGTGTATGGGGTGGTAAGACGGTACTAATAAAAAGGAGGGGGTAGTGGTGGAATTTTTTTCCGTTCTCGAGTACGAAGCTAATTGCACGGGCATGTTTGAGCCGTTGATTTGATTGAAAACGGAAGCTCATGATCGATGCGAGCTCGAGGATAAGTCAGAATACCCCGAAAGGTAACTGAATTATCCTCCTACAGCATTATGATGCTTTTAGTCGAAACTCACTGGAAACAGACAGTTTTACCCTCCCTTTGCGTCGTCTTCGGTTAATGACTTTTCGTCCGTTTTTGGTACTCATTCTCGCTCGAAACCCGTGCTTGTTGGCACGTTTTCTACGAGATGGCTGAAATGTCCTTTTCATGATTCAGTCTATTATTGATGGTCTTAAAACTACAAATGGCCCCTTTCTAAAAGGGAGCACAAATGTAGAACTTTCTTGTATAGTTACAAAATATTTACCTCATTATCCGTTCATCGAGGCCAGGAACTCATCGTTGTTGCTGGTATTGAGCATGAATTTACGAATGTGTTCCATGGCTTCATCGGGTTTCATATCTGCGAGGTAATTACGCAGGATAAACATTCTTTGGAGTGTTTCTTTATCCAACAACAATTCTTCTCTTCGGGTACCGGATTTTGTAAGATCGATAGCAGGATACAACCGTTTATTTGCCAGACTTCGGTCGAGTTGAAGCTCCATGTTCCCCGTACCTTTAAATTCCTCGAAAATCACTCCGTCCATTTTGGACCCCGTATCGATGAGGGCTGTTGCAAGGATGGTCAGGGATCCACCATTCTCAATGTTCCTGGCGGCACCGAAAAACTTTTTCGGTTTGTGAAGTGCATTGGCTTCTACACCACCGGAAAGCACTTTACCGCTGGCCGGAGCTACGGTATTGTATGCGCGGGCAAGTCGGGTAATGGAATCAAGTAATATAACCACATCATGGCCGGATTCTACCAATCTTTTGGCCTTTTCCAATACGATGCCTGCCACTTTTACATGATTTTCGGCTGGTTCATCAAAAGTGGATGCAATGACCTCAGCATGCACGCTTCTTTTCATGTCTGTAACCTCTTCTGGACGTTCGTCGATGAGGAGTACAATCATGTAACATTCCGGATGGTTGGTTGCGATAGCATTGGCAATATCCTTGAGCAGGAATGTTTTACCGGACTTGGGTTGGGCAACGATCAATCCACGTTGTCCTTTTCCAATAGGAGCAAACAGGTCGATCATTCTATTGCCGATATCGCGCCCGGTAGGAGAAGTGGTTAATTTGAATTTTTCAGTTGGGAACAAGGGGGTAAGGTAATCAAAAGAAACCCGCTCCCGAACCAGCCTGGGGTCAAGTCCGTTGATTTTTGTCACCTTGAGAAGGGCAAAGTATTTCTCACCGTCTTTGGGAGGCCGGATACTACCTTCTATGGTATCTCCGGTACGTAATCCGAATAATTTAATCTGGGAAGGAGAAACATATACATCGTCAGGCGAAGAAATGTAGTTGAAGTCTGCTGAGCGAAGGAAACCATAACCGTCGGGCATCATTTCAAGTACACCCATCCCGTCAATTACCCCATCCAGATCCAAATCAAATTTATCTTCCTTTTGAGGTTGTGGTTTAGTTTCTTTTTGATTTTGTTCTCTGTTTTTAGGTTTATTGCTCTGCTGATTTTTATTGTTTCTATTATGATCAGAAGAACTTGATTTACTTTCCTCCTGTCTTTGCTCCCGGGGTTTTTGATCTTGACCAATTCGGGACTTATCCCCATTTTGATTTTCTACTTGTTTCCTTTCCTCTTGTTTGCGCTCCTCCTGTTCCCTCTCAGGTCTGTTTTTGGTTGCATTTTTGTTGTTGTTCTCCGGATGCCTGGATTTGCTTTCCTCCCTTTGATTTTTGTCCTCAGCCCTTTGATGTCTATCCGAGGATTTGTTGTGTTGACGTCGATCTCCTTGCGGTGCGGAATGGGGATTTTCCCGGCGTCCCCGGCTGGAAGCCTGGGCTTTATTTTGATTGTATGGCTGTGAAGTTCGTTTATCATTCGTGATTGCCACATCATCGTCCGCCATAAGTTCTTCTGTAGCTTCTGTCTGGACGGCCTGTGCGTCAAGTATTTTATAGATTAGATCTTGTTTGTTGAGCCGCTTGTATTTTTGAAGGCCCAATTTTTCTGCAAGGTCCCGTAATTCTGGAACCAGCATATCATTTAATTGCAAAATGTCATACATAAAATTGTACTTCTTTAAATGGGTAAATGGTAGATAAAGTAAGGTAGATTACTTGATATAAGATTAAAAAATGAATCCAAAAAATGAGTGTTGATGGAAAAAGACGTGGCTTACCTAACTGCTCTTAATCGCTGTTCTTGTCTGTATAAGGAGTAATTCAGCCCAAAGATTATTTTTTGTAATCTTGTCACAAAAATACAGTCTTTTTTTTAAAGAGGGCCATATCTTTGCAAAAAATTTTCGGATAAAGGGGGAAAACTATGCTTGAGGTACAAAAATTAAGGGATAACGAGCAACACGCGGTCCATGCTCTCACTAAAAGAGGCATCACAGATGCCGGTCACAAGGTACGTGAGATTATCGAATTGGACGACCAGCGAAAGCATTTACAAATGCAAACCGATGCATTGCTCCGGAAGGTAAACGACACCTCTCGGATAATAGGGGAAATGTACAAACAGGGGAGGGCGGATGATGCCATCCAGGCTAAGGAGGAGGTTCGTCAGTGGAAAGTTGAGGTCGGAGAATTTCAGACAAAAATGGATGAAGTCATGGCTTCCCTCGAACAAGCATTGTTATCTCTGCCTAATCTACCCCATGATTCCGTCCCATCAGGAAAGGATGAATCGGACAATGAAGTCGTGGAATTGAACGAAACGTTTTTGCGGGATATGCCAGATTGGGCCCGACCTCACTGGGATTTGATGGAAGAGTTTGACCTGGTAGATCTGGCACTTGGTGCCAAAATTACCGGTTCGGGTTTTCCACTATACAAAGGGAAAGGTGCCCGCTTGCAACGTGGACTGATTCAGTTCTTTCTGGATGAAGCTGTCCATGCCGGCTGCCTTGAAGTAATTCCTCCATTTGTTGTCAATGCTGATTCCGCACGCGGAACAGGTCAATTGCCAGATAAGGACGGACAAATGTATTACGTAGAACGCGATGATCTCTATCTCATCCCTACTTCGGAGGTTCCGGTAACCAACATGTTTCGAAATGAGATCCTTGAGGAAAGTCAATTGCCGTACAAACTGACAGCTTATTCACCTTGTTTCCGTCGGGAGGCAGGAAGTTATGGAGCCGATGTGAAAGGATTGAACAGGCTTCACCAGTTTGACAAAGTGGAAATGGTGGTGATTTCCCATCCGGAAACATCGTATCAAATGTTAGATTGGATGGTAAGGCACACTCGTAGTTTGGTTGAAAAGTTGGAACTACCCTACCGAATTCTGCGTTTGTGTGGGGGTGACCTTGGGTTTACATCTGCACTTACTTATGATTTTGAAGTGTATTCGACAGCACAAAAAAGATGGCTGGAGGTTAGTTCCGTCTCCAATTTCGAGACATATCAAAGCAACAGGATGAAATTGCGATTCCGCAACCAGGACGGGAAGACCCAACTGTTACATACACTCAATGGGAGTGTACTGGCACTTCCAAGAATTATGGCAGCCTTGTTGGAAATAAATCAGAAAGAAGATCGCATTGAAATTCCCAGGGTCCTTAAACCTTACGTTGGATTTGAATGTATTAAGAAGGACAATTAGGTAAAAAGGGTGTAGATTTGTGTCAAACCCAATTTAAGCTGTAAATTTAAAAATAGTACTATGTCAGGATATATGGGGTATATGGTAATTGCTGGAATATTCACCATCATTGGATGGTGGGTAAGTAGCCGGTTAAAGGCCAAATTTCATGAATATAGCCGAGTTCCCATTTCACAGGGAATGACCGGAAAGGAAGTCGCAGAGACAATGCTTCGTTATTATGGTATACACGATGTGAAGGTGTTGCCAGCCCAGGGTTTCTTGAGTGATCATTATAACCCGGTCAACAAAACCGTCAACCTGAGTCCTGAAATCTATCAGGGAAGAAGTGTCATGTCTGCTGCAGTTTCTGCTCATGAATGCGGACACGCGGTTCAACATGCCACGGCGTATAGCGCACTAAAATTCAGATCTGCTATAGTTCCTTTCGTGAAAGTAGCATCCGGCATGCAGCAGTATTTATTGTTGTTTGCTCTCGGAGGTTTTGGAATGGGTGCAGGCAACCTGGGTGGAACCCTACTGATCATTACCGTTCTTGCTTTCGCAGTAACTACTTTATTTTCATTAGTTACCTTACCGGTGGAGTTTGATGCAAGTAAGCGTGCTTTGGTGTGGCTCAATCAAAACAACATAGTATCGGGTTCGGAACATGAGAAGGCTCGGGATGCTTTGAAATGGGCTGCTATGACTTATGTAGCTGCTGCCTTGTCATCCTTGGTTATGTTGTTATTCCTGGTTCTTCAGTTAATGGGTAATCGAGATTAAATTTGGTATCGAAAATAATAGACAGATAAGGTCATGGAAGTAACAATGGAAAATTTGAAGAAAGTGACGGAATCACGCATGTCAGATTCCATTAATCACTTACAGTCGGAACTACTTAAGGTTCGAACCGGAAAAGCCAATCCAGGAATGATCGAAGGGGTGATGGTCAATTACTACGGAGTACCTACACCGATCAACCAGGTCGCAAATATCGCAGTAGCTGATGCCCGAACCTTGACCATTCAGGCTTGGGATAAAAAAATTATCAATGATATAGAGCGAGCCATCATCGAATCCAACCTTGGATACAACCCTATGAATGATGGAGAATTTATTCGAATTCCTGTTCCTCCACTCACAGAAGAACGTAGAAAAATCCTGGTTAAACAGGCAAAAGCACTGGGAGAGGACACCAAGGTAAGTATCCGCAATGTTCGCAAAGATGCTATGGACACGATCAAAAAGGAAGTGAAGGATGGGTACCCCGAAGATGCTGGAAAAAGATTGGAGGCCTCTATCGATGATCTAGTCAAAGCATTTTATCAGAAAGTAGACGAATATATCCAGGCTAAGGAAAAAGATA
>Ga0079224_100009510_pt1 | contig 13257 bp, 15 predicted proteins | sample Stecom2015_FD_80414 | JGI IMG/M metagenome (GOLD analysis project Ga0079224, IMG submission 80414) | Agricultural soil microbial communities from Utah to study Nitrogen management - Steer compost 2015 | ecosystem: Environmental > Terrestrial > Soil > Agricultural land | place: USA: Utah... | reverse complement strand
ATTGAAAAATTAGTATTTATAATGCGACCTTGTTAAATCAGAAGATCAGTGTCGAATCTCAGCGTATCCCCAAATTGGAAGTAAAATGCTGCTCTTTTATAACAAAGATAGAAGCCGGCAATCTGACCCAGGTTTGTGATTTTTTGTTCTTCATAGGTCCGCATGTCCACTTTCAGGTTTTCCCACCCATAAAGAAGGTATAGATCATTCCCGATCAGCAGGGGCTCATTAGTTGCCAGGCTTCCGTTTTTTTCAAACTTTTTAACCAAGTCCCATACTTCCGAGATGGGGTTAAAGACCTGTAAGCTGTTATAGGGATCATCAAGATTCACCTGTCCGAAGGAGTATAATCCTCCTTTATAGGGAAACGGTTTCATCGCGTTATTATAGCCGGTCAAAGGGAGTGTTCTAGCGAGCTTCTCCCAAATTCCTGTCTGCAGATTATACCGGTACCGGTCAGTCACTTCAACATCCGCCAGCCCGCCCTCAATATACAGGTATTGGTCAGTAGCATATACATATTTGGGAGTAACGACTCCATGGGGAACCCTCGGCAACTCAGTCAGCTGATTGATGCCCCCGTCAAATTCATAAAGTTTGATATATTGCCAATCATAATCCCTATCATGGGATCCAATATTTACTTTACCGTTCGGTGAGGATATCGCAAAAGTACTGGCCAGATTGGACACATTTAAAAAGGGATTTATTACCTGTTGAGGCTTCTGGTCTGAGGCATCAAATTTATGATTTGGTTTCTCCAAATAAAATAAGCTTCACCCTCCATACTGACCGCCCTGCCGAAGTTCAGGGAATAATCTTTCGTTTTGAATACGGAAAAAAGATCCATATAGGGAAGCGTGGATGTGGTCATTACGACGGTTCCGTGGTGTCGTGAACGGTCATATCCGTTATTCATCCAGAACTTAACGTCACGAGGAAGTGGCCCTCCGTTATTGTATGTTCCGATTCTAATGGTATTTTCATCGGCATATTCCGTATGAATTGCTGCCGAAGGGGCATTGACTCCATACTGATGCCAGTTTCACTTTCAACTATCTGTCCCGGGGCAAGTTCTGAAGGATTGAAGGTGAATGCTTTTTCCACGGTATAGAATTTTCCCCTGATAAAGATCCGGACAGTTGGCTGACGGCTATTAGATTCATAGTTAGCTCTGAATACGATCCTGTTTTTGGTCCATTCAATAATCGCCGGTTCATAATACTCATCGTCTTCGAAAAACCGATCACCGCGTCCCGGATTTTTTTCAAAGGCAATCGGGGTTATCGGGATTAGTTCAGGCTGTTTCGGGTAGGGCTGAAGTTTGACTGAAGTGTATGGAACGCGGATAACGCTGATTTTCAGACGCAGATACTCGCCGGTAACATCCGCGGAAATCTGCGCTGTCGGTATCTGCGTCATCGGCGTTCTAACGCCATTGAGCAGTCAAGGTTCCTTAAGGTCCATTCTTAATGTTCCTCAATTCCTCCATAGTTCAACAATAATCTGAAAGGAGGGAAACGTAATTTCAGAGAAAAGCTTGAAAAGTGCCTCCGGGAACACAGGCGGGGCAATTCGTGATCATCTCCGAGCATTTGTGGCACTTTTATTTTGCCACGGATGCACAGATTATTAAGAATATGCTTGTTGCCGCCATACCGGCTACTTTTATGCTTTAGCGCTTTTCTTTAACCATGATGACTAATTGATGTCACCCCTATGGGGCTCCGGCCTGCGCGGTCTATCCTTTCTACAAAGATTGCGTCCCTACGGGACTCCAAAGTCGTTATATCGGGATTATTTCAGGCTCTTTCGGTGGGGCTGAAGTTTGATTGAGAATCTATGGAGCGCTGACGGGAGGACTCGAACCCGCGACCTTCCCAAGTACTCGGGACGGAAAAGGCATCTAACCAACTGAACCCCGGGAAAAACAAAAAACCCTAACTACTTGAAGATCAAGTTGCTAGGGTTTAATGTTGCGGAATGGACGGGACTCGAACCCGCGACCTCCTGCGTGACAGGCAGGCATTCTAACCAGCTGAACTACCACTCCTTTTATGAATCAGTTGAACTATAACTCCTCTTTTGAAGTGATGCAAAGGTAGCTTATCTGCCGATATTTGCAAAATATGTGTTGAAAAAAACTTACAATTAAGTGTAGGAACCTCATTTTCAACGGAGAATAATTTAATATAAGCTTGATGATCGGGTAAAAATTTCTTCTTCTAAAAAATTGCGACCATCAATACTTAAATAGGTCTAGTATCTTTTATCTTGCAAAGATAATTCCAAAAAATAGACTGTATGAAAAGGATTTTTTCTTTAGCTATTTCCTTCACCCTTTTTATGGGATGTAAGGAAGGATTAGAACCCAAATCAGTTGAATCGGAAGTCATTAATAAACCCAGGGTTTTTCTTTTTGTCCATGGAGCCTGGGGTGGTGGTTGGGAATATGCGAAAGTTGATTCTATTTTATCTGCAAAAGGTGATATTGTGTTCCGCCCCACCTTAACAGGACTTGGTGAAAGAGTTCACTTGGCTAATACGGGTGTTAGCTTGACTACTCACATAGACCATTATCCTATGAGAAACCAGCCAAAAGAATTAGTAAAAAAATTGGAAGCAATATTAAAGTAGCCTGAAACCTTAAATTGAATTAATACCACCGTCCCTTCCAGCCCTACAGGCTGAGGTTGTTATACTGATAAGTAGCCCAGAGCGATGGCTCAGGTTTGATGTGAAAGCCTGTCAGGCTATTCCGGAATTGCCAGGAAGCATGTAATAACCCAGGGCGCTGGGGATACCTGATAACTCCACGCCCCGACAGGCTGAAACCCTGATACCCCGAAGCTCGAGGCGGCGCCCCGAGCTGAAGGGATCCCCCCTCCCCCGCCAGCTTGTAGGACTTGCATATTTTTGACCCAAAGCAAAACTTTTTTCAACAAGAGCCGTGGTATAATCCTTGAATAATATGGCCAATGTTTTTTATAAAATAAACTGTCATGAAAAAGACGTTAAGTAAATGGCTTCCCCTGGGCCTTTTCTTGATACCACTTGCCGCTTGCCAGGACGAGGATAAGGAACCAACCCCCGACATTATTGAAATGAACTATACGTTTGAAGCAAACGAGGAAGGCTGGATCGGTGGGTTTGCTGACTTGCCTGTGGAAGGTCAGGACATTTATGAACTGGACATCAGCCACTCCCCGCTGCCGGAAGAAACGGATGCCACGGGAAATTCCATCCGGATACAGGGACACAACAGAAGTGACGATCTTTTTATGTTTCTAAAGAAAAAGCTCACCGGGCTTTCGCCCTCTACCACCTATCAGGTGATTTTTGACATTGAAATGGCTTCCCAGTACCCGCAAACCGCCCCCGGTATCGGCGGAGGTCCCGGAGGCTCCGTGTTCATCAAGGTCGGAGCCACCCCTGAAGAACCCCTAGCGGTGGAGGAAGAGGAACCCGTGCAAAACTATCTGAGGATGAACATCGACAAGGGAAATCAGGCCCAGGAGGGAACGGACATGATTAATGTCGGTACGGTGGGCATTGAAGGCGAGGAGTACCGCTATCAACTGATCCAGAGAGGGAACAGTGACAGGCCCATTTCTGCCAACACCGATCCTGAAGGAAACCTTTGGCTGATCCTGGGTACGGACTCGGGATTTGAAGGCTTGACCGTGCTTTACTACAATACAGTCAAAGTGAGGTTAGAGAAGACCCGTGTTCTATAGAAATCGCTGGAAAATAAAATGATCTGATGGAAAAAGCCAGCATCCTGGGAAACTGTTATTGACCGGGTTTCCGAAGAAGTCACCGTTAATCAGGAGCTTCATATTTTGATCCATGACGCCAGGCGGTAAACGGCGAACTATCCCAAAGTAACCTTTGTTTTGCACAAATACTTTTAGGGATATCGATTTACTCCGGGCATAAATGAACAAAAAAGAAAACTTTCTTACGATCCTGATTTTAGGGTCGCTTTGTACCATCAGCCCTTTATCCATCGACATGTACCTTCCGGGCTTTCCGGAAATCGCAAGGGACCTAAAAACCGGGATTCCCGAAGTCCAGTGGACGCTGACCAGCTATTTGATCGGAATATCCATAGGGCAACTGTTTTACGGCCCCCTTCTGGATAAATACGGCAGAAAAAAGCCTCTGTATCTGGGTTTGATCCTGTATATCCTGTCGTCGATAGCATGCGCCTATACCGCATCCGTCGATCATTTTATCATGCTCAGGTTTTTGCAGGCGATAGGCGGATGTGTGGGCATGGTGGCAGCGCAGGCCTTGGTGCGGGATATTTTTCCCACCAACAAGGTTGCACAGGCTTTGTCGCTTTTGACCCTGGTCATTGCGGTTTCTCCCATGATAGCCCCTACCCTGGGGGGCTATATTACCGTACATTTCGGCTGGAAAATGATTTTCTTGGTGCTGGCGGGCATCACGGCCGTCATCATGTTGGGAGTCAGGTTTTATTTACCCGCTGGTGCGGATCCCGATCCATCGGTTTCCTTACGACCGGAAAGGGTTATTAAAAACTACCGCCTGGTCATGAAAAACAGGCAGTTCCTGGTATATATGTTGGTGGGCGGAATCGCCGGAGCCGCGCCCTTTGCTTATATCACAGGCTCTGCGGACGTGTTTATGAACCTCTATGGCATCAGTGAGAAGAGTTATGGATGGATTTTCGCGATTCTGGCTTCTGCCATGATCGGATCTACCCAGCTCAACCACCTATTGCTTAGAAAATTCACCAGCGAACAAATCATCAATGTATCCCTCACCTACCAATGCGTGGTAGGATTGTTGATGTTGCTGGGTGTATGGTTTCAGTGGCTGAACATTTATGGCCTGGTCACGCTGTTGTTTATATTTCTCACAGGGCATGGATTAAATACGCCAAATACAGCGGCCCTTTCTTTGGAGCCCTTTTCAAAAAATGCGGGAAGTACGGCAGCCATGATGGGTTTTGTGCGACTCGGCATGGCGGGACTGGTTTCGGCTCTGGTTAGTGTCTTCCACACCGGCACGGCCTTGCCCATGGTGAGCATCATGGCGGCCTGTGCGGTCGGTGCCCTGCTTTTTCTTGGTATCAAAACTCCTACACGTGGCTTGTCGCCCGAAAACCAGCGGGATGCAGAAAAGGAAATGGCACGTTAATTCGCAGCTCTCCAACGCTTCTCAAAATGAGCCCATTACCATTTTATTTCGTACCTTTGCCCCCGCAACAGTGAAAACGAACAGAATAAATGATTTCAGTCGATAATTTATCCCTAAAGTTTGGGAAAAGAACCTTATTTGAGGATGTCAACCTAAAATTCACGCCCGGCAACTGCTACGGTGTGATCGGGGCCAACGGCGCCGGAAAATCCACCTTCCTGAAAATCCTTTCGGGGGATATGGAAAGTACTTTGGGACAGGTGAATATAACCCCCGGCCAGAGGATGGCGGTACTGTCACAAAACCATTTTGCCTTTGATGAAGAAGAGGTATTAAAAACGGTGATCATGGGACATCAAACCCTGTACGCCATCATGGAGGAAAAGGACGCCATTTATTTAAAGGAAGATTTTACGGAAGCCGACGGAAACCGGGCCGCTGAGTTGGAAGCCGAATTTGCGGAAATGGACGGCTGGAACGCGGAGAGTGACGCGGCCGCTTTTCTTTCCGGTCTGGGTATTACCGAAGACCTCCATTATTTAAAAATGAAGGAACTTGCCGGAAACCAAAAGGTACGGGTTCTGTTGGCCCAGGCGCTGTTTGGAAACCCGGACATCCTGATCCTGGACGAACCTACCAACGACCTGGATTCCGAAACCATTGCCTGGTTGGAGGATTTCTTGGCCAACTTTAAAAACCTCGTTATTGTAGTTTCTCACGACAGACATTTTTTGGATGCCGTCGCCACCCATATTGTGGATATCGATTTCGGAAAAATAAGGATCTATTCCGGTAACTATACTTTTTGGTATGAATCTTCGCAACTGGCCGCCAAACAGAAAGCCGACCAAAACAAAAAGGTAGAAGAAAAGAGGAAAGAGCTCCAGGCATTTATAGAAAGATTTTCCGCGAATGTGGCCAAGTCCAAGCAAGCTACCTCCAGGAGAAAGATGCTGGAGAAGTTGAACGTGGATGATATTCAGCCGTCAACGAGAAAATATCCGGGCATCGTCTTCAAGCCGGAGCGGGAGGCCGGTGACCAGATTTTCATGACCGAAGGACTGTCGCTGCGGGATGACAACACCGTCTATTTTTCGGACGTAAACCTGATGGTGGACAAGGGGGACAAGATCGCTTTTATTTCCAGAACAAAGCAGGCGGTTACCAAATTTTTCCAAACCATTATGGATGAAATCCCCACGCAAAAAGGAAGTTACAAGTGGGGCGTAACTATCAACAAGGCTTACCTTCCCAACGACAACGCCAAATATTTTGATTCCGATCTAATCCTGATCGACTGGCTCCGGCAGTTTTCGGACAACCAGGAAGAGGCCTACGTACGAACCTTCCTCGGCAGGATGCTGTTTTCGGGAGAGGAATCACTAAAAAAGGCCTCTGTGCTGTCCGGTGGGGAAAAAGTGAGGTGTATGATTTCCAAAATGATGCTCCAAAACCCCAATTTGTTGGTACTTGATGAGCCGACCAACCACCTGGACCTGGAGTCGATCCATGCATTCAACAACGCGATCATTGACTTTAACGGCACTGTGTTACTGTCCTCTTTTGACCATGCCTTTGTGTCTTCAGTGGCTAACAGGATTGTGGAGTTTACCCCTAAAGGGACCATAGATAAACGGATGCCGTATGATGAATACCTGGAAAGTGCTGATATTAAGGAACTAAGAGAAGAAATGTATCGCCAGTGATATCCAAAGGAAGGGCGGGTGGCTTCCAGGAGTTAGCTGCCACCGTCCTCCAAAGGAGGTTTCTTTTAGCTGATTCGGAGCAATATCTGCCTGGGAAAAAAAATGTGTTCGAGGGTTTTCCAAATAAATTGGAATGTTTTTGGCAAGAAACAAACATATGGGCCGCCACGGCCTGGATGTTTTCTCACTTTAACCCAATAATAATATGGAAAATTTCAGTAAACACGATCCCGCGGATTTTGAAGACAACTTTGGTAAAGGTTTTTCCAAGGAACAGATACTTCAGCTATCTTTATCGGATATTGAAGCCCTGGACTTGGCGGAAAATTCAGAACACATCTATCCGGCCAGAGGGCAACAGGATGGGTAAATTAAATAAAATATTATGATACAAAAATCAGAAGAAGACTGGAAGAGAGAGCTCACGCCCGAACAATATGAGGTGCTGCGGAGAAGGGGAACAGAAAGAGCCTGGACCGGCAAATTATTGGAAAACAAGGAGACGGGGATCTACAGCTGTGCTGCCTGCGGTCACCCTGTATTTAAGTCCACTTCAAAATACGACAGCGGTTCCGGATGGCCCAGTTTCACAGAGCCTTATTCCGAGGATGCTGTAAAAGTACAACCGGACAGATCCTTCGGCATGGTTCGGGAAGAAATCGTTTGTGCAAATTGTGACAGCCACTTGGGCCATCGATTTCCGGACGGGCCCCGGGACAGAGGCGGGGAGCGGTATTGCATCAATTCCGTTTCCCTGGATTTTAAGAAACAGGATCCGGATCAAGCCGGATGATTGAACGCGCACCCACAGGTATTACAACCAATTCACTATAACAGATTGCAGGACCTGTGGGTTTTTAAATTTTTACAGCCCCAACAGCTTGTGCGCCCATTAATACCAAAAAAGCGCCCGCGGGGTCCTGGATGATCGCATATTGGAGTTCGCCCATGGGTTTAGGTCCGTCTATTACTTTGCCGTCCAAACTGATGCATTTTTCGAGGCTCGCGGCAAGATCTTTCACCATAACGTAATTCAGCCACTGGGCCGGAAAATTAGTAAGTACTCCCCTTCTGTGGCAAATCCCCGCAACCGGCTCTTCTTCAGGTTCATTGATCATATTAAAGTCATTATACTCCCCCTGGTTTACCTCAGAAAAAATCCAACCGACCACCTCGCAATAAAAGTCCCTTATTTCAGCAGCATTGTCTACCGTTAAGTCCTGCCATAATATTTTGCCGATTTTTCCCATCACTTCATATTTAAATGTGTACAACAATATTGATCCTCAATAATAGAGACCTACTGGTTCAGGTATTTTTTAGTCAACCTAAAGTTTCCCTCATCAAAACAGACAAGCAGTACTTGCCGAAAGCTGTTGTTGCCGGTCACGAATCTTACCACGGTTTCAACCGCTATTCTGGCGGCTTCCTCTTTGGGAAAACCATAAACACCCGTGCTGATATTGGGAAAGGCTATCGTTTTACATCCCGTCTCCGAGGCAAGTTGCAGGGAATTTTTGTAGCAGTCTGCCAACTTCTCCCTCTCCCCCGCTTCCCCTCCCTTCCAAACCGGACCCACGGTGTGAATTACAAATTTTGCAGGAAGATGGCCCGCTGTGGTAACGACCGCTTCGCCTGTACCGCACCCGCCCTCCTTTTCCACAATCTTTTTACATTCCTCCATAATGGAAGGCCCCCCGGCTTTATGAATCGCCCCATCCACTCCCCCACCGCCTGCTAAGGCATTGTTGGCGGCATTAACGATGGCATCTACCTGCACGGTGGTAATATCCTCAAGGACTACTTTGATTTCAGACATCACTTGCGTCATGGGTTCTCCTGTTAAAATGCGGAAAAAGGCTTATTTTCTCTACTGGATTCTGTAAACGAGTCGTAAAGTCCTGACTTAATGGTCAGAAAGATAAGAAAAAATCCAGTGGCTACCATATACGCATGATGATTCCGGAAAGCATGCTGACCTTTTCAGCCACAAAAAAAGCCTCTGTTTCCAGAGGCTTTTACTATTAGGATGTTCTTTATTTATTCGGCCAGCTCAACATTGACCGCATTCATACCTTTTCTCCCTTGTTCTACATCAAACCTAACTTTGTCATCCTCACGGATGTCATCGACAAGTCCGCTTTCATGCACAAAGATGTCTTCATTTGAATCTGATGGTTTAATAAAACCAAAACCTTTGGTGTTATTAAAAAACTTTACTACGCCTTCTTTCATTTTTATTGTATTAATTATTGTTTGTTTTTATATCTCGCGGGAAAATGTCCCGGCAGTGTCTAATTTTATTACTTTTTGCCTTCAGGCATGGGTTGTAGCTCCATGCTACCCAAAGCCCTGAGCATTTGAATATGGTCACGTATGGCCGCAGCAAAGGTCTTTTTGGAATGGTAAGGTATACCAAATTCCCTGGCGGTACCCGCTACAATATGGGAAATCTTTCTATAATGGACGTGACATACATGGGGCAAAAGATGATGCTCGACCTGGAAGTTCAAGCCACCGATCATCCAGGAAAACAACCTGCTTCCGGGGGAATAATTGCTTGTCGTGGCGAGTTGGTGTATGGTCCAGTCATTGGCGATAATGCCGTTTTTGTCCGGCAGGGGGAATTCCGTACTGGGCATCACATGAGCGGTTTGGAATACTACGCTGATGCACAGTCCCGTGATGAAATGCATGCTGAGAAAAGCCAGGATGATGATCCACGGGGCAAGAGGTACCATGACCAATGGGAGTACCAGTGCATAGGAATAATAAAACAGCTTCCAGGCAATAAGCTTTACCAGTTCATTTCTGTATTCGTTTTTCCCGCTGAAGAAGCCTTTGTTCTTGTACCGCCTCAGGCGGATAAAATCCTTGGTCGTTATCCAGGAAATGGTGGAAAGGCCATAGAAAAACCATATATACACATGCTGAAACCTGTGGAGCCAATATTTTTTCGCATGCGGTGAGAAGCGCAGGAAAAACGGAGCGTTAAGGTCATCATCCGCCTCATCTATATTTGTATAATTATGATGTAGGACGTTATGCTGCACACGCCAGACACTGGCATTGGCGCCGATAAGGTTCATGGTATAGCCCATGTACTTGTTAACCCTCCGGCTTTTGGAATAGGACCCGTGAATCGCGTCATGCATCACGCCCATACCGATTCCCGCCATACCAAATCCGCTTAGGATATATAGGGCGAACAGAACCCATGCGGAAGTAACGATACCCGTGTTGACAATGACAATAGGCACGAGGAACAGCGAAAGCATAAAAATGCTTTTGAAGATCATGGTCCTGTTGCCGTATTTGCTCAAATCATTGTCTTTGAAATAATCATTCACCCGACGTTTTAAGGTTGAGGAAAATAGGGAGCCTGTAGCTTTTGAGAATTTTGGAGTCTTAATAAGTAGTTTGTTTAAAATTTGGAGGCCGTTAAAGGACCTTTTGGGAGAACGGTGTAAGTAGTTGGCAGGCTTGTAATTTGGTGGTTGGGGATGAAACGGTCTTTTCGGGGGAACGGGTATTAAAGTAAGGATGTGGATGTTGAAGATCGAATTTTTGGTACTTTCAGTAGTGTTTAAACGCCCCTTCTGAAAAAAAGGTTCGGCAAATAAAATTTTTTATTGAATTATATTAAAAAAAATGATTGCGGAACTTATAATTTTTTCGATAGCGAATTATGTATTTTCTGGCTGTAATTATTTTTTATTTCAACAAAGGTAAGGAATTATCACCAGCTTCCTAATTTTGATCTATTATTAACTCCAATGTTCATATTATTTGAGTAACTTGGGGATGTTGACCAATTGTCATAACCAAAGGCCTCTTGATGCAGGAATTACTGGAATTACCATTAGACCAACCGTTACAGGACATTGATATCCAGTCCGTTATAAGCATCCTGGAAAAGGCGATCGTGGCGCAGCAAACGACGCTTGGGATGATGCTATCCTACCTATACAGGGACCAGGGCGGCGTAGTGGAAAATGTGCATCAAGTCGGCGAAATTAAATTCGAAACGCCCACGTCAGGATCGATCCGGGTTGCTTTTGATGTGGTTGTTTTTAATGCCTGCTGGGATACGCACGGGACCGATCCTGAAATCATGATCCTCCACTTTAACCTTGACGAAGACGCCGGAAGCGTCAAGCTTTATAGTCCCAGTTGGCCGGAACGTGGCCAGGATGAAATCTGATTAAGTACTGTCTTGTGCCTAGCGCCTCTATAGCATTTTTGTTTAAAAAAATCCGTTAAGTTCCTGTCTTACTTTAAACAAGCCTTTTATCTTTGCCCATCATTTCATAGATAGGACAGCGGGGTCCTATAATTAAAGTGGTGTTTCATTTTACTGAAACTTGTTTTAAATTTAAACTAAAATGGCAGGAACCAGCCGATTTCACTGTTTAATGTAAGATTTAAGCAATTTATAGGATAATATATCGCATATGGACGCACATCTCGGTCAGTTTTCAGGGTTTTTAAAAGACTTTGAAGCCACCCTAAAGCATCTTTTTCACGATCAGGAAGATATCAACCAACTTAGCCTGGAGCGGGGATTGCCTCCTGATGTCATGGACGCGATCATGGCTAAGGTTCCCTTGTCAGTGGCCATCCCGTCGGAATACGGCGGAAGGGGAAGCATTGTGAAGGAATGTCTGGGGATATTGGCGGCCGCTTCCTATGAATCCTTATCACTTTCCCTGACCTTCGGGATCAACATCGCCCTTTTTTTAGAACCTGTCTCCAAGTACGCCCAGGAGGAGGTGAAGAAAGGTATTTTTAACCGGTTTTTGAAAAACCAAAACATGGGCGGGCTGATGATTACGGAACCTGACTACGGCAGCGATGCCCTAAATATGAAGACCATTAACCGGGAAAAAGAAGACGGTTATGAAATCAAGGGAACGAAACATTGGCAGGGATTAACCGGATGGGCGGATTTTTGGCTTATTGCCTCCAGAAAGGAGCTGGAAACCGGCGAACTGGCCAGGGACATTGATTTTTTTATCTGCGATGTATCGCAGGAGCGCCAAAAAATTGTAGTAGAGGAAATATACGACAATGCCGGTCTGTATATGATCCCCTATGGCTTGAACACCGTGGATGTATTTGTACCGAAGAATTTTAAACTGAAACCGGAATCAACCGGCATAAAAATGATGCTGGATATTCTTCATCGCAGCAGAATGCAGTTTCCCGGCATGGGCATGGGTTTTATCAAGAGGATGCTGGATGAGGCGATCTTGCACTGCAAAAACAGGATTGTGGGAAGCGGCAATCTTTTGGCGATGGACCAGATTCAGTTTCAGTTGTCCAGGATCCAATCCGCCTACACCATTTGTTCCGCTATGTGCGTACGCAGCAGCCAGATCAGTGGCATTCAGTACAACCTGGCCAACGAGGGACTAGAGGCCAACAGTATGAAAGCCGTGGTTACCGACCTGATGCAGGAGTCCGCGCACTTGTTGGTTCAGGTATCGGGCGCCAACGGTTACAAGATCAGTCACGTGGGCGGCCGGGGAATCATGGACAGCCGACCGTTTCAAATTTTTGAGGGCTCGAACGAAATGCTGTATTCGCAGATCGCCGAAGTGATCACGCGCCTCATGCGGAAAAAGAAGGAATTTCACCTGTTGGATTTTCTTAAGGACTTCGTGCTCACCTCCGAGGCCTGCCGGCATTTTCAAAACGAACTGAATTTTTCGATCAACAATGCCCTTTCCCAGCGTAAGCTCGTCGATTTGGGAAAGGTTCTCGGCCGAATCATATGTATTGGCTATGTATTGGAACTACAGCAAAAAGGCTTCAGAAACGATCTTGTGGAAAACTGCATCGCCACCGTCAAACAGGAAGTTGCGGCCTTTATAAGTTCTTTCAGGTTTGAGAACAATGTGCAGGTCATCGGCGATTACCAGGGCGAAAGTTCATGGATGGATTTTGTGTAGATAAGAATGAAGTTTCTTTAAAATTCATTGTAAAAGGCCAGGACCGGAAACTTAACGGTCCTGGCCTTTTTTGAATCCACTCCCTGGACCGCTTTACCCACCGTTGCCATTTCTTGAGGGATAATTTTCTGAATCGCAAGTGCAGTTTTTCTCTCCGTTTCGCGCCTTAGCAAACGCGAAGAAATTTTTTTTTGGAAACAGCCGGAAACTCCGCGGGGGTTGCACTAGGAATAAGTAGCGAACAGATTGAACAATTTTCAGCTATATTGCCTGATTCGTGTTCAATCCCATCTGAAATAAAAATTAGGCAATAGTTTATTTGAAGTTTCGACAATATAACTTCAAATTAAATTTCCTGTGATTTTTTTGCGGCTAATAATTTTTATAATACTTTTGACAATAAATAAGAAATTAAATGCTTCTCACAT
>Ga0079224_100009508_pt1 | contig 13258 bp, 8 predicted proteins | sample Stecom2015_FD_80414 | JGI IMG/M metagenome (GOLD analysis project Ga0079224, IMG submission 80414) | Agricultural soil microbial communities from Utah to study Nitrogen management - Steer compost 2015 | ecosystem: Environmental > Terrestrial > Soil > Agricultural land | place: USA: Utah... | reverse complement strand
GGGGGTTGTTCACAATATTGTGATCTACAGGATCATTCGTAGGAATAAAACCTTTGAGTGGCAATCCAAAGGTAGAATGAATAGTGGCGCCTCGTGCATGGATCGCAGCCACTCCGGTGGGCGCTACGACCATGGTCTCTTTTGACGTAGTACTTACGATATGCTGCAGCAGCGTAGTTTTGCCCGTACCAGCTTTACCAGTAAGAAAAACCGACGTATTTGTTTCATTGACAAACTCTTCTGTCCGTTTAAATTCTTCGTTCAACTCCATAGTCCCCGAATCTTCACAAATTTAGGCAAAATATCTCCAGAATTTAGGATTTGATAAAAGTTTTGCCCCAAGACAGACCAGATAATAGGTACATCAAATGCAAATATTAATGATGTCCGGCTTGAGGCGATATCCGGTGAATTGAGTGGCGTTTTATCCTCCAACAGAAATAATGACCTACCGTACTTTGAATTTCTCCCACAATTCCATTGATCTTGTAACTAATGTATTCCACACCAGCTACAGTAAATCTTCTATTACCTCCATACCACCCTGGGATCTTTGCTATATCTCCATTTTTACAATGATATTTCACAAGGCCGCCCTAATCAAAGAAAAGTTCAAAGTACCCAACCAGATTACCTTCGTGCTCTATTTTGGGAATGATAATCCAGTCAAAAGATAATCACCACCTGGCAAGAGATTATAGGAAATGGATCATTAAAATAGAGATTTATCAAAACTTCATTTAAATTTGCCCACGACAATGTCTGACATTGCATATTATGAGTTAAAAAAAAGCCAATCAATGGATCAATTAGCCACATTAACCATCAATACGATCAGAACCCTATCCATGGATGCTGTGCAAAGAGCCAACTCCGGACATCCCGGAACCCCCATGGCACTGGCACCTGCTGCATATGTCCTTTACAAAAAAATAATGAACCACAATCCCCGAAATCCCAATTGGATCAACAGGGACCGTTTTGTTCTATCCTGTGGACATGCTTCCATGTTACAATACAGTATTCTTCATCTTTGTGGCTATGACCTTTCTCTGGACGAATTAAAAAATTTCCGCCAGTGGGGTAGTAAAACCGCAGGTCATCCGGAATACGGTCATACACCCGGGGTAGAAACAACAACCGGTCCACTCGGCCAGGGTTTTGCAAACGCTGTCGGTATGGCCATGGCAGAGAAACACCTTGCTGCCATTTTCAACACCGACAAATACAATATTTTTGACCATTACACCTATTGCTTCTGCAGCGATGGCGATTTGATGGAGGGAATTTCCCATGAAGCGGCTTCAATAGCAGGGCACTATGGATTGGGAAAACTGATCTGCCTTTTTGATGACAACAACATCACCATAGAAGGGGAAGCAGACCTGAGTGTATCCGATAATCAGGCTGCCCGGTTCAGAGCCCACAACTGGCATGTGATCGAATTGGGTGCCAAAGGGAACGATATCGAGGCTATTGAAAAGGCTTTCCGGGAAGCCAAAGGAAACACCGAACAACCCTCCCTGATTATCCTGAAAACAAATATAGGTTACGGCGCCCCGAACAAACAGGACACCCCCGATGCACATGGCGCACCACTGGGTGACGAGGAGATTGAGCTGACCAAGGCATACTATAATTTTCCATCCAAAGAACCCTTTTTCATACCGGACGGCGTCATGGACCACATGAGAGAAGTCATGGATCAGGGTAGTAAAAAGGAAGACGCCTGGAATTCACTTCTCTCTTCGTATCAAAAGGAAGAATCGGAACTGGCCGATAGGTTGAATACACATATCAACCTGAGTTTGCCTGAAAATTGGGATGCGGAATTACCCGTTTACAAGCCTGAAGATGGATCCATCGCTACCCGGGCTCTGAATAGTGCTTTCCTCAATGCAGTAGCAGACAGATTGACCTGGTTGGTAGGGGGAAGTGCGGACCTGGAGCCCTCGACCAAGACGCTGCTTAAAAAAAGTTCCTACTTTCAAAAGGATCATCCAGAAGGTCGAAATATAGCATGGGGGATCCGGGAATTGGGAATGTGTGCAGCATCTACTGGCATTCAGCTTCACGGGGGACTGCGCCCCTATGCGGCTACCTTCTTTGTATTCACAGACTATGCACGTCCGGCCATACGACTGGCGGCATTGATGAACCAACCGGTAATTTATACCATGACTCATGATAGTATTGGGCTTGGGGAAGACGGACCCACGCATCAGCCCATCGAACATCTTGCTTCCCTACGGGCAATGCCGGGACTGACCATTATACGGCCAGCCGATGCCAATGAGACGATTGAGGCCTGGAAGGCAGCTATAAAAAATTTTAGTGGCCCCACTATGCTGGTCCTGACTCGTCAGGGTTTACCTGTATTGGATCGTGAGCGTTATGCTCCTGCCTCTATGCTGCACAAAGGGGCGTACATCCTTTCTCCGGAAAAGGGAGAAGAACCGGATCTTATCCTCATGGGCACTGGGTCAGAAGTACACCTGTTGTTGGAGGCCCAGGATGAACTGGCTAAGGAAAATGTCGATGCCAGGGTGGTCAATATGCCGAGCTGGGAGCTTTTCGACGCTCAGTCCCAATCATATAAGGAGGAAGTTTTACCTACCAAAATCCAACGTCGTATTGCAGTTGAAACAGGTTCTTCCATGGGCTGGCACCGATGGGTAGGTACTCAAGGAGCTACGATTACCATCGACCATTTCGGAGCCAGTGCTCCATACAAAGAGATCTTTAAACATTTTGGCTTTACAGTGGAAAATATTGTCCAACAAGCCAGGAAGTTGCAAGGTTAACCACATTGATTTAACCAATGAAGAAGGATAAAATGAATATCCAGGAATACGAATTGGGATTGGTCGGACTTGGAACCATGGGTCAAAACTTGTTGCTGAACATGGCTGATCAGGGATTTGCTGTAGCTGGGTACGACAACGATAAAAGCAAGGTAGATCAGCTCAATAATGTAACAACAGGTCATGATATCGTCGGTCAGTATGACATCACTTCCTTCATTTCTGTATTAAAAAAGCCAAGGGTGGTTATCCTTCTGGTTCCTGCAGGGCCGATTGTGGACCAGGTCATTGGTGAAATTGCCCCGATGCTTGAACCGGGTGATATCATCATCGATGGAGGAAATTCACATTTCTCGGATACAGACCGGAGATTGACGGAGTTGTCAGGTCAACAAATCCAGTTTGTGGGAATGGGAATTTCGGGCGGAGCGGAAGGGGCTCGAAGAGGTCCAAGTATGATGCCAGGAGGTCACAGGGATACCTGGGAGCGAATCCGACCCGCATTTGAAGCTGCTGCTGCCAAAGTCGATGGTGAACCTTGTGTCGCTTATATTGGAGAGGGCAGTTCCGGTCACTATGTCAAGATGGTCCACAATGGGATCGAATATGGTCTGATGGAGCTTATCTCAGAAGCCTACGATTTCATGAAACGTGTACTGAAGATGTCCAATCAGGAGATCGGCGCCACTTTCAATGTGTGGAATCAGGATCGGCTATCATCCTATCTGATCGAGATCACTGCGGAAATCTTTGGACAAAAGGATGATATAGGCAATGGGGATCTTATCGATATGATCCGGGATGAATCCAGACAAAAAGGGACTGGAAAATGGACTTCCCAGGATGCAATGAACCTTCAGATTCCTGTTCCGGGGATTGATCTTGCTGTCGCAATGCGGGATCTTTCTGGCTACAAATCCGAACGGATCAAAGCATCTACTGTACTGGATGGTCCGGAGATTTCGGAAAGGATTCATCATTCCGGGGTCACAATAGATGATCTGGAAAAATCGCTTTATTTTGCCTTTATCATTATTTACGCACAGGGGTTGGCCCAATTAAGAAAGGCCTCAGAAACATACCATTACGATTTGGATCTGGCGACTATAGCACGGATCTGGCGGGGTGGATGTATCATCCGTGCTGCCATGCTCGATGATTTCAAACAGGCGTTTGAAGCCAATCCCGCGCTGGAAAATATCCTCCTTGACCAACGAATCGCAGATGTGGCCAACAGTATGCAGGATGAAATTAGGAAAGTGGCCAAAGCAAGCCTGGATTATGGTATACCCATCATGGCACTGAGCAATGCCGTTTCATATTTTGATGCATACCGCTCCGAAACTTTACCTGCAAACCTGATCCAGGCGCAGCGTGATTATTTTGGTTCGCATACCTACGAAAGAATAGATCGCGAAGGCAAATTCCACACTACCTGGGGTAATGACAGCCGATTCTAATATAAAAATGTAACCCATGCGATTAGCAAATAATTTACACCCCACGGTGATAACCATTTTTGGCGGAAGTGGTGACCTGACCAACAGGAAATTGGTCCCTGCTTTGTACAATCTTTATCTGGACAATCAATTGCCAGAAAAGTTTGCTATTATCGGATTGGGACGAACTGAATATACCGACAGCAAATTCAGGTCGAATCTCCGCAAAGGATTGGATAGTTTTTCCCGCAGGGGTAAAACCAAAGATGAGGACTGGGACGGATTCAAAGATAAGATCCATTATCTGATTTCCGACGTATTTGATGATGCTTCCTATCAGGAAATCGGGAAAAAGATTCAGTCTTTTGAAAACGAATGGGGTGAAAAGGCTATTTCGATATTCTATTTCGCCGTAAGTCCATCCTATATTGAACCAGTGGCCACCAAACTGGGAGCGAACAGCTTGTGTGATAATAAAGAACGTTCCAGAATTGTCGTGGAAAAACCCTTTGGCAATGACCTGGATAGCGCCCAACACCTAAATAAATTGCTCACCGAAATTTTTAGCGAGGAGCAAATCTATCGTATCGACCATTATCTGGGCAAAGAAGCCGTACAAAATATGTTGGTATTCCGATTTGCCAACATTCTTTTCGAACCCATCTGGAACCGGAATTATATCGAACATATTCAGATTACTGCTTCAGAAACCGTCGGCGTGGAGGATCGGGGGGAGTTTTACGATAAGGCAGGAGCACTCAAAGATATGATTCAAAATCACGTACTTCAGTTGCTCTGTTTTACTGCTATGGAAGCTCCTGTCCACTTCAATGCTGAAGAAATTCGAAGTAGAAAAGTGGATGTACTCAGAGCAATTCGTCGATACGAGGGCAAAGAAGTTTTCAAAAATTCGGTCCGGGGGCAATACGCCAGTGGTTGGATCAAAGGTGAAAAGGTACAGGGTTACCGCAAAGAAAAGAAAGTCGACCCCAATTCCACCACTGAAACTTTTGCTGCTCTTCGATTTTACATCGACAACTGGAGGTGGCAAAAAGTACCTTTTTACGTACGAACCGGAAAACGCATGCCGGAAAAAATGTCGGTGATTACTATTCAGTTTCGTTCCGTACCGCACCAAATGTTTCCCGATATTACTTCTGAACATCTGATTCCCAATCGAATTATTATCAGCATTTCGCCATCCACGGGGATCCGGATTCGATTTCAAGCCAAAAAAATGGGGCTAGACATGGAATTACAACCTGCGGAATTCACCTTCAATTACACAGGTTTGTATGAGAATCAACAACCCGAAGCATATGAAAATCTATTGCATGATATCATGACAGGCGATGCTACACTTTTCATGCGATCAGACGAAGTGGAAGAAGCCTGGAAAGTCGTCATGCCGTTCGTGGAAGCCTGGTCAAATCATATTCCCTCGAGTTTTCCCAATTATGCTTCCGGTTCGTGGGGTCCCGAAGAAGCGGAAGCCTTGATTGCAGAAGATGGATTTCATTGGATTACCACCCCCCTGGAAGACTAAAACTGAGAAGAGATGAATCAACAACCCGTTATCCATATTCATGAGGATGATACACATTGGCAAGAAGCCGTGGTATCTTTTATTTTCAGGATTATTACTGAGACTCTGGAAACCAGGAAATATTGTTCCATAAGCCTGTCCGGTGGTAGTACGCCACGACAGATATACGAAAAACTTGCCAGAGAAGGAGCTCAAAGAGGTATTCCCTGGTCGTCCATCCGCTTATTTTGGGGCGATGAACGTGCGGTGCCCCATACAAATACGGACTCAAATTTCCGCATGGTCCGGGAAGCCCTTCTCGATCATATCGATATTCCCCAGGAAAATGTATTTCCGTTTCCCCATCCGGATTCCCACGTTTCAAGCGCTGAATCCTACGAAAATACACTAAGGAAAATCTTTCAGGAACAGATCACTTTTGATTTATCCCTTCTGGGTATGGGAGATGATGGTCACACGGCTTCCATCTTTCCACATACTGATCTGGTATATGAACAGGATGCCTGGGTTAAGTCTATTTACCTAAAAGACAAAGGAGTCTATCGGATATCGGTCACTGCGCCTGTCATCAACAGATCGGGCCACATAGCATTTTTGGTAAGAGGAGCCAGTAAATCCAAAGCCCTCCGGGAAGTCCTTGAGGGGGATTATAATCCTGAGGAGTATCCAGCCCAATTGATCCGAAAATCACCGGACGTGCACTATTTCCTGGATTCTGGAGCAGGAGAATTACTGCGCTGATAAATAGTCACTATAAATTACCTCGCTAAAGTTTTTCAAATCGGAACAGAGGTACGCAACTATCCATTCTTGTTGGAAGTAGAATCCAATAGTCTTTCAGCTTTTTCCAAAAGTTGGTTGAGTCTTTCCTGTAGAGCATCCTTTTGCTGGTTGGAAGAACTGTCTTCATCCGATTGCCTAACTTCTTGCTCGATTTCCTTCAGCTCCTCTTCCAGCCCTTCCCAGCGTTGCTTATCTGCCCCATCTCCGGTTTCAAGCTGGCTTTTTATCTTGTCCAATACGGTGCGCATCTGATCGACCAAGCCATCGTACTTCCCCTTATCAAATTTTTCCTTTTCACTTATAATCAGATCGCCCACACTTCGGCCCAGATCTTTAACCTGATTTACAATTTCACGGGACTCAGATTGCTCCGATTGGTTCCCAAAAAAATAGTTATAACCAATTACAGCGATAATGAGAATCAATAATAAATTGAGGATAGTACGCATATCTTATTTTTTGTAAAAAACGTAAAAATCAAAGAATAATTCCCAGTATAAGGGCTTCATATCAACTTATACCCATATTTTTGTTCATTGGTTCATGAAATACTTTTGTATTGGGAATGGCATACCAAAGCCGTACCACTTTCTATCGCCATGCCTATAAATTAATATATTTGTGCTCGGATTTTGATAACAACATCGTTTATGAAGCAGTTTGATTTTGTAGCCATCGAATCGAAATGGAAAAAATACTGGGAGGAATATCAGGTTTATAAAGTTGACAATGATCCAACCCGTCCCAAATACTATGTTCTAGATATGTTTCCTTATCCATCTGGTGCCGGATTACACGTAGGACATCCATTGGGTTATATAGCTTCCGATATTTTTGCACGTCAAAAACGTATGGGGGGGTACAATGTACTCCACCCCATCGGCTTCGATTCTTTTGGTTTACCCGCAGAGCAATATGCACTCCAGACCGGAATCCACCCGGCTGAGAGTACCCAAAACAATATGCAGCGTTATCGGGAACAGCTTTCCAATTTGGGTTTTTCTTTTGATTGGTCCCGGGAAGTGGCTACCAGTAACCCGGATTACTACCGCTGGACTCAATGGATTTTCATCCAGATGTTTGAGCATTATTACAACATGGAATTGGATAAGGCTCGCCCCATAAGCGAACTGGAAGATTATTTTGAATCCCATGGATCAGTGGGATGTGCTGCGTACACAGATAAATCTGTTGATTTCACGAGCGAGGATTGGGTTAAGTTTAGCCCCAAACAAAAATCCGAGATCCTGATGAATTACCGGTTGGCATACCTCAAAACAGGATATGTTAATTGGTGCGAAGCCCTGGGTACTGTCCTGGCAAATGACCAGATCAAAGATGGTGTTTCGGAAAGAGGTGGGTATCCTGTTGTCCGCAAAGCCATGACCCAGTGGTACCTGAGAACTACGGCATATGCCCAAAGGATGCTTGATGGCTTGAACCACATCGATTGGCCGCAACCGCTCAAAACCATGCAGGAAAACTGGATCGGTCGATCGACCGGTGCTACCGTGTATTTTGAAATTATCGACTACGATAAACCGCTTGAAATATACACCACACGACCTGATACCATTTTTGGTGCTACCTTCATGGTTTTAGCTCCCGAGCACGAATACGTGAAAGACATCACCACGGCGGATCAAAAGGCCAATGTGGACTCCTATCTGAAGTATGTTACCAGCCGCTCAGAAGTGGATCGGATGGCTGGAAAACAAATGACTGGTACGTTCACCGGCGCATATGCCCGGCATCCTTTTACCCATGCCAAAATCCCTATATATATCGGAGAATATGTACTTGCGGATTATGGAACTGGGGCCATTATGGCAGTACCTGCGGATGACGACCGTGACCATGCTTTTGCCACAAAATACGATATCCCTATCATCGAAATTATAGATCGATCAGATTATCCAAATGCACAGCGGCAGGACAAAATTGGTAAGATGATTAATTCATCATTCCTCGATGGTATGGAGGTGATGGATGCTATCCCCACTGTCATTCAAAAACTGGAGGAAAAAGGAATTGGCCGTTTAAAAGTCAATTTCAAATTGCGGGATGCCAATTTCAGTCGGCAAAGATATTGGGGGGAGCCCATTCCAATTGTCTACGACAAGGATGGCATACCTAGCCCGGTTGACCTGGATGAACTTCCCGTTCTACTGCCCGATACCGATGACTTCAAACCGGCCAAAGATGGAAGATCTCCGCTGGCGAAACTCACGGACTGGGTTAAGTACGAAGGAAACAAGACACGGGAAACCGATACGATGCCGGCTGTAGCAGGTTCGAGCTGGTATTATCTCAGATATATGGATCCGGCAAACAACCACCAATTTGCCGGGAAAGATGCAATCGACTATTGGGAAAATGTTGACCTGTACGTAGGAGGAGCGGAACATGCGGTGGCACACCTTATGTATGCACGGTACACGCATATGTTTTTGTATGACCTGGGTTATGTGCCCACGAAAGAACCATTCCAAAAGCTGATTAACCAGGGTAAAATCCAGGGTACCATCGAATCCATCTTACTCAGAAAAAACGATGCGGGAATTCAGGAATTTTATTCTGCTGATATCATAGCAGAAGAAGATATGGCTCAGTATGCCAAAATCCCTGTGTTAGTTGATTTTGTTTCAGACTATGGTCAATCCAAAAGTTATTTGAGCAAAGAAGGCCTTGACAATTATATCGCATGGGCTCCTGATTTCAGGGAGGCTAAATTTCATACCGCGGATGCAATTTATCAGAATGGATCCATCATCAAGGGATCTGCCGAAGGTTTTGTTTTTCGAACCGTATCGGAGCAGGGCAAAATGTCCAAATCCAAATTCAATGTCATCAATCCGGATGATATTGTAAGTCAATATGGTGCAGATTGCTTCCGGTTGTATGAGATGTTCCTGGGTCCTATTGAACAAGACAAACCCTGGGACACCCATGGTATCGAAGGTGTCTTTAAATTTATAAGAAGATTTTATAGTCTGTTCACGGATGAACAGGGAAAAGTTTCCATTAGTGATGAAAACCCATCCCGAGAGGAATTGAAAATACTTCATGCCACTATTCGTAAGGTTAATGAGGATTCCAGCCGTTTTTCCTTCAATACCTGTGTGAGCGCCTTTATGGTGGCTGTCAATGAACTTAGAAAACTGAATAGTCAAAAAAGAGCCGTCCTCAATCCTCTTGTACGTCTGATAGCACCATTTGCACCTTTTCTGGCTGAGGAATTGTGGGAAGTCCTCGGAGAAAATCCCAGCGTACATCACGCTTCCTATCCGATTGCCGAAGAAAAATTCCTCGTGGATGATGAAGTGGAGTATCCATTGTGTATTAATGGTAAAAAACGGGCAACAGCTTCCTTCCCGGCTGACATGGATAAGTCCGGCCTGGAAGAAGCCGCCAGAAAAATACCGGATATTCAAAAATGGCTGGAAGGCAAATCTTTGCTCAAAGTGATCGTGGTCCCGGGTCGGATGATCAATTTTGTAGTCAAATAAATTTTAAAATGCATTTATCTATCAATTTCTCTGGTATCCTGTTTAGTACGCTTTTGTTGGTTTCAGTATCCTGTAGTAGTAAAAAGTCGATCCGGAATCCAGATGTAGAACTCCTGCGACAAGCCCAACAATTAGCCGGGGAAATACTGATTACAGATGGGCATATTGATTTTCCATACCATTTCCGACACAATTATGGTAGCATCAACGAATCCAATGCGAATGTAGCCATCAAGTCACCGCGTGGCGAATTTGACTGGATCCGAGCCAAAGAAGGAGGTCTCGACGCACCTTTCATGAGTATTTATATCCCGGCCAGTTATCAGGAGACGGGCGGAGCCAAAGCGCTGGCTGATTCCCTGATCGATTTTGTAGAGGAAGTAATCACCAGATTCCCGGACAAATATGCACCGGGACGGTCCCCTGATGAAATTGAAAAAAATTTCGAAAAAGGTCTGATATCCCTTCCTATGGGCATGGAAAATGGAGCTCCGATCGGGGATGATCTTAATCTGATCAATTATTTTCATGAACGTGGTATCCGTTATATTACCCTGACACATAGTAAATGGAATCTGATTTGTGATTCATCTTACGATCTGGAACGCAAATGGAATGGCCTTAGCCCGTTTGGATATGATGTCATACGGCGGATGAACGAGGTAGGTATCATGGTGGATGTTTCACACATTTCCGATAGTGCCTATTACCAGGTATTAAAGGCCACAAAAACACCTGTCATTGCAACCCACTCATCATGTCGCCATTATACTCCTGATTTTGAGCGAAATATGAGCGATGACATGATTCAAAGGTTGAAGGAAAATGGCGGGGTAATACAAATTAATTTTGGTTCAGATTTCCTGGATGGCGAAGTTTCCAGCAACAGAAAAAAGTTTGCTACTGCCTGGGCCCAATACCGGGAAGAAAAGGGGATAGATCCATCGGACACAGAACAGCAGAAGATATTTAAAAGTCAGTTTGAACTGCCTTTGTACTCGACAGTAGAAAAGGTTGCAGATCACATCGACCACGTGGTAAAGCTTGCTGGAATCGACCACGTAGGATTAGGTTCGGACTTTGATGGTGTAGGGGATTCTCTGCCTGAGGACTTGAAGGACGTATCGCAGTTTCCCAATCTCATTGCAGAACTTATCAGGCGGGGATATTCGCAGCAGGATCTCGAAAAGATCTGTTATCAAAATGTGTGGCGCGTGTGGAAAGCGGTAGAAGAATATGCAAAACGTAATTGAAATAAAATTTCCAAAACTACCCTTGACATGATAAGTACCCAACGTTTGCTTTTTGACCTGCCTGAAGATGAGATCTATCTCAATGCGGCATATATGACCCCTACACCCAAGGCAGTTGCAGAAGCGGGTATTCAGGGGATTAAAGCTAAAATGAATCCGGCGGGTATTGATCAGGATTATTTTTTTGAAGCACCTTCGAAGGTCCGATCTTTGTTTTCTGAGATTGTTCATGGAGCGGATCCCGACCGTATTGCCATATTTCCCTCGGTTTCTTATGGCATGGCCAATGTGGTCAGGAATATTAAATCTGGATATGGAAACCAAATCATCGTGGTAGAAGATCAGTTTCCTTCAGCGGTATATCCCTGGAAGGAAAATAGCCATTTTGAGGTAACCACCATAAAACTTCCCAGTCTCTACAAAAACCGCGGAGAAAAACTAACCCAATCCATTCTCAATGCGATTGAGGACCGGACTGCTGCGGTATGCCTGGGTACTGTTCTGTGGACGGATGGGAGCAGATATGATCTGATACGAATTGCTGAGAAATGTCGGAAGCATGGCACGCTCCTTATAGTCGATGGGACGCAATCCGTAGGAGCCATGCCTTTTGACTTACAGACCATTCGGCCCGATGCCCTGATTTGTGCTTGTTACAAATGGCTGCTGGGTCCTTATGGTATGGCTGTAGGATATTTAGGCGAAGCATTCGATGACGGTCAACCCATTGAAAATAATTGGATTAATCGAGCGAATAGTCAGGATTTTACGCGGTTAACGGATTACGACCCGACCTATCGCCCCAAAGCCCAACGCTATAATATGGGGGAATACAGTAGCTTTATCCATATCGCCATGATGCAGAAAAGCCTGGAGATGATACTGAATTGGGGCGTAACTAATATTGAACGATATTGCGCATACCTCACCGCTGAACTGTACGACAGCTTATCCAACAGCAAAATCTACTGGATAGAACCCGATCCCCATTTTCGAAGTAATCACATTATTGGGTTACATTTATTGAAAGATGGCATGAAGGATAGGTTGTCTTCCATTTTCAGGGAAAGGAAAATCCATGTTTCCTTAAGAGGAGATAGTCTGAGAATTTCACCCCATCTCTACAATACCAAAAAAGACATTTACCAGTTGATGGATGTGCTGTTGTCACAAAATTAATGGAGGCCTCGGATTGTATCTCACAATAAAACCTTCCTGAAGGAAAATCGTTAGCAGTTCACATGATTACCAGAGAAATAACTACGATTGAGGAATTTTATGCGTTACTGGAACAGGATGAACCATTGACCAATCTTGCTTTCCACAACATGGATCTGACTGAAATTGCTGATCTACTGGTCCGATCCAATATCCGTGATTCCTTGTTTCTGGGATGTAAAATGCGGGATGCGGTGGTCTGTTCATTACAGGACAGCAATTACATTTTCCCCAGAATGAACCTGCCCTATGAGGTATACCCCAACAAACTCTACCATGCTGCAGATTTGTATGCAGGGTTTGACCGGCATGATCCGGATTCGTATACTCAAACGATGGATTGGCGGATATATGATCATTTCATCAGCACAGGAAAATACACGACCGATTTGAAAGAATCCCTGGGGAGGGCTTTGCACGACCAGTCCATGACCAATGCAATGGAGGATCTGATCATTCATTTTGATCCCAAATCCATCATCGCGATCATGGGTGGTCATCAACTCCCCAGAACCAGTGCACAATATTGGAACATTGTATGGTTGTCCAAAATGTTGACAGAACGAGGCAAGTTGATGGTATCCGGCGGAGGCCCGGGAGCCATGGAAGCTACACATCTCGGTGCATGGCTTGCAGGAATGCGGGAAAAAAAGGTTCTGCAGGTTCTGGATATTTTGTCCCGGGCACCCCAGTATCAGGATCGGTG